>VOFF01000906.1_pt1 | contig 44001 bp, 47 predicted proteins | sample 5384061 | NCBI WGS metagenome assembly VOFF01 (sample SAMN12384725, study PRJNA508395) | human gut metagenome | isolation source: healthy gut E | host: Homo sapiens | reverse complement strand
ACATCCACCGGCATCTGGCAAGTCGCCTACAACGCGGAAAACCGCCCGGTGCGCTTCGTCAATGAAAGCGCTAAAACCGTGAAGGAATGCACCTACGACTACATGGGCAAGCGGCACATCCGCAAAGTGAGCGTCCGATGGTTCCTGTTCTGGGACCCGACGCAGCCTGAGGCTGCGCGCCCGCTGGCCATCCGCAAAGACGGCACCTGGTACGCCTACGGGTGGGATCTGACCAGGAACGTCACGGAAATCTTCGGGAAAGCCGGTTACCTGCGGACGGTCTATACCTACACGCCTTACGGAGAAGTCGCCGCCGAAGGGGACGTCACCCAGCCCATCCAGTGGAGCAGCGAATACAGGGCTAATTTCATGGGGGCAAAAAAAATAGCTCCTGATCCGCATCCTGATCTTCCTAAGTATAAGTATAGTATTGATTTTTGGAGGATAGGGAATATGACTCTTGGGTATCCGGAACTCTATACTGCTTTAATAGGAACAAGGGTTGATTCTTCTTTGGCATATGAAATGTTCATTAAATATCTTTCAAAGACAGGTGGCGAGTAAAAATAGATCCTCAATATATTATAGATCTCGAGAGTGGCGAATCAGATGGTCTCCAAGATAATATTAATTTATTGGCAAGATTGGCTATATCGTATGCGATAGAACATAAATGTTTTGAGAAAAATTATATCTGGATTCCTGGTAACTTCTTCAAACAAGATCCAGTGAAGGAAATTATATTTTAGGAAGATATTACATGACGATGACTGCTACAGTAAATTCAGATTGTTCCGTAGATTATACTGCATATATTAGCGATATTTATGATTTAGATCATAATAGTTGGCTGCAAACGCGTTTTGCCGCCTTAGAAAAAATACGGTTATGCTGCTCCTTTTAACGTGAGAGGAAATATTTCTGGAACATATAGAAAGTATAAAGAATGATGAAAGAGATATTGTTTATTGTTTTGACTTTATTGACAAATTTTATTTGGTTCACATTTTATCTTGTGTACATCGGGAAATTCCCGTTGGTAAAAATACTTGTATGTTCTTTAATTGATTTTATTGTCATAATATTATGGAACGGGGGTGAATATTTTTTGCAGCATATCATATATGTGATTTTTTGTTCAATCCTTCTCGGAAGTGGATTTGCAGGATTTATTGAGTACATAAAGAATTTATATAAAAATTACAGGAAAGGTAATTTATCATTTAAGTCAATTTTTGTTATTTTATTATACGTGTGGCTATGCGCTATCTATATTGGGATGGCTCAAAATTAATTTTATAAATAAAAGAATGGTTTTTTGATGTTGTATAATATTCGTTCTAGCCTCTTCTTTTTATTGTTTGTGTTTTTTTAATAAAATTTTTAATGAATTGATAAAACAAATAATTAAATTCAAACCTCTCCTGTCCTAGTGGTGGGAGAGGTTTTTATTTTTTGAAATAAACATAGTAAGCTTCGGCTACAGGGAAGGCGGCCGCATTGCCACGGCCAGGTTCCTGCAGGGGAGCGCGCCCCAGACATTCACCTAGCAATACATGGATAGAAACTTTCGTTCATTCTGTAAAAAGGCTTTGAAAGTCTATGGTTATTCTAATGCCCCAAAAACTCAGGACATAAAGGAAGATGATTATTATTCATCAAAAGTGTGGGAAAAAAAAAATTCAACGGGAACTTGTAAATATTGGAATGATGCAGAATACTCTTGCGACACTATTTTTTTTTCTATAATAACTCTAGACAAATTTCATAGTAAGCATTCTATTTGCCAATGAATGGGAACAGGAAGCGAAGGGATCTGTTTCAACAAGATAAAAAAAAATTCCGTAAAATATGATGATATCAAAAAATGTTGTTTTTCTATGTAGCGCATTGCTTTGCTCCTGCTCGGAAGATGTTGATTTGTATCAATCCGATTTAAATAATCATTCCGTTAAAACAAACAGGAATGGTTTATATAGGTGCCCACCGGAAGAGTTATGTAAAAAATACCCTCTTAAAAAAATATTCCTGGAAAGAAAAGAAAACAATAGCCAAGTCTTTTTTGTTATTGGGACAACAACTCAACAAGAAGTAATAGATATTTTAGGAGTTGGTATAGTAGGAAGTGATAATCCTCCCGTCATAGATAGTTTGGGTTATCGTTGTAACAAGAGCGATCCGGAGTATCCTGGTGACGATGGTTAAAATTTTTTTGAATTTAAATTTAATGAAGAAGGGAAACTTGTTAATTATTATGAAGTAAAAGTACCCTATCCTGTTCCTCATTAATATTTTTGTTATTTATACCATGTTCCTTCCGGCATAAGCCGGAAGGAACATTTGTTATATGAGGATGAGCAAACATTCATCCTGCCTTATCCACCGGAATTTTCTGGTGGGAATCAGCTACTCGGACGCCACGCCCGGCCAGAGCTTCGTCTACGATCACCTCGGTCAATTGACGCAAATCACTGATGCCGCCGGAATGCGAACCTTCGCCTGCAATCTCTACGGAGAACCGGAAACAGACAGCCTTGCGGCAAACGGCATCGCCTGGCAGGTCTCCGAGCGCTATGACGGGCTCGGCCGTCAGGCGGGGTACGAATTAAGCGCGGACGGCCGCCGCATCCAGCAGACGCACCTGTCCTATGACGGCAAAGGCCGCCTCTCCACCCTCACGGCGGAAGGCATGGAAACCCCTTCTCCTGGACTTACTCCGAACAGGGAGGGCTTGTGGAACAACTCGCCTACCCCAACGGCATGACCCGGGTCAACACCTATGAAGACAGCCGCGACCTCCTCTCCGTCATCGACTACCAGAGGCCCGGAAGCGCCAACCCGCCGGCGAGGCACGAATACGACTACGACGCGCTGGGCCGTCCTACCCGGCGCAGGGACACGTGGAACACGGCGGCGCCCAAAACGACGCGTTTGTTCACCTACAACAGCCGTGGCGAACTGGTCGGAGACCAGCTCAGGCCGGCGGCCGCTTTGGCTATCAGTACGACAACATCGGCAACCGGAAGGAAGCCTTCGAATTCGGCAGCACCACGGACTATGAAACCGATGAACTCAACCGGTATGCGGGCATCGTCAGAAATGGAGGGGAAGCCTTTACACCCCAATACGACGCCGACGGCAACCAGACGCTGGTGAAAACTTCCACCGGCATCTGGACAGTCACCTACAACGCCGAAAACCGGCCCGTGAAATTTGAAAGCGAGGACGGCGGGACAACCGTGGAATGCGCCTACGACTCCATGGGCAGGAGATTCGAGAAAAAAGTGACGGTTGGAGGGACAACGGGCTTCCACGCGCGCTACCTCTACCGTGACTACCTGCAGGTGGCGGAGTGCGACTTGACCGGGGAAACGCCGGTAGTTGTGCGCAGTTACCTCTGGGACCCCTCGGAACCTGAGGCCACGCGCGTCCTGGCCATGACGCGCTGGGAAGCGAACGGGACGCAGGTGAAGGAACATCTCTACTGCATGCACGACGCGATGAAGAACGTCACCTCCCTCTTCGGGGAAGCGCGCGGACGCCGCGCCCTGTATGAATACCGGCCGTACGGAGGTCTGATCACGTCGGAAGGCAACATGGCGGAAGAGAACAAATTCCGCTTCTCGAGCGAATACATGGATGGCGAACTGGGGCTGGTCTATCACAGTGTTCATCGGTATCAATTCGTTTGATATCTTTGGAGCGGCCTCATTCCTGTTGGAAATCTGTCAACGGGGATTGGAAAGAGATAGGTATTCATGCAGAGTTAGTTCTGTAAATTTTGTTGAGGAAGTCTTTTGGAATTCTGTATGGGATTCAAGCTGCATCCGGTATGTTCCGGGTGCAGTTTTTGTGTAAACGGGTTGAGAAAGACTTGCCGTTATCCGCCTTCCGGGAAGAACGGAAAGCGGGAGCGCAGCCGGAAGAATTAATTTTTTTTTTCTAACAAGAAGAAGAAGGAAGTTAACTACCCAGAATGGAATTTCCGGATATATTGAGGCAATGTTTTTACATTATATTAAACATCGCCGGTCCGTTCCGGGACTCCGTATCTGCCATAGCGGTTTTTCCGTGAAATTTTTTTTCAAATGAAAAAAAGAAAAACGGCATAGAATAATATTTTTGTTTCCATATATGTTGGAATGGTTTGAATTTAAATTTCATAAAATATCATGATGGAATCATTGTTGGGTTTTATCTTTTGTCTATTGAGCGGAATATTCTGTTTTTGGCTCTTTTTCAAATGCGTCGACTGGTTTGAAAAAATCTAAAACTGTGCCTGTCTATGTATACATTATTATTTGTGATTAGCTTAATTGTGTTCGGTTATTTGATGTATGTCTTGATCAAACCGGAAAAATTTTAACCAGCAAGATGATGAAAACAGAAATTCTAGGTGTTATTGCGCAAATCGTTCTTATGGTGGCTTTGAGCTATCCTCTGGGGAAATATATTGCCAAGGTTTACAAGAAGGAGAAAACATGGCTTGATTTCATGAAGCCTGTTGAAAGGCTGATGTTCCGCCTGTCCGGGATTAATCCGGAGGAAGAAATGAACTGGAAGCAGTTCCTGCGGGCTTTATTGACCGTAAATCTGTTCTGGTTCGTATGGGGGATGGTTCTTCTGGTCAGCCAGGGGTACCTGCCCCTCAATCCGGACGGCAACGTCGGACAGACGTGCCACCAGGCGTTCAATACATGCATTTCATTCATGGTGAATTGTAACCTCCAGCATTACAGCGGGGAAAGCGGTTTGACCTATTTTACGCAGTTGTTCGTGATTATGCTGTTCCAATTTATTACGGCAGCTACCGGCATGGCCGCAATGGCAGGGATCATGAACGCTCTCAGTAAGAAGACAACTAAAACGATTGGAAACTTCTGGGATTACCTCGTGTTGAGTTCTACCCGCATTTTGCTGCCTCTTTCTCTGGTGGTCGGATTCATCCTGATTACTCAGGGTACGCCGATGGGGTTTGACGGTAAGATGGAAGTGACAACCCTTGAGGGGGAGTGGAACAAACCATTTCCCAAGGGCCTGCCGCGGCTGTTGTGCCCATTAAACAGCTGGGAACGAATGGCGGCGGTTATTTCGGCGTTAATTCATCCCATCCGCTGGAGAATCCGACTTACCTTTCCAACATGGTCGAATGCTGGTCCATCCTGATTATTCCGATGGCGATGGTTTTGGCCTTTGGTTTTATCTCAAGCGCAAGAAACTGGGATACAGTATTTACGGCGTGATGTTGCTTGCCTTTTTAATTGGCGTTTGCATTAACGTGTATCAGGAGATGAACGGCAATCCCCGCATAGAAGAGATGGGCATCGTCCAGGAAAGCGGGGCTATGGAAGGTAAGGAAATCCGGCTCGGATCCGCGGCTACAGCTTTGTGGAGCGTCGTTACGACAGTTACGTCAAATGGGTCCGTCAACGGGATGCATGATTCCACCATGCCTCTTTCAGGCATGATTCAGATGTTGAACATGCAGATTAATACGTGGTTTGGCGGCGTCGGGGTAGGGTGGATGAATTATTTCGCCTTCATAATTATAGCCGTGTTCATCAGCGGTCTGATGGTGGGAAGAACCCCCGAATTCCTGTGCAAGAAAGTAGAAGCCCGTGAAATGAAAATCGCTTCCATTGTGGCGTTGCTCCACCCGTTTGTGATTCTCGTCGGAACGGCTCTGGCTTGTTATCTGTTTGTTTACGCGCCGTCGTTTGTGGAAGGCGAAGGAGGGTGGGTCAATAATCCCGGCTTTCATGGATTGAGTGAATTTCTTTACGAGTATACTTCAAGCGCTGCCAATAACGGTTCCTGGTTTGAAGGGCTGGCCGATAATACCTGGTTCTGGAATTACTCATGCGGCATTGTCCTCATTCTGAGCCGTTTCATCCCGATCATCGGCCAGGTTGCCATCGCCGGGCTTCTGGCGGGCAAGAAGTATATTCCCGAGACGTCCGGAACGTTGAAGACGGATTCCGTAACGTTCAGCGCCATGACTTTTTGCCGTGATTTTCATTGTTGCGGCTTTGTCCTTCTTCCCTGTCCATGCCTTAAGCACCATTGCCGAACATCTGAGTTTGTAAATTTAGGGTAGAATACGTTTACCACCAATAACATATTTACATATTTCCGTTCCAGTTTCTGGAATTGAAAAAGAAATCTACGATATGAAAAATTCCAATAATACTTCCCTGTTCCAAAGGGAACAGGTACGGGAAAAGCTTGAAGCAGTCATTGATCAAGCTTCATCCGGGAATGATGATGAGGAACCCGATCATGTTTACCGTGGAAATCGCCACGATGATCATGCTTCTGGTAACCGTTTATTCCCTCTTCAGCGACGGACAAGGGGATTTCCTTTATAATTTCCTCGTTTTCGTCATTTTGTTCCTCACCCTTCTGTTCGCCAATTTTGCCGAAGCGATTGCGGAGGCCCGGGGAAAGGCGCAGGCCGACAGCCTGCGCAGGACGCGTGAGGAAACGCCGGCCAAGTTGATTGTCGATGGCACGGTTACCGTCATCAATAGTTCCCAGTTGAAAAAAAAAAAGGGATTATTTCGAATGTGTCGCGGGAGATATCATTCCCGCCGACGGGGAGGTTGTCGAAGGGCTGGCTTCCATTGACGAAAGCGCTATTACGGGGGAATCCGCTCCGGTTATCCGTGAGTCCGGCGGGGATAAGAGTTCCGTGACGGGCGGCACCAAAGTTCTGTCAGACCGTATCAAGGTGCTTGTCACCGCGCGTCCCGGAGAGAGTTTCCTTGATAAGATGATTGCTCTGGTTGAAGGCGCTTCCCGGCAGAAAACCCCTAACGAGATAGCGTTAACCATTTTGTTGGCTGTCTTTACCCTGGTTTTCCTTGTCGTCTGCATTACCTTAAAGCCGGCAGCCGATTATTCCGGAACGGAAATCAGCATTGCCGCCCTGATTTCCCTGTTCGTATGTCTCATTCCTACGACTATCGGCGGATTGCTTTCTGCGATCGGCATTGCCGGAATGAATCGTGCCTTGAGGGCCAATGTTATTACGAAGTCAGGGAAGGCTGTGGAGACGGCCGGGGACATCAGCACCCTCCTGCTTGATAAAACGGGTACCATTACGACTGCCAATCGGAAAGCGACGGGATTTTTCCCCTGTCCAGGGTTTTGACAAGCAGGCTTTTGTTGAAGCCTGTCTGATGTCTTCCGTTTCAGACGATACTCCGGAAGGGAAATCGATTATCGAGCTTGGACATGAATACGGCGTCCATATGCGCAACCTTCATACGGAGGGGGCCCGCATGATTCAGTTCACGGCGGAGACGAAGTGTTCGGGCATTAATCTGAGCGATGGAACCGAAATCCGGAAAGGGGCTTTTGACACCATCCGCAAGATTGCCGAGGAAGCGGGAAATCCATTTCCCAAAGAAGCCGAGGAAATCATTGAAAGAGTGGCGGGCAATGGCGGCACCCCTCTTGTCGTCTGCATCAACAGGAAGGTTGTCGGCGTTATTGAGTTGCAGGATATCATCAAGCCGGGCATAGAAGAGCGCTTCGAACGCCTGCGCAAGATGGGAGTAAAGACGGTAATGGTGACGGGGGATAATCCGAGTACGGCCAGGTATATCGCTGAAAAAGCAGGCGTTGATGATTTCATCGCGGAAGCCAAGCCCGAAGATAAGTTGAGTTATATCAGGAAGGAGCAGGCTTCCGGCAAACTGGTTGCCATGATGGGGGACGGGACGAATGACGCTCCGGCTCTGGCGCAGGCCGATGTCGGCGTAGCCATGAACAGCGGAACCCAGGCCGCCAAGGAGGCCGGCAATATGGTTGACCTGGATAATGACCCCACCAAATTGATTGAGGTTGTAGAAATAGGCAAGCAGCTGCTGATGACGCGCGGCACGTTGACGACGTTTTCCATTGCCAATGACGTCGCCAAGTACTTCGCGATTGTGCCTGCGCTGTTCATGATTGCGATTCCAGAACTTGCTGCGCTGAATATCATGCATCTGCATAGTCCGGAAAGTGCCATCCTGTCTGCGATTATTTTCAATGCAATCATTATCCCCATCCTGATTCCTCTGGCCTTGAGGGGCGTGGCGTACAAGCCCATTGGAGCCAGCGCTCTGCTGCTTCGCAACATCCTGATTTACGGAGTGGGCGGTCTGATTGCTCCCTTCATCGGAATCAAACTGATTGATATGGCTGTCGGCCTGTTTTTAACTGAAATAAATATATTGTTATGAGAAATTTAGTGAAATCATTGCGTCTTACACTTGTCTTTTGCGTCTTTTTCTCCATATGCTACATCCTAGTGCTGTGGATATTCGGATTGATTGCCGGCCCTGGCGGAGGAAATGCGGAAACCCTGGTTTTGAACGGGCGCGTGGTAGGCGCCGCCAATGTCGGGCAGCAATTCACGAAGGATATTTATTTCTGGGGCCGTCCGTCCCATGCGGGCGACGGTTATGACGCGTCCAGTTCATCCGGCAGCAATAAGGGGCCGACCAACGAAGAATACCTGGCCGACGTGAATATTCGGATAGATTCGTTCTTGAAGAAACATCCTTATTTGGAACGGAAGGATGTCCCTTCCGAAATGGTTACGGCCAGCGCTTCCGGCCTGGATCCGCATATCACTCCGGAGAGCGCCTATGTGCAGGTGAAGCGCGTTGCCAAGGCCCGCGGCATGGAGGAGGGGGCAGTGAGGTCTCTTGTCGATCAGGCCGTGGAAAAACCGCTGCTGGGCATGTTTGGCACGGAGAAGGTCAATGTGCTTAAGTTGAATATTGCTCTTGAGAAGGCTGATCCTTCAGGGAAGCATTAATTTCCTGATTGTTTAGGGCAGCAATGGCGATTCCGGATTTGGTGATAAATTGCCGCCTTGAAAAAATGAAATCAATTGCGGGCTTCATGTCATGGTAACGCCCGCAATTGATTTTCATTTTCAAAAGATTCTGTAAAATCAACAAGATGTTTTTTAACCGCAGGAGCCGGGTGAATTTAATATGATTGACGGAAGTAACGGAGCAGAGCACTTTCTTGACCTGATACGGCGTTCTCGAAGGGGAAAGTTCAAGATTTACATTGGTATGATGGCCGGAGTAGGCAAGACGTACCGCATGCTGCAGGAAGCCCATGAATTGCTGAATAACGGCATTGATGTCAGAATCGGTTACGTTGAAACCCACGGGCGGCCCGGGACTGAAGCCATGCTCCGGGGGTGCCCGTCATCCCGCGTAAAGTGGTTTTTTACAAAGGCAGGGAGATTGAAGAAATGGACCTGGACGCGATTCTTCAAGCCCGGCCCGAGTTGGTTATTGTTGACGAACTGGCTCATACCAATGTGGAAGGGAGCCGCCATCGCAAGAGATGGGAAGACGTGATGGAGCTGCTTGACGCCAATATTAATGTGATTTCCGCGATTAATATCCAGCACATCGAAAGCCTGAGCGGCGAAGTGAAGGAGATTACGGGGATTGAGATGAAGGAACGGGTTCCCGACAGGATTTTGCAGGAGGCGGACGAAGTGGTGAATATCGACCTGACGTCCGAGGAATTGATCGGCCGCCTCAAGACCGGCAAGATTTACCGGCCTGAAAAAATCCAGATTGCCCTGGATAATTTTTTCAGAACGGAAAATATTCTTCAGCTGCGTGAACTGGCATTGAAGGAAGTTGCTTTCCGAGTGGAAAAAGTGGAAACGGAAGTATTCCCGGCAGTTTCTTCCGCCAGAAGGGAAAAGATTCTGGCCTGCATCAGCAGCAATGAACAGACGCCCCGGCGCATCATCCGAAAAGCATACCGGATTTCCTCGCGTTACAGTACGTCGTTTATCGCCCTTTACGTCCAGACGCCAAGGGAGTCCCCCGACCGCATCAATCTGGCATCCCAGCGCCATTTGCTTAATCATTTCAAGCTGGTGGCCGAACTGGGAGGGACGGTGAAGCAGGTGAGTGCGGAAGACATACCCCAGGCGATCATCGCAACGTGCAGGGAATATCATATTACGGCTATTTGCATGGGGCATCCCGCATTCAAAATGCCCGGAGCCATGTTCAAGATACTGGGATATAAACAATTTCTGCGTGTTTTGTCGGAGATGAAGATAGATTTAATCATCATTGCATAAAAAACAGAGGTAATTTGAAAATAAGGCCGGAGCCGGCTCTTTTCACAGGAAGCAGGCGATGAGATTATCATGCTTGTCTTCCCTGAGCGGAACGGATTGTTGCCGGCAGTTTCCATTATAGCCTCCCCGGGGGCGTTTTCCGTTACCATTCCCGGGCAGTGCGGCCCCTTTTATTTTTTTCCGTCTGGTTGTCTGAAAAACAGTCCAATGTTCCGGTCCGCCGCATCTCCGGCAGCACCTTTGTTGAAAAAGAATGTAGAATTCCCGGAGGAGCAGCATTCTTAAAAGTGAAACGATAACGTTCCGTCTTCCATAGAGGAGCGGCGGTTATCATAAACAGAAGGAACAGTTATGAGCATCAATTTGCAAAAAGTCATTATAGCCGTATGTGCGGCCGCAACGGTCAGTGCGGGATTCGCAGCCCGCACCGAGGGGGCCAAACTGCACCGATTCAGCACTACTATCGAAAAAGAGAGGCCGCAGTTGAATGAAGAAACGAAACGGTTGATTGCTTCCTATCGCCGGAATCCGTCCGAGGCTAATCGGTCGGCTTTGAGGAAACAGGTCGGGATTAATTACGACAAGGTCCTTGACCGAAAAAAGGCGAAGCTTGAAGAATTGAAACGAACGGCCCGGCATGCGTCCAAGATACAGGAAATGCAGGAGATCGTGGATGAAATGGTTCAAAACAGGGAAGCGCGCATCGACCAAAGCATGCGGCGTTTCAGTGATCCGCGATTCAGACCAGGTGCCCGCTATGCAGATGGCGGGTATTTGCCGGTGCTCGGAGCTTCCTGGAATGTATCAATTGCATATACTACGGTTACCAATGAGGATTATGCCCAATTCCTGAAGGCAACGGGAAGGAAGGCTCCTAAGGATTGGGATAATGGCGCCATGCCTGCCGGCAAAGGGAGGCATCCCGTGGTGAATGTTTCCTATGACGACGCTTCTGCCTATTGCCAATGGTTGTCGCTCCAGGATAGGAAAGCCGTTTATCGCCTGCCGACTGAAGAGGAGTGGGAGTTTGCCGCCGGGCATATGCCCAAGGATGATTTTAATTGCGGCGAGAGAAACGGGACATCTCCCGTGGACGCCCATGCCGCGACATCCGGCGCCTGCGGAGCGATTGATATGTGGGGCAATTGCTGGGAATGGACTTCTTCTCCAGTTGAAGTTTCCAAGGCCGTGGCACACGGTAAAACGGTCATGGCGGTGAAGGGAGGTTCCTGGCGTTCGCCGCGGACGAGCTGCCGAACTGAGCGGAAAGGAGAAGGAAGGGAATCTTCTTTCGCTTTCAGTGATGTCGGTTTCCGGGTCGTCCGCGAAGGTTGAGGGGGATTCCATGCGTTTCAGTTTCTTACAGGCAATAGAATCTGGCTGGCAGACCTGATGGAAATTCCGGCCGAATTGGTAGATTTCCCTAAGGAACTGCATTCTTGAAAAGTGAAACGATACCGTTTCAGAAAAAATATCAACCCTCATTGATTATCATGAACAAGCTCATTATACTGCCAACGCGGCGGAAAACAACAGCCTGAAAAAAAAGAAACCGAAGGCGTTGAAGTACGGCCTGAAACACGGCCTCAAAGAAAGGTTTGAAACACGGTCTGAAAAAAGGCAGGATAAACGGCGGTAAAAAATAGTCGCCGTCATCTTATCTGCTGCCGGGCCTGCAGCCCGGCAGCGTTTTCCCATCAATAAGGACGTTTTATCACCTGTAGTGCGGAAACATATCTGACTTCCGTACAGCTTTGATACATTGCCCATCATGTCTTAAAAAGTCAACATATTGAGAAGAAAGGCGTTTTATGGTAAAATGGTTGTTGTGCGGAGCCGCCATGATTTCCGGCATCGTGATCGCGGCTGAGACGGAAAATCGTTCATTCCAGTTTGGAAATTTTGAGGTGATTGCTGTTCAGGATGCTCTTTCAGCGATGTGGGTCGAATTATTCCCGGGTATGTCGGAAGAGGAGTTCCTCCGCTTAACCGGAGGCGGGAGGGTTCCTTCTTCCGTGAATGTTTTCCTGTTGAAACGCGGCGACGGAAAAAATCATTCTGGTGGACGCAGGGAACGGAGGAAAACGGGGTGGGATGCTTCGTAAACTTGAACAGAGCGGCGTTTTTCCGGAGAGCGTCGATTTCATTTTACTCACCCATATGCACGGCGACCACATCGGAGGATTGCTTGGGAAACATGGCGAAGCCGTTTTTCCAGAGCCCTCGTCTATGTTTCCATGCCGGAATGGGTTGCGGCTTCTTCCTCGAAGCCGGTCGCCGGAATGCACCTGCCGTATCCCGGAATCGGCCGGATAGGAAGGAGTGCGGCGGGATATGTCTATCTGCCCGGAAAATGAGAAAGGATAAAAAAGACACGGTACAATGACGCAAGCAGAAACAGCATGCCCGGATGCCTGGGGAAGCCATTTCCTTGAATACCGGGGAAGGCTTCTTGCCCTGGCCCGGAGGAATTTGAATCCGGTTCTTGCCCGGCGCGTTTCGGCGGAAGATGTGGTTCAGGAGGCTCTGCTGGCAGCCTGCGGGAAAATGGCTTTTTTTGAAAACAATCCGGAGATTCCTGTCTATTTCAAACTGCGGACGATTCTGTTCCAGACCCTTACGGCTATGGAAAGGAAGCATCTGCAATGTCTCAAGAGAGACGCCTGCAGGGAAGTGAATGTGATGGATGACGGCGTGGGGTCCACTGCCCGGTTGGATTGGAACCGGTTTGCAGATACCGTGACCGGGCCTCTTACCCGTGCCGTCAGGGAGGATCGTTATACATTGCTCCGGAAAGCGGTCGAGGCGCTGCCCGAAAACGATCGGCAGATTCTTGAACTTCGCCATTTTGACGACATGTCCAATGCGGATTGTGCCGAAGTCCTGCATATTGGGCCGAAAGCCGCAAGCATCCGCTATGTGCGGGCGCTGCAGCGGCTTCGGAAGCAGCTGATGGTTAACCGAGTTTCAGCCATGAAGGGGAAGATTTCTCTGGAAGATCTGGTTGAACAATTCCTGGATCAGTGCCGTTCCGGCAATGTTCCCGATATTCAGGATTTTGCCGGGGCACATCCGGAGTTTGCTTCCGAGTTGCTGGCTCTTCTTCCGCTCGTGATGGAGATGGAAGATTGGAGCGTTGAAAAAAAACAGGGAATTATGCCTCCGGTTCACGATTTTCCCGATTTGGAGGGGGACGATTACCGGCTGATTCGGAGACTAGGCAGCGGCGGTATGGGGGTGGTATTTGAAGCGCTGCAATTGTCCCTCAACCGGAAAGTGGCCGTCAAGCTGTTGTCTCCGTTGCTGCTGCAGGATGCCGCCCAACGCATCCAGTTTGAGCATGAGGCGCATGTGATTGCCAGGCTTCATCATCCCAATATTGTCAAGAATTTTCAGTGCCGCGTGCCGTCCGGGATGTTGTTATTATGCGATGGAGTTGATAGAAGGCAAGAGTCTGGACGGATGTGAATTCAGTAATCCGTATGAGATAGCCCGTATTGGCCTCCAGGCCGCCAGGGCGATTGCGTACGCCCACCGCTGCGGCATTCTGCACCGCGATATCAAACCGGCGAACCTGTTGCTGGATGAAGCGGGGGAAGTACACGTCAGCGATTTTGGACTTGCTTTTTCTGCTTCAGGGGAGAAATGAAGTTATTGAGAAGGAAGGAGCTCAGAGCGGAACGCTGCGGTATATGTCCCCGGAGCGGCTGGTGCATGGAGTCAATACCTTTTCCAGCGATCAGTATGCGTTTGGGGTGACGCTTTATGAGCTTGTTGCAAAATCCCCGCCGTTTCCGGGGCTAGCTCCTGAAGAATTGATGGAACGGATTTGCAGGGAACCGGTTCCGCCGTTGAAGTGCAGCGAACCCGACTTGGCCGCGATTATTAACAAGTGCGTCAGTTTCCGCCCGGAGTCGCGCTATCGAAGCATGGACGAACTTTCTGAAGATTTGCTGCATTTTTTGAATCATGAACCGGTCGGGGCCTCCTCCCCGTCTCCGGCCAGGCGGTTGCAGCTGTGGATGAAACGTAAACCGGCTGTTGCCGTATTGTCTTTGGCTGCGGCCCTGTGTGCGGCCGCTTTCGTTGTCGCGTTGGGCGCCGGTTATCTGCAGACGGCGTCTGCGCTGAAACTGGCGGAAAACAATGCCGCAGTTGCCGATGCGGCTTTGTCACAAGTGTTCACCCGTATTGCGGAGCAGCCCCCTTCACAGAAAAATACGCAGCTGCTTTCAGCTTTGCTACCCTATTACAGGATGATCGCCAGAGGAAAAAATCTGCCGGAGTCAAAGGTTTGCGAGGCCAATGCCGTCATCGGGGAATGCGCACTGCGCACCGGGAGTTATGCTCTTGCGGAAGAAGCGTTCCGCAACATGATGAAATTCAGGAAAGACGCTTTTCCCGTCAACCAGTTGGCGACGGCTTTGAAAAAACAGGGTAAAGATAAAGAGGCAACGGAACTTTTCCGGCAGGTGGCCGACCGCTTTGCGATGTCGGAGCGGGCGGAGGATCGGTTTGAAACGATCCGCGCGTTGCTGGCTTTGTCCGGTTCTCCGGAGAGTGTTGAGCGTTCCCGGGCGTTCGGAATGTTGGAAACATTGTTGGAGGATGATCCTGACCATCCTGAATACCGTTTTCAATACGCACAGCTTTTGGCCGGAAATCCCCGCCTTTTCCGGGAGAGACGCATTCCCGGCATTGAACCGAATGCAGCCGTGCTGCTCCTCCAGCTTGCCGACGCCCATCCGGAACGGCCGGAATACGGCCTGGCGCTGGTAGAGCTGATGCTGAAGAAACTCCGGTATGCCAGGAATTTCCGGGAACATAACCAGAGGGAGCTTGCCGATACGGTGAATCTTTCCGAAAGGCTTTTCGGGCGTTGGCCGAATGATCCGCAGATTATTTCCGGCATGGTCCGGCTGCATGCACGGTATATTGGGGCCCTGCGACGCGAAGGAAAAAAGATGCCTGGGCCCGAAGGGAAAGCGACCGCCTGCAGGGCATCCTGGAAGTTCTTTTTTACAATCCCGAGATTTCCGATGCCGTGAAAGAAAGCCTGATCCGCCTCCAGCTTCAACGTTTGAAACTGTTACGGCATGACGGCCGGAGTTATGAAGGAGCGGAGCTGCGGAAAAAAATCAGCCGGGAGCTGGGCTTTTACCACGGGCCGATGCTCCGGGTGTTTCGGGAGGAGTTGGAGAAAGTCGGGTCGGATGATGAATCCTCCGTCGGGAAAAGTGAAGATTCCATTATTTTTGAACGCACCAAGCAAGGTTTGTAAATTGTCCGCTTACCGGCACTCAGCAATTTGTTGTGTGAGGGGGAAAGGAAAGTGTCCCGTTCCGAGCGGCGCTGTTGCAGAAGAAGGCGGGTATTTTCCTCCGTTGCAGGCGGAGTGTCAGATGCGTTCCTGGTGCATCTTTGTTTTCCGAGCCAGCTTTTTTTGTTCCAAGGCGCTTTCTGAGATAAATTGCTGTATTCCCTTGTTGATTCCGTTTTTACGGATTGTCTGAAAAACATTTCCTTCTGAAAGCATTCTGCCGGAAGAAGGGGATGTGTTGTTGCGTGAAGCGAGTAGCCTCCATTTGCCCCTCCCGGCAGCAGGCCCAGGCGTCAGCACCTTCTTCAAATTTTTTTTTTTGTTTCAGGAAGTAATCCATCCATTCCGGGTTCACCTGTGGCAGAGGTTCGCCTTTGTCATATGCCTCGCAGCACTGGCCGATATACTCCATTTTGATTTTGGAGTATTTCAGTTCCCGAATGCGCGTTTTCATGGCCTGATGCCCTTCCTGCAACATGCGGTAACGTTTGCGCAATGTCGAATTACCTTGGCGAACCAGGTGAAAAAAGCGTTTGATTTCCTTGAGTTTCAATCCAGAATGCTTAAAGCAAACCAGCTCCGGCAGTTCTTCCATTTCCTTGCGGTGGAAGACACGGCATCTCGCCCCGTTTCTCGGGATGTCCAGGATTCCTTCTTCTTCAAAAAAACGCAGATTGGACGGCGTGGTGCCTGTCAATTCCGAGACTTCCGAAAAGGAAAGGCACATGTCTTTCTGTTCTCCAAGTTCTGATGCGTCTTGCATGAAGACACGACGGCTTTTTCTTAGGCTGCGGGAAACGACAATTTCCGTGTATGGGCGGGAAAGCCGGTTATTATTGCCTTTTTAAGGTACGTGGCATTCATTTTCTCAAACTGCATGCGGCTTTCCGTTTTTTTCTGGAGTTTCCAGCAGCGCTGTTCCGGTTCCGGTGTATTTTTCATATTCCTTTACATCAAAGGTTCCGGGGGATATGGTCCCCGCGTTTTTCAGCAAGGCAATGATTCTTTTCAACTGTGATTACAGTGAAGGCGCCCATGCGGATATTCTCCGCAGAATGGCGGAAACGAATATGGAGCAGACTGCCGGTTACGGGGAGGACCCCTATTGCGACCAGGCCCGGAAGCTGATTGCCGGCTTGTGCGGCAGAACGGATCTGGATATCCATTTCCTTATCGGCGGGACCCAGACCAATTTCACGGTAATTGCGGCGGCGCTGCGCCCCCATCAATGCGTGCTGTGCGCGGACACGGGCCATATCAATGTGCACGAGTCGGGAGCCGTTGAGGCTTGCGGACACAAGGTTTCCGCCATTCCTTCCCCGGACGGGAAGCTGACGGCCCGGCAAATTGAGGAGGCGTGGCATGCCCACTGGGATGACGAGACCCGTGAGCATATGCCTCAGCCCCGGATGGTTTATATTTCCCAGCCAACCGAATTGGGCACCATTTATTCCAGGAAGGAACTTCAGGAAATTTCCGGAGTTTGCCGCCGGCGGGGGCTGTATTTGTATATGGACGGAGCACGCCTCGGCTACGGCTTGTGCGATGAGGACAATGACCTGGATTTGCCGGCGATTTCCTCCCTTTGCGATGCTTTTTACATCGGCGGCACGAAGGTAGGCGCTCTGTTTGGTGAAGCCCTGGTTCTGCGGCATGAGGCCCTGAAGGAGGATTTTCGTTACATCGCCAAGCAGAAGGGCGGGCGTCTTGCGAAAGGGCGGCTTCTGGGCATTCAGTTCCTGGAGCTGTTCCGCGACGGCCTTTATTTCCGGCTGGGCGCCCATGCGGACCGCCTGGCTGTGATGCTGCGGGATTTTTGCCGTTCCAGAGGGCTGGCGCTTCCCTTTTCCAGTGGAACGAACCAACAGTTTGTCACGATGCCTGATTCCGTTCTGGAGGAGCTGGGGAGGAAATACGGCTTTGCCTATTTGCGCCGGGAGGATGAAACCCACAGCACGGTGCGCTTCTGCACGAGCTGGGCTACCCGAGAGGAAGACGTGCGGGAATTGATGGCGGATATCGCCCGCCTGTGCTGAAATTTCCCTCCGTCCGGCAATGCCGGGAAACTGCGGAAAGGGTCGTTCCCCATTCATTTGCGGAGAAGCATTTTTGTCTTTCCGGGGGGAACCTGTTGAGCCATGATATGGCTATGCCCTTAATCGTGGGACAGGAGTGGCGGAGGAGAATTTCCCGCATGCAGTGGCTGCTGAATGCCGTGCTGGCGGTGGAGTGTCTTAGCATGCCTTTTTTTGCCGCCGGTGCGGTAGCTGGGATGGTCTGGTACGGCGGACGCAGGATGGGGGCTGACTGGGGCTGGCTGGCGGGAGGCGCCCTTGCCGCCGCAGGTTTCTTTTTGGCGGTGTGGGGGTGGCTGCGGCTCCGGGGCCGTTTTTTCAGCAGGCGTGATACGGCGGCCTTTCTGGATGAACAGCTTGGGTTGCATGCGGCGTTGAGCGCCGGTGAGGAATGGGGCCATGCCGTGGAGGCAGGGGAAAGCGCGGTACAGGGGAATCCCGTGCTGCGGATACGTTCCGCCTGGTGCCTGGCCTGGCTGGCGGGAGGCGCGGTTCTTATGGCTTGCGGGGCTTTTTGCCGTTGCCCGCGCCGCAAGCCGTTGGGCAGCTTCCGGATTTGCCGCCCGTTCTGGCCCGGGTGGGGAGGCCCTGGACCGCCTGGCGGAGATGGAGAGCGTGGATAATAAGAGCCTGGAGCCTTTCCGGGAGCAGTTGGAGGATTTGAAAAGAATGCACCGGAATGAGATGTATTCCCATGCCGGACTGGAAGCGGCGGATGCCCTGAAGGGGAAAACGGCAGCGGCCGTTGCCGGATTATCCAATCAGATGTATCGGACGGATTCCGCCCTTTCCCTGCTGGACAGCCTGAATGGAGCGTCCAGCCCGGAGGCGATGCAGTCCCTTCAGGAGGCGTTGACGGGAATGGAGTCCCTTGCCCTGCAGCCGGGCGGCATCATGAGCCGCCAGCTCCAGGAGCTGAAGGCTTCCCTGCCTTCCCTGCAGATTGATCCGGAGACGGCCCGCCGTCTGCGGGAACAGCTGGAACGGGCCGCCCAGCAGCTGCGGAGCATGTGCGGGCAGTGCGGCATATCCCTGATGGCGTCTCCGGATGACCGTACCGTGATGGAGTCCGGGCAGGGAGAGGGAAATGAACCCGGACGCGGAGGAACGGGGCGTGGACGCGGGGACGCTCCCCTTGCCTTTGAGATGGAAGAGCGTCCCCGGCTTGACACGGTTTCCAGACGGGTGGTTCATGAGGACTTGAGCCGCGCCGCTCTGGGGGAAACTGCGGGGGTGGAGACGGCGGCTCCCTCCCCGGAAGGGGCTGGAAATGGACAGGAACACGGCGGCCGGGGGCTCGTCCGTCCGGCCCGCGGTGGAGATGCCGTGTGGTCTGATTGCCTTACTCCTCAGGAACAGTCAGCCCTGAAGGAAATTTTCAGATAGATTGATTGTTTTCTCCTGAAGGTCGGGAGCGCGTAACCCCCTGCCGCGGTTGTCCCCGGGGAAGCAGGCCGGTCCTGGTAAACAGAGCGTCCAGAACAAGGAGGACGCAGGCACTCCACAGCAGGATGGGACGGAGTTGGAGGCATGTTCCGGGCCTCGGTTCCCGGAAAATGGAGGGAAGGTCCATCCTTTCCCTGCCTCCGGTCCGGTTCACCAGGTCCAGGAAGGCGTTGCCGGATTCAGGCGGCATGGCCCATTCCGGGTCCACCTGCTGGCTGACAGGGCCGAAGGGGATAACGCTGCCGCCGATGCGGACCGCGCCCCGCGCCATGACTCCGTGCGGGAGGGGAAAGCTGCACTGGAATATTCCCGGCTGCAGGTGTTCCCAGATACCGTTTTGTGTACGGGAGCTTTCTTTTCCGGAGAGTTCCAGGGATATTTCCGGCATGCGTTCCGCCAGGCGCGGGATGTTTTCCTCACTGTAGTAAAGGCGAATCCGTAACCGGTCTCCTGCCGTGTCCGCCCGCACGGAGTATCCCTGTGGGGGATTTTTTCCTGTTGAGCCACCGGGCCAGGGTTTGGATAAGGTCTCCGTAGCCGTCCCATTGCTGGATGTTTTTTCCGAGTTCTCCCCCCATGGCGAACGTAACGGCGGCCGTCCGTCCCGTCCCCCTGTTCCAGAAGGAGACCAGGGGCGCCGCGTTTCCGTCTTCCGTTACGCAGGCTGCTGTTGCTCCATTCCTTAAATAACACAGGTTATAACCGTCTACGGCAGGGGGCCATTCCGGCTGGCCGGCTGCAATTTGAAGCCAGCCGGCCGTACCGCGCAGGGAGGTGCGTTCCCTGATGAAGGCGGCCCGGGCCACGCTGACGGTTTCCTGTGCAAAGATGCTGGGGATATCCCCCGGGCGGTCGCAGAAGAAGATGCGCCCCCGTCCCAATTCCGCTATTTCCCTGAGCAGTCCGGCATCGGCGCTTTTTTCCGTTCCCAGTGCGATGACGCTTACGGTAGCCCCTTCCTTAACCATTTCTTTCAGAGTTTCCCGGTAGTCGGCAGGTTCTTCGGAATCGTCGGCATCTGCAAAGAGGAGCAGATGCCGTGTTCCGGCTACGGAACGTTGCAGTTCCCGCCAGCCCGCTTTCAGCCCGGCGCCGATGAAGATGCCTCCGCCCATGGAGGCAATCCTGGAGACGCTGGATATCATTTTCTTCCTGTTAGGGCCCAGACTGCTTAGCGTGACAATAGGGTGCGGTTCGCTGTCCACGGCGTGGACGGAGATGAGATCCTGGTCGGACAGCAGGGAAATGGTCTGGCAGGTTCCGGCATTGGCCAGATCCATTTTCGTCTTTCCTCCGGGAACGGAACAGGACATGGAGCCGGAACGGTCCAGAACGATGCTCATGGCCGTCATGAGCTTCATCTTGTCCTTCTTCATTTCCATGGAAACGGGGAGCAGTTCGTCAATGGAGGAGGAGAAGTAGCCGCCGGAGCCAAAACTATGCCTGCCCCCGCACATGAGCAGGCCTCCGCCCTGTTCCCTTACGTAATAGTCCAGGGCATGCAGAAAGTCCGGTGGGACGGAGGATGCGGAGAGGTTGTTGATGATGACCAGCCCCACGCCGGAGAGGTGGCGGGCATCAAGCCGGTTCAGGCCGGGCGGTTGTTGGACGCGGAACCCCTGCGCTTCCAGGAAAGGTGCCAGGGGATCGCGGTCGTAGCCGGAGAGCAGCAGGACGCCGTTTCCTCCCGTCACTTCAAGGAAGCTGACGGCACGGTTGTTTTCAGGGATTGGATCGTTTTGCGGCGTTATGGTCATTTCATAAGCGGAACAGCCGGGGGTGGAGAGCCTGTCCGCCAGCCTCACCGTGGCTTTGCCGTTGAGCAGGGTAGCCGTCCCCCGCAGCGGAGCCCCCCCGTTTTTGCTGATTTGCCACGGAACGGTGATGGCCGGGCCGGGAGGGCCTGCCAGGGTTGCCTCTAAAATAAAGGCTTCGCCGGGCCGGATGCGCGCCGGGGTTCGGATTTGTTCTATGCGGATGTCCGCTTCCCGGAAGGTGACGGACAGGCGGTAGTCCACCGGAATCCGGGATTGGATGAGCTGTTCCGCCGCCTGGTCCAGCGGCGTGGTGGGCCAGCCGTCCGTCAACATCAGGATGCGGTTTGTCCGGTTCGGGGACATCAGGGCCATGGTATAGGCCAGGGCCTGTTCCATGTCCGTTCCGGCGGTTCCCCCGGCAAAGACGGGGTCTCCGCGTCCCCGGAGCACGGCGGATTGCGCGAAATCCACCAATCGGACGCGGTCCCCGGCATGTTTGTGCCGTTCCAGAATAGCCTGGATTTCCTCTGCCCCGGCTGCCGGAATTCCCGCCGTGGAATTTGATTGGTCCACCAGCACCCACAAGTCCATGTCTTTGCCGCCCCTGTCAAGGGCAGGCTGAGCCAGGGCCAGCAGCAGGCAGGTCTGCAGGAGGAGGCGCAGGGGGGGAGGCCAGGCGCAGACGCCTGTATTTCCAGCCTGCCGCCAGAAGCAGGGGGATCAGGAAGAACCATTCCGGAGTGTTGAATTGAATCATGGGCGCAGGGAGGTGTCTGGGACGGGAGGGAGCCAGGAAAGAATCAGGGCCAGGAACGCCAGCGCCAGCCAGAGGGGGCCAGAGGGTCACGTCCATGTGCCGGAGCGCCTCTTCATGGGGCTGGGGAAGTCCTGTGTCAAACGTGGAGCAGTGGGAAAAATCTCCCATCCGGGCGTCGGAGAACCAGACGGAGCCTTGGAACAGGGGCGTTTTCCCTTCTCCGGGGGGGAAGATTTCCACATATCCGGTTTCTTCCGGGAGCCTGCCGTTAAAGACAGTTTCACGGCGTTCTCCCCCCGGCATGGTTTGAATGAGTTTTCCGCCTGCGGGCATGGATAAGAGAGTTCCTCCGGGAAGGTTGCCGTAATGTGTTCCGGGCAGATTCTCCTGTACGGATTGCATAAATCTGCGGGTCATGAGCAGGGGCGCCGGAACGCGGTCCGCATTGGATTTTTCCCAGGGCCAGTTGAGGAAAAGGCGTTTCCCGTCCACCCAGGCCAGGGGGGATTCCCCCTGCCAGAGCAGGACGCCGGCTTTTTCCCCCGGCTTCATGGAACCGATGGAGGGGATGAGCAGGCCGCTCCAGTTCAGCCCGTCAGTCAGCGGATGCCGTTCCGCCGTGACAGCGCCGTAAGATGGCTTGCCGCTGGCTGCAAATATGATGGCCGCTTTTCCGGGGGCCTTGGCGTTTTCCGTTTTTCCCTCCAGCAGGAGGAGGTCGGGATCTGAACCGTCCGGGACGGGGGAGAATCCCGGCAGGCTATGGATGATATTGAGGAAGATTTTTCCGGATTGTTCCGGAATTCCCATGCTGACGGCAACGGGGGCGGGAGCGGAGCGGACCAGCAGGAGCTCATTGTCCGACGGGAAGGCGTCCGTCGGGAGCCGGAGCACGGCTTTTCCGCATTCAGGAGGGAGGCTGTATTCAAATTCCGTGACAGTTCCTGGATTCAGGAACAGGGAACGCCGGGCAGGAGGACGTCCGCCTTCCGTATGGATGGAGATTTCGCTCCGAAGAGGGGATGGACTATTGTTTTTAACGGCAATCCTCCAATGGCCGGGGCCGACGGCCTCCACCGGGGTTATTCCCGCAAAACCCACATTTTCCAGAGGTTTCCCTACACCCCGTGCGGATTGCCCGGCGGGAACCCTCCGGGCAGTGGATGTAATCAGGCGCGTGATGCCCGTTGGACCGGCAACGGCTGTGGCGGTGCGCAGGGCAGGGGCCAGGTCATGTGTTCCTTCGCGCGGCTGCCAGATATCCAGGGCGTGCAGGGCCTGGCGGGCGGACGGCCCCCGGTAGAGCGGCTGTCCGGAAGCCCTGCTGCCCATGAGAACCCATGTGGCCGGGATTCCGGACCGGAGGATGGCGTCCATGTCTTCGGAAACGGCATTCACGGCTTCTTGACGAAAGGGGGTCATGTTTGCGGAATCATCCAGAATGAAGACTACGGTCTGGCCGGAGCCTTTGCCGGGCCAGACGGGAGCGGCCAGAACCCAGGTAAGCAGGAGGACGGCCAGAATTTGCATCCAGAAGGAGCGCGATGCGCGCAGCCTGTCCCAGGCATTACCCTCATGGGCCTCCGGAACCAGCGCTTCCAACAGGAAGAGCGTGGCCGTGGCCTGGGTTTTTGTTTTATGCTGGAGGAAATGGATGGCGGTGATGAGGGGGATGGCCAGAAGCGCCCAGAACGCGGTCGTGTTGGTGAAGTGGGGGATCATGGGCTTGGGGGGAGAGTAAAGGGTGCGGGTGCGGTTCAGGAGAGTTCCACGGCCCCCTGCCGTAATGCTTCTCCGGACAGGGCTTCCGTCAGCGTCCCCTTGCAGGGGACGCGGGCAAGAACGGTCTGGCGGCGCAGGCAGGCAGAAATCCAGAGTTCAAAATGGGCGGCGTAGGCGCGGGCGTACCTCCGGGACAGGGAAGGGGTGATGAGCTGGCGGCGCAGGTGGCCGGATTCACAGTTTTTGAGTCTGGCGTTGCCGGCGGGGAGTTCCGCTTCTTCCTGCAGCGTGGGGGCCAGGATGACGGACATCCCTTTTAAGGAGGCCATGGTTTCCAGAAGGTTGTCCGGTTCCCCCGGGTAGAGCAGGTCGGAGATGAAGATTTTCATTCCATTGGGGCGCCAGATGGAAATGGAGGGCATGGATTCATCCGGGGGAAGGCTCTGGAGCTGCGCTTCCCATTGGCCGGAGAGAACATCTTCCTGGTCCAGGGGGATGATACGGCTCCCTTTCACCGCATGAATCTTCACCTGGGCTCCCGTTCCGATGGCGGAGAGCAGGCAAAATTGAAGCAGGCCCCGCGTGCGTGCCGCGCGCTCTTCGTGAAAAAACATGGATTCGGAAACATCTACCGCCACGTCTACCTGCGGTGACAGTTCCGCCCGGAAGACTTTCATGGTGAGCTGGCCGGTTCTGGCGTACGCCGCCCAATGAATATCCCGCGGGTCATCCCCCCACTGGTAGGAGCGGCTTCCCTGAAAGTCGATGGAGTTGCCTGCTCCCGTTCCCTCCCAATGGCCCTGTGTTCCTTTCCAGGCGCAGCAGGAAAAGGGCAGGCGGAGACGGCGCGCCGCCTGTTCGGCGTCCGGCTGGATCACCTGGCTGGGGAAGGGGAAAGAAGTCATGGGGATGGGGGAGAGGCAAAACGGAGGGCAAGAACTATTCCCGTTCCCTGCGGGAATTTCCCGGTTTCTGGAGAGGTTCGGGGGATGCGTTCCGGAATATGTCAATCCAGTGTTTGCTGGTGAGAGCCAGAACCTCTATTCCGGCAGCCAGGTCCATCAGGCTGAATAGGGAAAATTTGCTGAAAGCCGGCAATGTTTCTTGTCTCAAAAGTTCAGATAAATACCCTCCGGGGAGAAGGGGGACGGACAGATTCACGCCCCACAGCACGTTTTGCACCAGGCAGAGGATGAGGCAGATCATGGTGTACGTCAGCAGGGTATTGTTTTTCAGTTTTTCCCAGAACGGTTTCAGAAGCATGGCCGGCATGGTGATGGCGTACCAGCCGCCTGCTGCGAGGCAAAAGAGCCGTTGAGGGGACTGGAATTCGGGGACGGATGCCATGCGGTCTATCAGATACACGGCGATAGCCGCCAGGGCGCAGAGCAACAGGGTGAACAGGACGCTCCCCGGCATGCCGGGGAGGAACAGCAGCTGCTGGAGCCTGGAGAATCTTTTGTTTTTCATTTGCTCCATGTGAATGGGAAGAAGGCGGGCAGGCGTGTTCAGGTTGATAATCATCAGGAAAATTCCGTAAACCATGACAAAAATGGAATTTCCGGTCATGATGTTTTGAATGGAGCCGCTTGCGTTTTCCAGAAAGGGGAGGGGGAGGATGGAGGCTGCGAAAAAAGCCAGCAGAAGCTTCCGCAGGGGGGCGGCCGTGTTTTGTGCGGCAGGGGAGAACCATTCCCTTGCCAGCAGAAGCAGGGATGAGATGACCAGGAAGGCGTCCGCCAGGACGAGGAATATCAGGAGAACGCCTTCTCCCGCTCCATCCCGGAAAAAATCCAGATTCTCATGGCTGCCTCCCAGGGTCAATATACCGATGCCCATGAGGGAGAAAGCGATGATGCGCATCAGGGAGGGCATGGCGGACGCCCACAGGGTATATGCGGTCAGCATGCCGGAGCCCAGGTAAAGGAGGAAAAACAGGGTTACATCCTGTACCAGGTTAATTTCCCCGTAGTAATACCGGATGAGAAAGAAGGGCAGGGAGATAAAGGCAATCAGCAGGGATTGGGCCATGAAGGATATCCATTTTCCCAGCACGATGCGGCCTGCGCTCTGCCTGGTGAGCAGCAGCAGTTCGTTGTTTCGGGTGAGCAGTTCGTTCCTGATGGAGGTGGAGGCCCTCAGCGGCATGATGAAGAGCAGGGCGACGACCATGGTAACCCAGAAGATGATCTGGCATCCGTCGGGGCTGACGAAGGGCTCCCCGTCAAGAGGATTGATGATGAAGCTGAACAGGAAGAAAAAGGAGAGAGCAGGGAGGGCACTATGCTGACCAGGAGGATGAATGACGGCGTTCTGAGACCCTGGCGCAATTCCTTGACCAGAGCGGAGGGCATCCATATGGGGAAATCAAGAGAGCGGGAGGTATTCATGAGGCGGGGATGGATGGGCTTTCCTGGGAAGAGGCGGGATTCTGCCGCGGGGCCGGTTCCCCGCTGCCGTGGATAAGGATGTCCACAAAAGCTTCTTCCAGACGGCGTTCGCTGCGGTGAAAATCAATTACGGGGAGGTCGAGGCAGAGCTGGCGGAGTTCCGCAGCCACAGCTTCCGGTTCGCAGGAGACGAAGGCGGCCACTACTTTCTGTTGCTGTACATGGCGCACGTTCCATCCCCGGCGGAGGGCCAGCCATTCCTCCAGTGAGGCGGTGTTGTCTCCGGCCGTGCGGATTTCAAAGGCGTATCCGGATTCCGTCTGGCGGTGCAGCAGGTCTTCCATATTGCCGTCATGGATGACGGTTCCTGCATTCATGAAGATGAGGGCGTCGCACATTTCCCCCAGTTCCGAGAGAATATGGGAGCTGATGAGCAGCGTTTTTCCACGCGCTTTGAGCAGATGCACCAGATTTTTGAATTCAAGGCGCGCTTTAGGGTCCAATCCTGCCGCCGGTTCATCCAGAATGAGGAATTGCGCGTCGCTGATCAGCGTGCGCGCCAGGCAGAGCCGCTGCGTCTGCCCTTTTGAAAGTTTGTCAATCATCTGGTTCTGGAGGCCGGCCAGTTCCGTGAAGTCCATCACTTCGTCCACGGCGTCCAGTAAACGTTCCCTGCCCATGCCGCAGGCCCTGGCGAAAAAATCCAGATATTCCCGGACGCTGGTGTTTTTATAGGGGTGGAAATAGTCCGGCATCCATCCGATGCGGGAACGTGCCAGTTCAGGATGATTCACAACATCGGCCCCGTTGAGCCTGATGTGGCCGGAGTCAGGCATTTCCAGCGTGGCCAGCATGCGCATGAGGGTGGTTTTGCCGGCTCCGTTGGAGCCAATCAGGCCGACGACCTGGCCCTGGCGGATGACGAAGGAGGCATTGTTGACGGCTTTCAGCGGACCGAATGATTTGGACAGTCCGGAAACTTCCAGCAGTAGGGGCGTACTCATGGTTATTCGTGCGGCTGGGGAGTGACGGGGCCGGAGACGGTGACGGAGGTTTTTTCCCAGTTAATGGAAGGCAGGGTGGGGATGGGGCCCAGTTCCCCGCCCGCCGGTTCCATGGATGCCCGGAAGTGCAGCGGGGGAGGGCCATCCGGTTCTTCTTCCGGCAGGAACGGGGATGCCTTCATTTTACGGCCGGGAGGCAGTTGTTCAAGAGTCCAGTATTTTCCGGAGGCGTCCCGGTAGGTGAGTCCGTTCAGGGTTCCGGGAAAGGTGCTTTGGAATACGGGCGCCCCGCCGGGGCTCGTCTCCAGCAGAGTGAGCGCCGCCCGTGTGGAAACCGGCATGATGATCCGGTGCTGGAGCGTGGAGCGGCTGGTGAACCATTTTCCCCCCGCATTCTTCCCCTTGCCGCGACGCGCCTTCTATGGGTTTTTCCTTAATGGAGCCGCGCGCCTTGCTCATGCGTGCTCCGGTGATGCCGGCGTTTTCCGGCAATTGAAATGTATTGTTCAGCAGGACGGAGGTCTTGCAAATCTGGTTTTGGGAGATCAGGGCGGAGTGGTCCTGCGGATTAACCTGGATAAGAACTTCCCGGCTGCCCGTCCCTCCCGTGCCGTCTCCGGCCAGAATCAGGAGCAGCAGAAGAAGGGAAAATCCCACGGAAATGGCCGGGATCAGCAGGAACAGCCTTTGCCTTTTGCCTGCGGGAGCCCACAGGAACAGGCTCAGCGGGCCGACAAGCACGGCAAAGATGATCAGCCCCAGCCCCAGCGTGGTGGATGGGGCTGAGAAATAATAGGGAGCGGCGGAGGTAATCTCCGGGTAACAGTTTCCCTTTTCGTGGAGGTTGATGAATTCCTCCAGTTTCAGCTTTTTTTCTTCTTCCGGCAGGCCGTCCAGGGACGGAACGTGCAGAATGCGCCCGTTTCCCAGCAACCGGGTGGAAACGGAAAGCCCCCTGTCACCGATGAGCCACAGGTTTCCCCCTCCCGTCACCCATTGGCGGATGGCTTTGCGGTGGGCTTCGTCAAAATGGGTACGGTAGGTTTTTTCCGGGATGATGAGGCAGGTTTGCCCCTCGTACATCCGGTAGTCGGCTGGCCATTTCATCAGGTCGCAGGAGGAAACGGCCGCGTTATAGGAAGATTCGGAAAGCAGGTGCCAGTCCGCCGGAGTGCCTTCCTGGATAACCGCGACCATTTTCCAGTGCTCCGTATCCGTGGGAATGGGGGAAGCTCCTTCGTGGTTTTCCTTCACTTCGTAGACGAGATTGTAGGAGAGGAGAGGGTAAACGACTGCATGAACGCTTTCCCGGGCCGGAATGAAGAACGGATAAGTATGGCTGGTTCTCCTGTTTCCGTTCCACCCTTCATGGAATTGAAGAGTGGCTTTCCTGTCCGAGCCGGTGGTGTTTTCCAGCTTCACCCGGAGAGGGACGCGGACGTCGTTCGCGCTGTAGTCAAATGCTTTCTCCACGGAAACGGCGATGGGGGGAGCGGCGGCCGGTTTTGCGTGGAGGGGGAGAATATTGAATGCCGAAAGAAGGAAGAGGCTGAAGAACAGCCATGAACGGGAGAGAGGGCGGCGCATGGGGGAAGGGCTGAGGAGGTGTGGTCAATGAATTTTTGCGGCGGCCAGGGAATCCGGCAGGGGCTTGTTCTGGGCAGGGATTTCCCTGACCAGGCGGTTGATGACTGCGGCGGGTGTCTGTCCGTCCAGACGGGCCGTGTGGTTGAGCAGGATGCGGTGCTCCAGCACGGGATGAATAACGGCCTGCACATCCTCAAAGGAGCAGAAAGCGCGCCCGTGGCGCAAAGCTCGGGCTTTAGCGGCAGCCGCCAGGCCCAGGGCCGCCCGGGGACTGGCCCCGTATTTAACGCCTCCGGAGGCTTCCGATTCTCCGGGATGCGTAGCGTTGACCAGCCTGCCTATATAGTCCGCCACCACTTCGGGAATGGCTACATTCCGGGCCATTTGCATGAGTTCCTGCAATTCCTGCGCGTTCAAAACCGGGGATATTTCAGGTTCCACGCCCATTTCCCGGTTGAGGACAATGCGGGTCAGCACATCCGCCGGTGTGCGGTTGACGTTGATTTTGAAAAGGAAGCGGTCCAGCTGGGCTTCCGGCAGGGGAAAGGTTCCTTCCAGTTCAATGGGGTTCTGGGTGGCAAGCACGAAAAAGGGGGGGGGAGGGCATGGGTCTCTCCCATGACGGTGACGCGGCGTTCCTGCATGGCTTCCAGCAGGGCGGACTGGGTCTTGGGGGAGGCGCGGTTGATTTCATCCGCCAGCATGATGTTGGCGAAGACGGGCCCTTCCTGGAAGATGAAGTTTTTTGTTCCGTCCCTTTCCTGAAGAACCGGGGTTCCCGTGATGTCTCCCGGCAGTAGATCGGGTGTGAACTGGACGCGGCGCGCTGTGATATCCAGTGCCCTGGAGAGGCCTTTGACCAGTTCCGTCTTGCCCAGGCCGGGCAGGCCCTCCAGCAGGATATGCCCGCGAGCCAGTACGCCAATGAGAACCAGTTCAATGAGATCCTTTTGACCGAACAGGACCTGGTTCATGGCGGCAGCCAGAGCACGGAGCTTTTGCATGGCGCAGCCAAGTTCTTCCTGAGAGAGGATAGGGGGGGTATTCATGGGAAACTGACGGATTTCCGCGGCTTTTGGGAAAAAGACCGGGCATTTGTTAGATTTCTTCATGAACTTATGCCATGCATCCAGAGGGGCTGCAAGCAGAAAGATAGCGGGACCTGTTAATTTTCAGTAATATGAAGAGAAAATACCCTGCGGGGTTTGAGTGGTAAATGGAATTGCCGCAATATATGTTCCATCTGTTGAAAAAAGAAGGTTTCCTGGCATGTATTATTGTCATGCCTTCCGTATATCCCCCCGGCAACGAACGCATTTACGTGGTGGACGCTCTGCGCGGCTTTGCCGTAATGGCGATCATGCTGCTGCATTTTCTTGAACATTTCATCTATAATTCCTATCCCGTGGCTTCTTCCCCAATGATGGAAGCGGCCAACCAGCAGTTCAAGGAGGTCTTTTTTTTTTTCCTGTTTGCCGGCAAGTCCTACACCATTTTCGCCCTTCTGTTCGGATTCTCTTTTGCGGTCCAGTACCGTAACCAGGCCCGGAAGGGAAGGGATTTTGCGGGCAGGTTTGTCTGGCGCATGTGCCTGCTGGCGGTGTTCGCCTGCATGAATGCAGCGTTTTTCCCGGGCGGTGATGTTCTGCTGACTTTTTCACTTGCAGGTTTGTTGCTGGTGCCGTGCCGCCGGTTGAAGACATCCTCGCTGGTGGCTTTGTCCCTGTTTTTCCTGGCCCAGCCGCTGGAGTGGGCCTATGCGGCGGTTCAGTGGATGCATCCGGGCTGGGTTCCTCCCTCCCTGTCTGTTGCGGAATCGTACGCTTCCCTGAAATCCGCCGTGGATACGGGAAATTTCTGGGTGATGGCCTGGGAGAACCTGACTACAGGACAATGGGCCAGCCTGGCATGGGGTATTGAAGCCGGGCGTTTGATGCAGGCCCCGGGTCTGTTCCTGCTGGGGTTTGTTCTGGGGCGCCAGGATTTCTTTCTGCAGAATGACGGAACGGCTGTGTTCTGGACCCGCGGACTGCTGTTTTCCCTGGCCGGGGCCTGTGCATTTTACGTGGTGATGTGTCTGCCGGGGCTGCCGGGGCCTGTGCATACCGTGTTTAGCATGTGGCACAATGTTTGCTTTACCGGCGTATGGGTGGCCGGGTTCGTTCTGTTGTACCGGCTGGAATATTTCAGGAAAGCGACGGCTCCGCTGCTGACCTACGGGCGCATGAGCCTGACCAACTATGTTTCCCAGTCCGTGATCGGCTCCCTGATTTTTTTCCCGTATGCACTGGGGCTGGCTCCCTACTGCGGGTATCTGACCAGTTTTGCGGTCGGCTTTGCCGCCATGACCGGACAGATATGGTTCTGCCGCTGGTGGCTGGAGCGGCACCGCTACGGGGTGCTGGAAGGATTGTGGCACCGGGCGACATGGCTGGCCGCCGGGAAGGTTTCCGCTCCGGAACACCGGTAAGAAACGGGGGCCGGCGCAATGATGTTTCCCGATACTTGCGGGACGCTTTTTAGCGTCTTCTGCCAAAGCCGGTGATTTATCCGGACGGAGGATGCATCCGGTTCCGCAAGGGGCATTTTGGAGAGGAGACATGGAACAGGGGGCAGAGGCAGGAGGAAAAGGGATGAATGTTTCATGGCGGCGGGAGACATGAAAGCGCGGTATTTTTTGAAGAATGGCTTTCCGGGAGATTTTTTCCACAGGGAACGGTTTGTTTTCCTGGGGATGGCGTACCGCGCCCTCTCCGATCCGTGTTCCGGCGGCTTTTCCGACGGACTGATGCAGGAGGGGATTCCGTACCAGATGGCGCTTTTCTTTAAAGGGGAGATGTAGTATGGCATGGTGTATGGAAAGGAGGACGGGCATAGGCGGTTTTTTCGGGCTGGAATTGCCGGAGTACGGCAATTTCCCGCAATGGCATCCCGGCAGGAGTGTAGCCGTTAATTCCGGCAGACGCGCTTTGGAATATATCCTGCGCCGCCTGGGGGATGTGCGCTGTGTCCGTGTTCCCCTGTATACATGCCGGACGGTGGTGGAAACGATGGAACGGCTTGGCATTCCCGTGATTACTTACCGCATTGACGAACGCTTGGAACCGGAGGAACTGCCGGAATTGGAAAAGGGGGAATACCTTTTGTACACCAATTACTTCGGAATCAAAGAGAAATGCGTGGACCGTCTGGCTTCCCGGTATGGCGGCAGCCTGATTGTGGACAATGCGCTGGCCCTGTATTCTCCGGCCCGTTCCGGAGTGGCCTCCCTGTACAGCCCGCGAAAGTTTTCCGGTCTTCCTGACGGGGGGATCGCCGTGATGGATGCGGAGCGGTCCTTGCCGGAACCGGAGGAGCGGGACGAATCCCTGCCTGCCGCCGCTTTTTTGCTGGAATGCCTGGAGCATGGGCAGGAAAGGGCTTCCGCCGCCTGTGAACGGAATGAACGGCGCTTGCGGAATACCCCGCTGCGAAGGGTTTCCCGGCTGACGGAGCGACTGATGAGCGGCATTGATTATGAACAGGCGCGGCTGCTCCGCATGAATCATTTCCTTTTTTCTTCATGAAAGGCTGGGCCATTTGAACCGTCTTTCCGTGGAGGCGGATTCCTTGTCCGCTCCGTGTTATTATCCGTTTTGGACAGCTTTTCCCGAGCTGAGGAACGTGCTGATTGATAAGCGCGTTCTGATTCCTCTCCTGTGGCCGGAGGTATTGGAACAGTCCCCCTGCCGGCAGCCTGGAACGGAAACTGGCGCTGCATCTTCTGCCGCTTCCTGTGGACCAGCGCTACGGGCCGCAGGACATGGAGCGCATCGCCCGGATTGTGGAGGCATTCTATTCCTGAAGAAAAGGGAGGATTATTTTGTTAGACAGTTGGATAAGACGTTGACGATACGTGAATGAATGTTCTAACATTTTTGGTATGTCCGACTACCTTTCCTCTCTGGGCTATCCTTTCCGTGGAAGGCCCATGGTTTTTGTCTTTTCCGTCATGATGGTATGGGGCGTGTTCCTGGCGGCCCGGGATGTTCTCATCGGATGGATTGCCGCCTTTTGTTTTCTGTTGCCTTTCATGTGCGCCTTTTTCATGAAAATGGTGAGGCAGTCCGCCATGGGAGAAGAGGATATCTGCCCCTTTCCTGAACTGGATGAATGGCTTGTCTCCCTCATGTTGCCTTTTGTCCGGCTGGTGGTGTGCATCATCGTTTCCTTCCTGCCTTTCGCCGTGTATGCGCATACTGCGGCCTGGGCGGCGGATACTACCCTGGCGTGGCTGTTCCTGGCGGCGGGTGTGATTTACTTTCCCGGTGTATTCATGAGAACCTCCGTTCGGGAACGTTTTTCCGGTCTTTCTCCCGTGGGCTGGTGGGGGCTGGTCAGAAGGGCTCCCTTTTCCTATGCCGGGTTACTTGGCGCCATATGCGCCGGGGGATGGATCATCCTGAACCTTCCTTCAGGGCCTTTGATGGATTTCGCCATGGTGCCCGTGAAGCTGTATGTCGCCTGCGTGTTGATGAATATGTGCGGACTGTTCATGCTCAAGCATGAATTTGCCGGGGAGGAAGAGGACGGCAGCTTTTCCCCTTCCGGGCCTGCGGCCTCGTGATGCTGCCGCCTTTCCGGCGGGCCGGGAACAGGTGAGTTTATTTGGCGGGTTCCTTGTCCAGGTTCAGGATGCCCAGTACAGACATGTTGCCTTCCGCATCTTTTCCGGAGGGGAGATAGACCTTCGCATTGTTCAGCATGTTTTCAAAGGCCTTGGCGCGGAGCATGTTCGGTCCCATGGCCTTTTCCTTCAATGCCAGTCCTTCCGCTTCCGCCCGGGCTGCTTCCAGGGCTGCTTCCGCCTGGGCCTTGCCCCGCATGACAATGACTTTGGCCTCCGCTTCTCCCCGGGCCAGGTTAGCGTTTGCTTCCTGGCGCGCTATTTCCATTTTCATGGCGCCTTCCGCCTCCCCGCGTGCACGCTGGATAGCGATGTCTTTCCGGGCGATTTGAAGTTCCGTTTCCTTGCGTTCGTTTTCCTGAGTCGTCTGAACTTTTCTGACGACGGATTCAATGATGGCCTGCGGGGGATTTGTTTCCCCCACGGCTACGGAATCCACAATAAAGGGGGTGCCGTCCAGCCGCTTGCTTAACTGCGTGTAAACGTTGTCGGAAATTTTTTGCAGGCTGCCGGAGGCGTCCAGGGCATTGTACTGGCTTAATTCCGCCCGCACGGCTGTACGGAAAGAAAGCTGCTGAATGAAATTTTTGTAGGCAAAGAGCATGATTTCGTCCGCCACTTCGTCATCATTGCGGCCGGAGCTTTGGGCGATGCCTCCGTAATCTTCCATGAATTCCTTGACCCGGGACGGGTCCAGCCGGTAAACCAGAGAAGCTTTGCAGGAAATGGGGAGCTTGTCCTTGCCCAGGATAGCCCCTCCATTGCGGGCGTCGAATTCTTCCACCGTGGTATCCGGAGTGATGGAAACCTTGCTGACTTCCTTTCTCCACGCCCATCCCGTGGAGGACGGCCCGATCAGGATGCCTTCAAACCTGTTCTGTCCGAAAATGGGTTTGGAATGGACATATCCGGCAAAGCCGGACAATACGCGCTTGTTGCTGAAATTCTGGAAGGCAAAAATGGCGGCGCCCGCAGCGACGAAGATGACGGCGGGAATGAGCAGGGAGAAGACGGTTTTGGGAGATTTATTCATGACAGGGCAGCGGTTGTGACGGTATCCAACATAAGATGAGGCTGGTGAAAATCAAGTTATCTTTTCCTGTGCGGCCGGGAAAAGTGTTCCACTGAAAAAAAAATTTTTCCGGAAGAGGGAATGCGGCAAAGTATGTCCTCTTCTGAACACAGGGGAGTGCCGGAAATGTCTTATCCGGCAAAGGCTGCCTGTTCCGTGGGGGAGATTCCGGCGAGGTGCCGGACCTCCGCCCCGGAGGCGGGCCTCCATTTGGGTTAAGGTGATGAATGTAGCCATTACGGGATCCGGAGGATTTATAGGGAGTCATTTGTCCAAGCGTCTTGAGATGTTCGGGCATCGGGTGACGCCCTTGCGGCGCTATCTATTTGCCCAGGAGGGCGTGGATTGCCTGGCGCAGGCCCTGGCGGGATGCCATGCCGTCATCAATCTGGCCGGAGCGCCCATCGACCGGCGCTGGACGGATGCCTACAAGAGGGAGCTGGTGGAGAGCCGCATCATGACCACCCGCAAGCTGGTGGAAGCGGTCAACAGGCTGCATGAACCGCCGGGAGTGATGATTTCCGCCTCTGCTGTCGGGTACTATGGCTCGTCCGGCGGCTGTCATGGGGAACTGGACGCTCCGGAAGCGGATTCCTTTCTGGCGGAATTGTGCGTGGCCTGGGAAAAGGAGGCCGGGCTGGTGAACAGCTCCGTGCGGCTGGTCCTTACCCGGTTTGGCGTAGTCCTTTCTCCGGATGGAGGGGCGCTCCCCGAGATGATGCGGCCGGCCCGGTTCGGCGTTACGGCAACCGCAGGAAATCCGGATCATCTTTTTTCCTGGGTGGCTTTGGAAGATCTGGCGGATGCCCTGGTCTTCATTATGGGCAGGCAGTATATTTCCGGCCCGGTCAATGTAACGGCGCCGGAGCGCACCACCAACCGGGAATTCTACAGGGCAGCCGCGGAACATTTCCACACCCGTCTGTCCATCCGTGTTCCGGACGCCGTTCTGCGGTTGCTGATGGGAGAAGCTTCCCAGGTGATTACCGGCGGCCAGTGCGCCGTTCCGGAGACGCTGATGAGGGAAGGGTTTACGTTCCAATATCCGGATATCCGCACTTTTTTTAACAAAGCATTTTCTGTCAAATCATGAGCATGATACAGACCATCGTTACTTCCCTGTTTCACGGTCATTCCGTCAAAACCGATCCCATGCCGGATTTCAATCTGGAACGTTATCTGGGGGAATGGCACGAAATAGCCCGTCTGGAAAACTGGTTCGAGCGCGGGCTCAGCAGGGTTCTTGCCCGGTATGACCGCAGGGAGGACGGTTCCATTTCCGTGGTTAACAGCGGTTATGACGTTCGTACCGGGGAACGGAAGGAGGCGCGTGCACGGGCGGTGGCGGGGGATGCCCCCAATCATTTGAAAGTGTACTTTGTACCATTGGTATATGGCCGGTATGAAGTGGCTTTCCTGGATGAAAATTACACCCGCGCCGTAGTTTCCGGCGGTTCCCTGAATTATCTGTGGCTGCTTGCCCGCTCGCCGCAGTTGAAGGATGACGAGCTTCAGCCGATGCTTCATTGCGCGGAAAAACTGGGGTATGATACTTCCCGGTTGATTTACGCCAATGTCCAGGCCTCTCCGGACAAATGACATGGGGCGGGCTTGAAGAAGCGGTGTGCCGTGAATATGGGATATTTTTGAAATGGGGAATGTGGAAAAGGTGGCTTTTCTCCTGCCAGGAAAAAATTTTTGGGTATGGGCCGGGCGTTCCTTTCCAGTGTTCCGCCGTGCGGGAATGTCATGCTTTTGAATTCTCCGGTGTGGTTCTTCTTCCTGCATGGCTCCGGTCCCGTATTTTTCCGCTTTTTCCTGCCCCGTCCTTTCCGTTTTTTTGCAAAGAACAGGGAAAAACACAGGCGCCTGCTTAAAATAGGCTTGCAATCATGAGAAGGATGGATATGTTGACATTCATCCAAACATTGGATGTTTGGATGAATTACTTAAAGAAGGAGTAACAATGGATATTATTCATGACAACGCCGCTGATCTCAGCGCATTGAACGGCAAGACCGTTGCCGTGATCGGATATGGCGCCCAGGGGCGCGCTCAGGCACTTTGCATGCGTGATTCCGGTGTGAACGTGATTATCGGCGTTCGCCCCGGCAAGTCTTTTGACGCCGCCGCCCAGGATGGATTCCAGGTAATGAGCGTCGCGGAAGCCGCCGAAAAAGCGGACATCATTCACATTCTGCTGCCGGATGAAAGCCACGGCGCCGTGTATGAAGCTGAAATCAAGCCTCACTTGAAGGCCGGCAAGACGCTTTGCTGCTCCCATGGCTTCGCGTATGTTTTCAATACCATCGTCCCCCCCGCGGATGTAGATGTCATCATGGTGGCCCCCAAGGGCCCGGGCACGGAAGTGCGCCGAGTATTTGAAGAAGGGTTCGGCTGCCCCGGCCTGATTGCCGTTCATCAGAACCCCTCCGGCAAGGCCCGTGACGTGGCTCTTGCCATGGCCAAGGCTGAAGGCCTGACCCGCGGCGGCGTGCTGGAATGCACCATGGCCCAGGAAACTTATGAAGACCTGTTCGGTGAACAGAACGTCCTGTGCGGCGGTCTGGTGGACCTGATGAAGTACGGTTTTGAAACCCTGACGGAAGCCGGCTATCCGCCGGAAATGGCCTACTTTGAATGCGTGCATGAAGCCAAGCTCATCGTGGACCTGATTTATAACGGCGGCATCCAGAAGATGAACTCCGTGATTTCCAACACGGCCGAATTCGGCGAATATTACAACGGCCCGCAGATCCTGCCCGCAGAGGTGAAGGAACGCATGAAGGAATCCCTCAAGCGCATTGAATCCGGCAAGTTCGCCAAGGATTGGCTGGAAGAGGCAGCCAAGGGCGCTCCCAACCTCAAAGCCAAGCGCGAAGCCCTGGGCCAGCACCCGGTGGAAATCGTGGGCGCTAAGATTCGCAGCCTGTTTGAAAGGAACTAAGGTTTCTTTTATTGAAACACGTGCCGTTCCGTCGGAATACGGCGGAGCGGCACGTATATTCCCGGGCTTTTCCCGGAAATCCGCCATTGATTCAGTTTATGGAGCATGCCTCACCGGCCGTCAATGTAGAAAACGCCAGGGTATACCTGGGTGGGCACGAAATCCTGCACAATGGTGCAGCGCGGAGAACGTTGTTTTATTCTGGGGGCCAACGGCGCCGGAAAGACAACGCTGGTCAAAGTGCTGATGGGGTTTGCATGGCCGCTCTTCGGAGCCAGGGTGCAGGTTCTGGGCAAGACCTTCGGGCACGTGAACCTGCTGGAATTGCGCAAGTCCATTGCGTGGGTGAGTCCGTTCATGCACAAGTGGCTGGAGGATGGCTCCTGGAACGGGCGCGACATGGTGCTTTCCGGCCCCGACGGCACTATCGGCCTCCTGAGGGAGCCGACGCCGGAAGAGGAGGAAAAAGCCGCAGGAATCATGAAATCCCTGAAAGCGGAGCATTTGATGGACAGACCGGTGGTGGCCATGTCTTCCGGGGAACAGGTGAAAGTGCTGATTGCCCGGGCTCTGATGACGAATCCGGAACTGATGATTCTGGACGAACCCAGCGTTTACCTGGATTTGGCAGGGCGGGAATTTTTATTGAAAACCATTGAAGAGCTGGCTGAAACGAGACCTGATCTGACCATCGTGTTCATCACCCAGCGCATTGAAGATATCCTTCCCGTATTTAACCGCGGCATGATTTTAAAGTCCGGAGAAATCGTGGCGCATGGAAGCCGGGACGAGGTGCTGACGGAGGCAAACCTGAAAGACGCCTTTGGGCTGGATATCCAGTTAATCAAGACGGAGAAGGGGCGTCTCTGGACCGTTATCCGATAATTTTTCATGAAGCAGTCCAAGACAATGGAGCTGAAGAAACCGGTGCGGGTGTCCCTGGCCCGCCAGGTGCTTACCGCCATGGAATCCATGATACGGTCCGGCAAATGGAAGGTTGGAGACCGCATTCCCGCGGAAGCGGAACTGGCCCGTGCCTTTTCCGTCAGCCACAACACCATCCGCGAAGCCCTTCAATCCCTGATTCATATGGGGATGCTGGAAGCGCGCCCCGGGGACGGCACGTATGTGATGGCGTCAGACCGCTTTGCCGTCGCGGTGAGCAACCGCCTCAAGGAATCCGAGCTGCCTCAGATTCTGGAGGCGCGGCTGGCTTTGGAAAAGGAAATTGCGCGGCTGGCCGCCGTTAAAAGGACGGATGAAGATTTGAAGGAGCTGGAAAATGCCCTGAAGGACTGCCACGGCAGGGTAAGGCAGGGCATTGAGGATGACATGCTGTTTCATGCCGCCGTGGCCCGCGCCACGCATAATCCGGTGCTCTCGGAATTGTATAACGTGGTCATCCGCCATGTGCAGGAGAATCTGGAAAAGCTGCTTCAGGAGAAGCAATACGACTCCGGCGCCATGAAGCTGCATGACGACCTTCTCGCAGCCATCAGGAATCAGGAGGCGGATGAGGCGGAGAACATTATTGTAAAGATTGTGGAATTTGACACCGTCAGCATAGGCGGGGCATTCATTTCTTGAATTGCCGGCAGGGAAGATGCTGTTGCGGTGGCAGAGTTATTCTTTTTTATTTCCCGGTGCTTTTCTTGCCAGCGGGCTTTCCGGCAAATAACTGCGTTCTGGAATTGCCTGCCAAATTAGTCTTTCCGAACAAAGGCGCCGGAGACAATTCTCATGATTTTTATCCTTTTCCGGATATGGAATTTTACTACAATTCGAATATGGCTACCCGCACTGAATGGAAGTGCCCGGCATGCGGTGCCCTTCTGGCTATGGAAGATGTGAATATGGCTGCGGATATGGTGTTATGCCGCTCCTGCAATAAGATAAGCAAATTTTCAGAGATTGTTCAGGAGGAAAGGGATGAGGAAATTTTTGATTCCATTCCCCGCCGCATGAGCGTGACGAAAACGGCGAGGGGGGCTGGAAATAACGTATAAGAAGCCAAAAGGTGCGGGACTTTTTCTACTGATGTTTTCGATTTGTTGGAATTCTGTGACATGCGTTGCCCTGTTTGCGATGATGAGGGAAATGTCTTGTGAAAATCTGTTCGGACTATTGTTTTTAATCCCTTTTGTTCTGGTTGGGGCTGGTACATTTGCGGGAGCTTTTTATGTGTTGTTTGGCCGCATGACGCTGATCCTGACGCCAGGCAGGGGGGAATTGTTCCGAGGAGTAGGGAACCTGGGCCGCCGACAGCAGTTTTTGCTGGAGAAAGGTTCCCGTATTTCCATTGAGGCAAGCAGTATTCGACGGAATGATGAAGTTTTAGACAAGATTGTAGTGGGGCTGCCGGACGGCAAGATGTTTGAGTTTGGTACAGGGATTGAGGAAGTGGAGGCCCAGCGGTATATAGCGGCTCTGCTGCGGAAAATGAGGGGATAGGGCTGTGATGCCTGAATGCGGAGAAGGTCTTGGAATGCCCTGGCTCCGTTGTTTTTCAGCAAGCAGGGGAATCCGTCCTGGCGGGAAGGGAGCGGGGATATGGATTTCCGTTTCCGGGAAGGAATGGGGCGCAAGCCTTTTTTTGTTGGCAAAATCCATGGACAGCGGGCACGGTTTCCATTTGAGCATTTGAGGAATGATGGAGGAAATTTCGGGAATGAGGTTTTTTGATTGATATGGAGAATAAGGTACGTAGATTAACGTATGATGAAGGAAGTGCGCCTTTTGTTAATTCTGTGCGGTTTGTTTTGCGGAACGGCAGTTGCGCAGCCCCGCCTTTCCACACCGCCGAACATGATTGTCATTCTGGCGGATGACCTGGGTTATGGGGATTTGGGCTGTACAGGTTCCAAGCAGATAAAAACGCCTTCCCTTGACCGGCTGGCTAGGGAGGGGGTGTTTTGTTCCCGGGCGTATGTGACGGCTCCGATGTGTTCTCCCTCCCGCATGGGACTGCTGACGGGGCGTTTCCCCAAGCGTTACGGCATCACGACGAATCCCAATATCCAGATGGATTATCTTCCGGAGTCCCACTACGGGCTGCCGCAGACGGAGAAATTGATTCCGGAGTATTTGGCTCCCTGCGGGTACCGGAGCGCGGTATTCGGCAAGTGGCATCTTGGCCACACGAAGGGATATACGCCGCCGGAGCGCGGTTTTACGCATTGGTGGGGGTTCCTGGGCGGTTCCCGGCATTATTTTCCCGTGAAGAAAGAAGCTGAAGGCCTGAATCCCTCCATGATTGTATCCAATTTTACGGATAAGACGGACATCACCTATTTGACGGACGACATTACAGACCGGGCGGTTGAATTTCTGCAGGAAGCCGGAAAGGATAAGAAACCGTTTTTCATGTTCGTTTCCTACAACGCCCCCCCATTGGCCCAATGAAGCCAAACCGGAGGATATCGCCAAATTCAGGAACGTGCAGAACGGGGAACGACGGGTTTATTGCGCCATGGTATATGCGATGGACAGGGGAATAGGACGCATTCTGGATGCCTTGAAAGCGGACGGTTTGGAAAAGGATACCATCGTCGTCTTCCTGTCGGACAATGGAGGCGCTCCGGAAGCTTCTTCCTGCAACGCCCCTTTCCGGGGTGCCAAGAGGCAGCATTTTGAAGGAGGTGTTCGCGTACCTTTTATTATCAGGTCAAGCGTTTGGTTCCCGGAAGCGTTTGCAGACAGCCCGTTTCCTCCGTGGATTTGCTTCCCGCTTTGCTGAAGGCGAATGGCCGTCACATTCCCAGGAAGCTGGACGGCATGGATATTCTGGAGCTGGTGGGGAACAAGGGAGCTCCCCGTTCCGCGCACCTTTTCTGGTGCACGGATTACACGTCCGCTGTGCTGGCCGGTGATATGAAGTACCTGCTGGTCCCGGATCGCGCTCCGCAGTTTTACAACGTGGCGGACGATCCCCAGGAACAGAGGGATTTGTATTTTTCCAGGCACCAGGATGCGGATCCCCTCGCTAAAAAGCTGGGAACATACCTGACTACGACGCCTGCATGCCGTTTTCCCGACAGTATTAGCTGGTCCGCCAAATTGATGAGGGAGTATGACAAGACTGCGCCGGACAGGCAGCCTGAGTAAGGCTGCGTTGGCTTTGTTCCGTATTCCGTCCTGCATGCCAGCGTTTGGGAACCTCCTACGGCGGGAGAGGGGGAGGAACCGCGTGCATGGTTTCCTTTTTCCGCTGAAAAACGCTTTATTTCAGGCGCTTGGGTTCCGCAATGCGGAGAATGTGCTCTCCGGGAAGGGCCAGGTTGCCTTTGTCCCGGGCAATCATTTCAAAGTAGTGGGGATCCTGTGAGATCCAGATGAATTCGTTTTTTGCCTGTTCCATCTGCTCCCTGGATTTTTCCAGATGAGCCTGAAGGAAGGAACGTTCATGCTCCAGGGAGCGCAGATCCTTCCATGGTTTGAAACACACCAGGGAAAGCAGCATCGTCAGGCACAGGGCCAGGACAATGGCAAAGAGGCGCAGGGCTCTCTGGACGATCAGGGCACGTTTCTCCCGGCGGATTTCAAGCTCCGCCAGGGTAAAACGGTGGTAGTAGCGGCGTCTCCAGAGCATTCCTTGCAGTCAAACAACATATTTTTGATCATAGAATATGAATTTTACCACCATAAACTGCGTCATTTCCCAGTTCTTCTTCAATTCTAAGCAATTGATTGTATTTGGCCATGCGGTCGGAACGGCTTAGAGAGCCGGTTTTGATTTGCCCCGCGTTCGTCGCTACGGCAATATCCGCGATCGTGGCGTCTTCCGTTTCCCCGGAGCGGTGGGAGATGATGGCAGAGTATTTGTTATCCTTGGCCAGTTCCACCGTATCCAGCGTTTCCGTCAGGGAACCTATCTGGTTGACTTTCACCAGGACGGCATTCGCTACATGGCGGGAAATGCCCTGATTCAGGAATTCCACATTCGTCACGAACAGGTCGTCCCCTACCAGCTGGGTATTGCCGCCCATGGCTTTAGTTAGCTGTTCCCAGCCCAGCCAGTCGTTTTCCGCACAGCCGTCCTCAATGGAAATGATGGGGTATTTTTTCTGGAGTTCCTGATAGTAAGCCGTCAGTTCCTCCGCTGTTCTGCCCAGGCCGTCTGATTTTTTGAAGACGTACAGGTTCCAGGAGGGATCGTAAAATTCGGAGGAAGCCGTCCAGGGCAATGAAGATATCCGTGCCCAGGGTGTACCCGGCCCGTTTTACGGCCTGTGCAATGCATTCCAGGGCGTCGTCTGCTGATTTCAGGGCCGGGGCGAATCCCCCTTCATCCCCCCACGGCAGTGGAAAGGCCGCGGTCATGCAGCACATCCTTGAGCGCATGGAAAACTTCCGCCCCGTAGCGCAGGGATTCCCGGAAAGTGGGAGCCCCTTGGGCATGATCATGAATTCCCTGAAAGTCGATGGGGGAGTCCGAATGGGCTCCACCATTGATTATGTTCATCATGGGGACGGGCAAAACCTTGGCGTTCGGTCCACCCAGGTATTTGAAAAGGGGAAGGTTGAGCTGAATGGCGGCGGCTTTTTAAGCCACGGCCAGGAGACGCCCAGGATGGCGTTGGCCCCAGGCGGGATTTATTGGGCGTGCCGTCCAGGTCGATCATGATTTTGTCAATGGCCGGCTGATTTTATTGATGTTTTCCACGGCTTTAAGCACGCCCTTGCCTCCGTAGCGCTTGGCGTCTCCATCCCGGAGTTCCCAGGCTTCATGTTCTCCGGTGGAGGCTCCGCTGGGGACGGATGCGCGTCCGATAGCTCCCGGCGAGGGCCACGTCCACTTCCACGGTGGGATTGCCCCGTGAGTCGATGATTTCACGGCCGCGGACGTCAATGATTTCCATTTCATTCATGATCATAAGATTTCTTTTTGTCCTTTTTAGACAGGGAAACAGGCTTTCCCGAATCCGGAGAAGCATGTCATGTCCCTAGAAGTTCCGGTTTCAAAAAGCAGGACTGACGCAGAACGGGGACGAAGCTGCGGCTTCTTCAGGGCCATGATGCCCCCGCAGAATGAAGAGGTTCCTTGCTGGGCATCCGCCTGCCCGTTCTTGAATTTGCCGGGAAGAAGCTCAGGAGAATCTGCCGTCCCGTTCCGGGTATGGAATGAAGGCGCTTACTATTAAAACCATGCCTAACATTAACGATAATTTCTCAAGCTGCAGGCGGGATATTTGTTCCCGAAATACGCCGCGTGAATCTGACGGAGCCAAATGCGACACAGGAAACATTCTGGATATTTTTCGGGCCCGGCAACAAGAATTGCCGTGCCGGATCCGGTTTATCCCGTGTATGTGGATACCAATGTCATGGCCGGGAATACCGGGAGTTCCAGCCCGGATGGTTCTTATGAAGGGCTGGTGTATCTGCCGTGCACTCCGGAAAATAATTTTGTGCCGCAATTGCCTGGATGAGCATGTGGATTTGATTTACCTGTGCTTCCCGAACAATCCGACCGGGGCCGTAGCTTCCCGGAATGAACTGCTGAAATGGGTGGAATACGCCCGGGCGAACCGTGCCATTATCCTTTATGATTCCGCTTATGAGGCTTTCATGCAGGATTCTTCCATTCCCAGATCCATTTTTGAAATTCCCGGCGCGCGGGATTGCGCCATTGAGTTCCGTTCCTTCTCCAAGCAAGGAGGTTTTTACAGGGGGTGCGCTGCGGTTATGTGGTGATTCCCAAGGAATTGCACGGATATGATTCCGAAGGGAACAAGGTTTCTATCAGCGGCCTGAAGATGGATTCGCGCGGATTGATTGCAGGGTACCGCTCCGTCCGGGAAGAGGGAATACAAGGTAAATATCCAGGCTTCCAACAGGCATGGAAAGGATATGAAGGAGCTGATTCTGAAGGTGGGGGACGAATTGTGCCTGACTCCGCCCATGGGCTGGAGCAGCTGGTATTCCTACAGTGAGGCTGTAGGGCAGGATAATGTGCTGAAGACGGCACGGCTTTTTGTGGAACGGGGGCTGGTCAATCATGGCTGGACCTATATCAACATTGACGACTGCTGGCAGGGCAGGCGCGGAGGGAAGTATGGCGCCATTCAACCCAATAAGCGTTTTCCTGACATGAAGGCCATGTGCGACGCTATTCACGCCATGGGCATGAAGGTGGGCATTT
>VOFF01000899.1_pt1 | contig 44001 bp, 51 predicted proteins | sample 5384061 | NCBI WGS metagenome assembly VOFF01 (sample SAMN12384725, study PRJNA508395) | human gut metagenome | isolation source: healthy gut E | host: Homo sapiens | reverse complement strand
CCAGCAACAGGGCGTAATCAATGTTGCCTGCCCCCGTAGTTCCATTTTTTTCACTGGCTTTGCGCAGTTCTGCCAGCTGGTCGTCGAAAATCAGTTTGCTGTCATAAAGAAGGCGTCCGATGAGTGTAGATTTCCGTCGTCCACGGAACCGCAGGTAAGTACGCGTAGCAGGCTTTTATTTTCGTGTTCGTTCAGGTATGAGTCGATGTCCATAATGGTAAAAAGAAGAGGTGTCGTCAGAATGATTCATAATAGGGGTTAAAAATATCCTTCCCGTTTTTTCTGCTCCATGGAGGCATCACCGTCGTGGTCAATGATGCGGGAAGAACGCTCGCTCAGCCTGGTTTCCAGCATTTCCGCCACAATCTCTTCTACAGTGCGGGCTGTAGATTCTATGGCTCCGGTTAGAGGGTAGCAGCCCAGCGTACGGAAACGGACGGTTCTCATCTGTGGTGTTTCCCCCGGTTCCAAAGGCAGGCGGTCGTCGTCCGCCATAATCAGGGAGCCGTCACGTTCCACAATGGGACGGGGTTTAGCGAAATACAGGTCCACCACCTGTATTTTTTCCAGGCGGATATATTGCCAGATATCCAGTTCCGTCCAGTTGGACAGAGGAAAGATACGGACGCTTTCTCCCGGATTGATACGGCCGTTGTAAATGTTCCATAATTCCGGTCGTTGATTTTTGGGGTCCCATTGGTTGAATTTATCCCGGAAAGAGAAAATTCGTTCCTTGGCCCGTGATTTTTCTTCGTCGCGGCGGGCTCCTCCGAACACGGCATCATATTTTCCTGCGGTCAACGCCTGAATCAATGCCTGTGTTTTCATAATATCCGTGTATTTGCGGCTGCCGTAAGTAAAAGGATTAACGCCGGCGGCAATGCCTTCCTGGTTACTGTGGACAATCAGATCCAGATCATTTTCCTGAACGAATCTGTCCCGGAATTCTATCATCTCGCGGAATTTGAATGTGGAGTCTATATGAAGAAGCTTGAAGGGGAGCCTGCCGGGATAGAATGCCTTTCTGGCCAAGTGGACCAGTACAGAGGAGTCTTTCCCGATGGAATAAAGAAGTACGGGATTTTCAAACTGGCTGATGGCATCCCGGAAAATGTGAATGCTTTCTGCCTCCAGCTGCTTAAGCTGGCTGAGTCTGCAAATGCTGTTCATTTTGTATGTTCTTTTTTTGATTGTTAATGTCTTGGCCTGCGGTGTAGGCCGCATTCCCTGTGTTCTTTTTCTTCCCACCACCATCGTCCGTCGCGTACGTCTTCTGTCCTTTTGACGGCTCTTGTGCAGCAGGCGCACCCGATACTGGGGAATCCTGCATCATGAAGAGGATTGTAGGGAATGCCGTAAGCGCGGATATAGTTCCAGACATCCTCTTCTGACCAGTGGGCCAGCGGGCTGATTTTGATGATGCCGTTCGCCTCATCGTTTTCTGTGATATGAAGTCCTTTCCGGGTGATGGACTGGGTGGAGCGTAATCCGCAAATCCACGCTTTTTTCCCGGCAAGGAGCCTTTCCAGAGGGCGCAGTTTGCGGATATTGCAGCATTTGTGACGGTTTTCCACACTATTGCGGAACAGGTTGACGCCTTTGTCCAGAATCATGCTTTCCACTTCTTCCGCTGCCGGAAAATAAGGAATAATGCGAATGCCGTATGTTTCCTCCGTTCTTGCCCAGAGTTCATAGGTTTCCGGAAACAGACGCCCCGTGTCCAGAGTAGCCAGAGGAATATTCAGGCCAAGATGGGAGATCATGTGGGTAAGCACCTGGTCTTCTGCCCCGAATGATGTGGCAAAAACAAGGTCTCCTTCGTATTGCGCCACGGCCTGTTGCAACGTGTCTGTAGCGGTTGGGGAATGAGCGTTCATGAATGTTGAGCCGGTTGAAGGCGGATAGCCGTATCTGGTAGAAAAAAAAACGGGATGTCAGATGAACAGGGGAGTTGAGTAGTACCGGTCCGCTGAATCGGGAAGGATCACTACTATATTTTTCCCTGTATTCTCTTTTCTCTTAGCAACCTGGACGGCTGCCCATAGGGCTGCCCCGCTGGAAATCCCGGTCAGAATTCCTTCTCTGACGCCCAGTTCTTTAGCTGTGGAAAAGGCATCTTCATTGGAAACGGTGATGACTTCATCATAGATATCCGTATCCAGGGTTTCGGGGATAAAGCCGGCTCCTATTCCTTGAATTTGATGGCTTCCTGCCTGGCCGGCGGATAATACGGGGGAATCTGCCGGTTCCACGGCAATGACGGTGATTCCTCCGGGTTTGCGTTCCTTGAGCAGTCTGCCTATGCCGGTTATTGTTCCTCCGGTGCCTACTCCGGCTACGACGATATCTACTTCTCCGTCCGTATCTTCCCATATTTCAACCCCTGTCGTTTCATAGTGGGCCCTGGGATTGGTCGGGTTGGTGAATTGGCTGGGAATGAAGGAGCCTGGAGTAGTGGCCGCCAGATCCTGGGCTTTGGCAATGGCTCCTTTCATTCCCTGGCTGTCTTCCGTCAGGACAATATCGGCTCCGTAGGCTTTTTAGAATATTTCGTCGTTCAACGCTCATGCTTTCCGGCATGGTAAGAATGATGCGGTATCCCCGGAAGCGGCAATAGCCGCCAGGCCAATGCCCGTGTTGCCGCTGGTTGGTTCAATGATGACGGAACCCGATTGGAGCTGGCCCGATGCTTCTGCCTCGTTGATCATGGCGAGTGCGATACGGTCTTTCATGCTTCCTGCTGGATTCAGGTGATCCAGCTTGAGCAGGAGCCGGGCATTCAGACGATGTGCCTGGGCATAATTCCTTGGCTCCAGAAGAGGTGTTTTCCCGACCAGTTCCGATATGGAGGTGTAAATGTTCATCGTGACGTGCTTTACAGGGATGGATTTAGATTTCTTTTGTATTCCGATAGGAATAATAGGGATTAGTTACTCTTATCCTCCGGAAGTGTCAATATGAATCAAAGAATATGAAATATTATTTTATTATTTGTGTTTTTATGTAAATAAAAATGGTAGAAGAGCTGGGAATGGACGGCTGTAAAATTTCAGAGATTGAGAGTAAAAGGCCGGTTTTCTCCGTTTTCAAGCTATTGGCCGTGAAGGTGAAAGGATGCGTGCGAGGGGCAGATGCCTTGTTTCCTTGCCTTCCTGGAGCATGCAGTTGTATTGAGTCTCTCCGGTTGACGTTATGAATTATTCCTTTTCCCGGAGAGTAATTGTGGCGCTGGGAAAACTGTTTGTTTTGCCCCATTCCATCCTTTGCCGCATATCCCTGGAATGTTTATTGCCTGTATGCTGATAATTTGGCAGTTGTGATTATTTGAAGGATGGTGTGCAAAAACACAGCTGTTGAGAAGATGAGCCGTTAGGACTTATGGGGAAGCCTCTGACGCACGAAATTCGGATCATGCTGTTCATCATGATCTTTGTATGGGCAACAGGGAATCGCCGTACAGGCAGGAATTGTTTTATCTTTCTCTTCCGTGGCGGATGTCCGTGGCTTCCTTCAGGAAGACGACGGTGGCGGCGATGGTTTTGGCAATGTCTCCTATCCGTTCCAGAGAACGGATAATGACGAGAAGGTTGACGTTGAGGGAAGAGGAGTCCTCCCGTTCGGGGAGACCAGAAGGGCCAGCGCTTTGCGATGGGCTTTGTCCAGTTTTTGTCGCGCAGGCGTATTTCCCTGGCGGCGTCCACATCCTGCGTTTCCAGACACCTGGCGGCGTCTCTGAATTCGGATACGGCCATTTCCAGCAGAGGGAGCACAATATCCGGGGAGAGGGATTCCTGATGCCTGATGGAGGCCTTGGCATGCTTGGCGATACCCGTTATTTCCTCCATGCATTCCTGGAGCTTGTCTCCGCATCGGGAGAAGGTGATGACGAGCCTCAGGTCGCGTCCCAGCGGATGGAACTGGGTGAGTACGGAGGAGCAGAGGGAGAGAACCTGCCGGGTTTCTTCCTGCAGCGGGTCGCTGTCCGCAATGATGCTGTTGGCCCCGTCGCTGTCCGGGCCGGAAATGACCCGTTCCAGAATGTCCATGTATTTCAGCAGGCTTCCGCAGATGGCATTGACGCGGAGGCGGATAGCGTTCAGGGCCGCGTCGTAGTGGGGGAGGATGTGATTGCCGGGGGATGTCATGAGGAGAATGGTTTGGAATGGGCTTTTAGCTGAAACGGCCCGTAATGTAGGCTTCCGTTTCTTTTTCCGTAGGATTGGTGAAGATTTGGGACGTTTCCCCGTATTCCACCAGGCGGCCCATGTACATGAAGGCGGTCCGGTCCGCGATGCGTGTGGCCTGCTGCATGTTATGGGTGACGATGACAATGGTGAGTTCTTTTTTCAGGTCTTCCATCAGGTCCTCTATTTTTAAGGTGGCGATAGGGTCCAGGGCGGCGCAGGGTTCATCCATCAGCAGGATTTGGGGGCGGTTGGCAATGGCGCGCGCGATGCACAGCCGCTGCTGCTGGCCGCCGGAAAGGCCGTAGGCGCTTTCATGCAGCTTGTCTTTCACTTCATCCCACAGGGCGGCTCCCTTCAGGCTTCGTTCCACGGTTTCGTCCAGTTCCGCGCGCCTGTTGCGGCCGGCCACACGGAGGGGAAAGACGATGTTTTCGTAAATGCTTTTAGGGAAAGGGTTGTATTTCTGGAAGACCATGCCTACGCGCTTGCGCAGGGAGATGACTTCCACGCGCGGGTCATACAGGCTGGTGCCGTCAATGCGGATATCCCCCTGGTGGCGCACGTCCGGGACCAGGTCGTTCATGCGGTTGATGTTGCGGAGCAGCGTGGACTTTCCGCAGCCGGAGGGCCCGATGAGGGCGGTTACCCGGTTGGTTTCAAAGGTCATGCGGATGTTGAAGAGAATCTGTTTGCTCCCGTAAAAGAAGGAGAAGTCTTCCACTTCAATGATAGGCTCGTCGTCTGCGGAGGCTGGTTCAGTCATGGGATGGTGAAGGAGAATGGGGTTAGAAGCTGGAGGCCGCGTATTTTTTGCGCAGGCGGTTGCGGATGAGGATGGCCGTGAGGTTCATGACCACCACCAGCAGGATGAGGAGCAGCGTGGTGGCGAAAACCATGGGCTGGGCGGCGTCCGAGTCCGGAGACTGGAAGCCCACGTCGTAGATATGAAAGCCCAGATGCATGAATTTGCGTTCCAGGTGGATGAAGGGGCCTTCCCCGTCAATGGGCAGGGAGGGGGCCAGCTTGACCACTCCCGTGACCATGAGTGGGGCTACCTCTCCGGCGCCACGGGCCATGGCCAGAATGAGGCCGGTCATGACGCCCGGCAGGGCGCTGGGGAGGATGATGCGTTTAATCATCTGCCATTTGGAGGCCCCGCAGGCCAGAGCCGCCTCCCGCAGCCCGCGGGGGACGGCGGAGAGTGCCTCCTCCGTGGAGACGATGACTACGGGCAGCGTCATCAGGGCCAGTGTGAGGGGATGCCCACAGGATGCCGGAGGTCCCGAAAGTGGGCGTGTTGTCCACAGCCAGCTTTTTCCAGTAGAAAAGTTCGTCGATGCTCCCTCCCAGATAGTAAACGAAGAAGCCGAGGCCGAAAACGCCGAAGACGATGGAAGGCACGCCCGCCAGGTTGTTCACGCAGATGCGCACGGCCTGAACCAGAGTCCCCTGTCTGGCGTATTCCCTCAGGTAGATGGCTCCGATGACCCCCACGGGCGTGACCAGCACACTCATGAGCAAAGTCATGATGAAGGTGCCGAAAATGGCGGGGAAGATGCCGCCCTCCGTGTTGGCCTCCCGTGGATCATCCGTGATGAAATGGTACAGGTTGTGGAGGAAGATGCCGCATTTTCCGAAGAATCCCAGGTCATTCGGCTGGTAGCCGTAAACGATTTTATCCATGCGGATTTCTTTCTTTTCCCCGTCTCCCAGGGCATACACAAGAGAGTCTCGGCCCTGTTGAGCCCTCAGTTTGGCTGCTTCCGCGGTGTACCGGGCGTATTCGGCATTGAGCTGTTCCTCTTTGGCGCGGAGCCGGTCCAGTTCACCGGCCGGGTCGTCCATATCCGTGAGAATGGGGTTTTTCCTGGGGACGGCCGTACGCTGTCCATTTTCTTTCCGGATGTCGTAGGAACGTTCTATGGCCTTGATATCCCGTCTGGCGTCCGCCAGACGGGTATTGACGGAGCCGATGTCCCTGGTGTCAATGGTTTTGACCCTGTCCCTCAGGTCTGTGTCCCGGTCCAGCACGCGGCGGAAAGCCTCCATGAATTCCGGTGAGGCGGCGGGGATGGTTTCTCCAGAGGCCAGCTTGAGTTCCAGAGGTTTGACCAGGGCTTTCCCTCCCTCCATGCGTTCCAGGCACAGAAGGCCTTTGGGGGGTGGCGGAGGCAGTGACATTGTGCGCGTCCACATAGCGGTAGGATTGTCCATAGGATTCCTTGCTGCCGGTGAAAAGCTGGTATTCCCGCGCGTCTTTGGCTGTGGAGCCGGGATGGGCGGGGTCTGCGGGGACGTGGCGCGTCTGGTCCTTTGTGATGCCGGCGTACAGGACAAGCGGTTGTTCTTCTTTTGAAAAAGGGGCGAGCGTCAGTTCATGGATAGTTTTGGGCCAGAAGGCCTCCAGACCGTTGAAGACGATGATGCCCAGCAGGCCGAAAATCATGATGAGGCCCAGGGAGAGCCCGATGGAGGCGAGCCAGATATTGACTTCCCCCAGGGGGCGTTTGGGGGCGGGCGGAAGGCTGAAGTCCTGTTTCATGGAAGGTGGATGGATGGGAGGGAAAGGGATGGATGGTTCACACGACGTTGAAGCGTTTGCGGAGACGCTGGCGCACTATTTCCGCCAGAGTGTTCAGAATGAATGTCATGGAGAAGAGGATAAGGCCGCCCAGGAAGAGGACCCGGTAGTGGGTGGAGTCCTGCGCCGCCTCCGGCAGTTCCGTGGCGATGTTGGCGGAGAGGGGTGCGCATGCCGTTGAAGATATTCCAGTCCATGATGGGGGTGTTTCCCGTGGCCATCAGTACGATCATGGTTTCCCCCACGGCTCGGCCCAGACCTATCATCAGGGCGGAGAAAATGCCTGCGGAAGCCACCGGAAGAACAACGGTGCGGACCATCTGCCAGCGGCTGGCCCCCAGAGCCTCCGAGGCGGCGATGAGGGAAGGGGGGACGTTGCTCAGGGCGTCCTCGGAAATGGTGAAGATGACAGGGATGACGGCAAAGCCCATGATGAATCCAACCACCAGGGAGTTGCGCTGTTCATAGGGCATGCCGAAGCCGTTGCGCCACAGGTCTGCGAAACTGGCGGCCTGGAAGTCCCCGTCTCCCCCCACAGGCCCATGACGCTGCGGCAGAGGCTGATGAGGGGCTGTTCCAGCCAGTAGCCCAGGTATTCCCAGCAGAACCAGGCGCAGAGCAGGATGACGGGGGTCATGACGATGTATTCCACACCGCGGCTGAATTTGTTGCGCCAGGCTGCGGGCCGGGTGGTCCAGAACCATGCGATGAGGGCCGCCAGGCCGGGAATGAGGACGGCCATGCAGAGCAGTGCGGGGACTTTGTCTTCCATTCTGGGGGCCAGGTAAAGGGCGCCGAAGAAGCCCAGTACTACGGAAGGAAGGGAGGCCATGATTTCCATGACGGGTTTTACCACCCGTTTGACGGCAGGGGCCATGAAGTGGGCCGTGTAAATGGCGGCCGTGACCGCTACCGGGACGGCGAAGACAAGGGCGTACAGGGTGCCTTTCAGCGTGCCGAAGACCAGGGGCATCAGGGACAGCTTGGATTCATAATCATCCGTGCCGCCCACGGATTGCCAGAGCCATTTGGGAGAATCGTACCCCTCATACCATATTTTCCCCGACCAGGGCTTTGGCGCCGGCTTCCGGGTGTTTGTCTTCCAGAGAGAAGAAATGGATGTTTCCTGATGGGTCCACGGCAATGGCGGCGTTGAATTCCGTATTGGCGGCCAGTTGGACCGGAACGAATTCTAGAGGTCCGCTGTTCCAGCGGATGTCGGCCGTGGTTCCGTAGCAGAGCCTGAGTTCCCGCGGAGTGGAGACCAGGAAGGAACGGTTGATGCCGGATGCCGCGTAATGCTGCACCGGACCGTCCATGGGAGAGAATTGCCTGGTCTGGCCGAAGAGGCGCAGGGAAGTGCCGTCCGGGCGGGAATGGGGATAAAGGCTGAAAATCTTAAGGCTTCCCCTGTCGCCTCCTATGACCAGGGACATGTCTCCGAAAAGCCAGTTGACGGAAGTCATTTTTTCCCCTTTCCCCAGCGGGGTCGGAATCATCTGGCGTCTGACCCATGTTTCCCCATCTTCATCATAGGAGAAGTAAAGAAGTTTGTCCGCGTCCGTAGCGATGACGAGGCTGTCTCCGGAGGCTCCGGGCAGCATGGCCGTGGGGCGGCCTTCCAGCTGGTCCGTCAGGTCATGGAATCCGGAAGGCGCCAGTTCTCCCTCATGAAGCAGGGAGCGGGATTCTTCCAGCGTCATCAGCAGGAGGCGCGTGCCCTGTTCCGTCTCCACGGTTGCGGTAAATATTTTCCGTTCTCCCGCGTCCGCATAGGCTATGCCGGATATTTTGCCGGGGACGGAGCCGTTTTCCGTCAGGGGGTAGAGAGGGCCGGCCTCCGCTCCGGCTTTGTCCGGGCCGTGGGCATTCGTCCGGCCGTGGACGTTGAGTCCGGAATGAACATGGATGAGGCCCACCTTGCCGGATTCCGTGGCGATGGGGTAGGCGGTAAGGGATGCGTCATAGGAATGGGCGCAGACGGTTTCGCCGTCCGGCAGGGAAACGGGAACGGAGGACAGGTTCCCGGTAGTTTTGTCCAGGAAGAAGATGTTTTTCCCGTTGCCGCCGTAGACAAAGGGAAGCGTGCCGGAAGGGTCCAGGCCCCAGGTTCCCGGAACCGGAGAGGAGGGCGCGGGGTGCTGCCGTTCTTCCACGTCCGCGCTCTGGAAGAGAGGAATCGTAACGGCCAGCAGGAAGAAAAAAAAGAATGCCGAAAACGGCTACAATGACGGTGAATCCTCCGCCGATGATGGTTTTGGTCATGATGCGGTCAAACCACAGCGTGGTTTTTGCCACCTGAAAGCGTTCCGGAACGGGTTTGGGCTTTCTGGAAGGTGTGGGGGAGGGAGCATTGGAACTCATGACGGCAGAGAGGAGAAGTTGGAGGGCAGGACTCCGGCGGGCGGGCCGGAGTCCTGCCCCGGCATGTGTTTACGGCACGGGAAGGGAGTGTTTATTCAATGCTCTTGAGCACTTCTGCGCTGACTTTGGCGGGAATCGGGTAATAACCGTCCTTGGTCACGATTTCCTGGCCGTCTTTGGATACGATGAATTTGATGAATTCCCTGGTCAGGGTGTCCAGGGGTTCTCCCGGTTTCTTGTTGACGTAAATCAGCAGGTAACGGGAGAGCGGGTATGTTCCGTTGATGCAGTTATCGTAGGAAGGCTGTACCGCCGCCTTTCCGCTTTTTTCCGCCAGGGAGAGGGTTTTTACGCCGGAGGTGACGTATCCGATGCCGGAATAGCCGATTCCCTGTTCGTCGGAACTGATGCCCTGCACGACGGCGGAGGAACCGGGCTGTTCCTTCACGGAGTTTTTATAATCCCCTTTTTTCAGGGCTATTTCCTTCACGAACCCGTTCGTGCCGGAGGCGCTGTTTCTGCCGTAGATGGAGATGGCTTTTCCTTTCATGGAGGGCACTCCCGCATCGCCCCAGTCGGTGATGTTGGAGCCGCCGCGCTTGAAAGTGGAGGAGAAAATGGAGTCGATCTGCGCCAGGGTAAGGGCCTGGATGGGATTGTTCTTGTTGACAAAGAAGGCCACGGCGTCCAGGGCCACTTTGATTTCCGTCGGCTTGTAGCCGTATTTGGCTTCAAAGGCGGCGATTTCCTCCCGCTTCATCTGGCGGCGCATGGGGGCGAGCTGGGCCGTGCCTGCCGTGAGGGCGGGCGGCGCAGTGGAAGAGCCTTTGCCTTCAACGCCGACTTTGACGCTGGGATATTTTTTTTGCTGAATCCTTCCGCCCAGAGGGTCATCAGGTTGTTCAGCGTATCGGAGCCGACGGCGTTCAGGTTGCCGGAAACGCCGCTGGTGGGCGCATACGGCTTGATGCTGCTGTCAACGGTCACTTGGTTGGCGCCCATGCTCAGGGAGCTGAGGGCGGCGGCGATGGTCAGGATTTTGGCGACAAATTTCATGGCGTCTTTTTTGGTGTGTTGCGTCTTCCGTTTCCGTCCGGCGGGGCCGTTCATGGCGGAAGACGGGGTAGTGATACCCTCCCGCCCCCATGGTGAGGAAGAGAATCCTGGTTAAGAAATCGTCACAAACCCGGAGTAGCCAGGGAGCCCTGTTTTTGGGATACCATGCGTCCAGAGGCGCAGGACGCGCCATTAGAAGAACATGACTCCGCATCCAGCAGCAGCCGACCAGACCGCCGTAGAGGTGGATTCCCTGGATTTTTGTTATGGGAGCAAGCAATCCCTGTTCAACGTCACCATGAAAGTCCCTAGGAACAGGGTGACAGCGTTCATCGGCCCTTCCGGGTGCGGGAAGTCCACGCTGCTGCGCTGTATCAACCGGATGAATGACCGTATTCCGGAGGCGCGCGTTACGGGAGGCTCCATCCGCATTGATGGGGTGGACGTGACTTCTCCTTCCCTGGATACCATTCGTCTGCGCCGGGAGGTGGGCATGGTTTTCCAGAAGTCCAACCCTTTCCCGATGAGCATTTATGAGAATGTAGCCTACGGATTGAAGCTGGCGGGGGTAAAAAAACGCGGCATTCTGGACGAGGCTGTGGAGGAAAGCCTGCGGCATGCCGCTCTTTGGGATGAGGTAAAGGACCGTCTCCATGCTTCCGCCAATGGTCTTTCCGGCGGCCAGCAGCAGCGGCTGTGCATTGCCCGTTCCATTGCCGTGAAGCCGCGCATCCTGCTGATGGACGAACCCTGTTCCGCCCTGGACCCCTGCGACGGTGAGGGTGGAAGAGTTGATGCACCGTCTCAAGGACAAGTTTACCATCATTGTGGTTACCCATAATATGCAGCAGGCCACGCGCGTTTCGGACCTGACCGGTTTTTTCATGTTGGGCAGGCTGGTGGGGATTTGATGCTACGGAGAAGATTTTTTCCAATCCCTCCCTGAAAGAAACGGAGGATTACATTACGGGAAGATTCAGTTAACAGAGAGACGATTATGATTTTTTCAAAGAATATTTCCAAAAATGGAACCGGGCGTGTTCCCCATTTTCCCGGCTCTGGACGGAGGCTGGCTGCCAGCGCCGCCAGGAAGAACAGCCTGCGCAGGCAGCATCTTTTTATCATGCCGGCAAAACCTTATCCCATCATCAAGCCAATATTCCGAATCATGAATCACGACGCGCACACCCTGAGGGAGTTTGACGCTGCCCTTTCCTCCCTGAATACGCATTTGCTCCAGATGGCCTATAAGGCGCAGAGCGCCCTTGATTTGGCCGCCGCCGGCCTTTTGCAGCAGAATGAGTCTTCCGCCAACCGGGTTATTGCTGATGACGAAGAATTGGACGAGCTGGAAATGACGGTGGACAGGGAAGGGCTGCATCTGCTGGCTTTTTTCAGTCCGGTGGCTTCCGACCTCAAGGTGGTGCTGGCTTCCCTGCGCATGTCCTCCATGTATGAACGGATTGGTGATGAGGCCGTGACCATTGCCAAAAGGGCCAACAGGCTGAATAAGCGCCCGCGCATCCGGGAGGCTGCCTTGGCGGGTCCTGTCTATCGGGAAATGGCGGAGCGGTTCAGGGCTGTGAATAAGGCTGTTTCCTCCTGGGACGGGGAGGCTCTGGCAGAGCTTGTCCCTGCGCTGGAGGATTTGGCGGAGCATGCGGCGTCCCTGACGGAGGCGTTTGCCTGCTTGCCTGAGCAATATCAGGACAATCTGGTTTCCGTTGCGGATCTGGTTTTTGTGAGCCGTTCCCTGGAACGCATCGCGGAAGGGCTCCAAAAGGTAGCGGCGGAAGGGCTTTATGCGGCCTCCTGATGCCGCGTGCCTGTACAGGAAAGCCCGCAGCGGGCGCTGTTGAAGTGCCGTTTTTTTGTTCGGAAACGGGATTCAGGCATGCCGCCTATCTGACGGTCCAGGTAATGCTGCGCGTGGCGGATTGGCCGGGACGCAGAATGACGCTGGGGAAGTGGGGGGGGGTATTGACGGCATTGGGGAAGCCCTGGGCTTCCAGCGCTATTCCCTGGCGCGCCTGGGGCAGGTATTCCCCGGTATATACCTGGAGGCCGGGAGCATCCGTCGCCACAATCAGGCGGTGTTGGGATTCCGGGTCAAGAAGGATGGCGGCAATTTTGTCGCCCGGTTCGGAATCCAGCACGTAGTTGTGGTCCAGTCCGGCGGCGATGTCCGGGTGGGCGGCGGAGTTGCGTTCCCCCAGCAGGGATGCTTTCCGCAGGTCAAAGTCCGTTCCTTCCACGGGAAGAATACGGCCGTCGGGGATATTGGTCGCGTCCACCGGAGTATAGGCGGAGGCCCGTACCTCCAGGGTCATGGAATCAATGGTGGGTTTGCCGGACAGGTTCCAGTAAGCGTGGTTGGTGAGGTTGACGATTGTGGCCGCGTCCGCATACGCCTCCAGGCGGAGATGAAGGGTTTCTTCCACCACGGTGTAGGTGGCTACCACTTCCAGGTTGCCTGGGTAATTTTCCTCCCCCCGTCTGCGGAGTGCAGGGTCAGCACCAGCGTACTGCGCCCGGCTTCCTGCACCTGCCAGATTTTGCTGTCGAACCCCTGGATGCCGCCGTGCAGGTGGTTGGGGCCGTTGTTGACGGCCACGGTTCGGGAATCCCCGTCAATGGAGAACCTGCCTTTTGCGATGCGATTCGCGACGCGGCCGCAAATCGCACCGCAATAACAGGTGTCTTTCAGCATGTCTTCAAAGCGTTTGGGCCCTACGATCATATCCATGCCGTCCTTGACGACGGAGATGATGCGTCCCCCGTAGTTGCTGATGCGTACCGTCAGCTTGTCGGAAGACAGTTCAAACAATTCTACAGGTGCGCCGCCGGGTAAGGTGCCGAAGATCATGCCGGTATATAGCTTGGTCAGTAGTGGATTTCCAATTAATAGGCCAGTACGCGGGAACCGTTGTTGCCGATGATCACGCGCACGCGCTGTCCGACCTGAATCGGGTTGTTCCTGCTGGCGACCTGGACGACCGTGTAGTTGCGGGTGCCGTTCCTTTTCTGGTCCAGACGCACGGTGATGCGTTCCCCGGTCGTGTTGTTGACGGCCTTGTCAATCTGGTTGCCGGCAATGCCGCCCAGAATGGCGCCGCCCGCCGCCGTCGCGAATTTGGCGTTGCCGCCCCCGAACATGGCGCCGGTCAACCCGCCCGCCACGGCGCCGATTCCGGTGCCGGTGTTGGCGTTATTGGCCTGGATCTTGACGTTTTCCACGCTGGTGACCGTGCCGGTATAGGTCTCCTGGGCTCCGCCGATTTCGTTCAGGTTATAGGTGTTCGGGGAACCGAAGTTGGTGCAGGAAGTAATGGACAGTGCCATGGCTGCACAGCCGATGGTAAGAATGGAAGCTGTTTTCATGATGACGATTTATAAAATGGGTTGAAGGTTAAGATCAAGTAATTTCGCAGTCAACGGAAGGGGCACGGTTGCCCTCTTCCGGCGGAGAAAACCCTTGCCGGAAGGTTCCGGCAAGGGTTCTTATTTATGTTAACGGTTCGTTGGGTCAGGCCTTGGGGGCTTCTCCCTTTTTGGGGCAGTCGCAGGGCTTTTCCCCTTTGCTGCAGGGCTGGCCGCATTTTTCTGGGCATTTGCCTTCCTTGGCGCATTTCCTGGGGCACTTTTTGTCTTTCTTGCAGCACTTCTGGGCAGCGGGGGCGGGGGACTCCGCCGGAGCGGCGGCTTCCTGAGCGTAACCGTTGACACTGAAGGCGAAAGCAAAGGCTGCTACAGCGAGGATCTTTTTCATATAATGATATGTGAGGTTGTGTGGTGTTGGTAATGCAGCGGCAGAAGAGCTGCCGTTCTACGACAGATAGAGCGGCAGGGAGTGATATTTGTTCAAAAAAATGCGCGGAGAGGATGCTTTTTAGGGCGGTTTTTTTGATGAGGACGCGCTTTTGGCCTCCGGGGTAAGTTTGACAGTCCGGGGGAATGTACGGAGCGCCGGCTTGCATGGGGCGCCTTCTTGAGGCACGGTAGGGAACATGAGTTCAGCCAAGGAACCTGTGATGCGCCGTTTTGGAAATGGTTTGACGGTTTTGATTAAGGAGGACAAGTCTCATCCCGTAGTGTCCCTCCAGTACTGGGTAGGCACGGGGTCCATGAATGAGGGGCACTGGCAGGGGAGCGGACTTTCCCATTTGCTGGAGCATCTGGTGTTTAAGGGAACGGCGCATTTCTCCGGGCAGGAACTGGCCCGCAAGGTGCAGGAACGCGGCGGCCACTGGAATGCGTACACCAGCGTGAACCGCACCGTGTACTATATAGACGGTCCTGCGGAGTCATGGCAGATTTTCCTGAATCTTTTGACGGAGCTTGTATTTTTCCCCACGTTCCCGGAAGACGAGATGGAGCGGGAGAAAGAGGTCGTGCGCCGGGAGATGGCCATGTATGCGGATGATCCCGATTCCGTGGCCTACCAGCTTCTGATGCAGACGCTGTATCTCAAGCATCCCTGCCGCTGGCCCGTTCTGGGTGAGCGCGCCGCCTTTGACTGCCTGACGCGGCAGGACGTGCTGGATTACCATGCCAGCCGTTATGTCCCGAACAACGTGGTTCTTTCCATCGCGGGGGACGTGGATGCCGCGGAGATTCTTTCCCATCTGGAATTGCTGGTGGAAGACCTGAAATCCCATCCCCTGAACCGGGAACCCATTCCCCATGAACCTCACCAGTTCGGTTCCCGCAGGGTGCGGAAGGAGTTTGCCGTGCCTTACTCCAAGCTGCACCTTGCCTGGCGCCTGCCCTGTTCCGCCCATCCGGATACGCCAGCCCTTTCCGCGCTGTCCAGCATTCTGGGAGGCGGACGTTCCGCCCGTTTTTATGAAAAGTTCCATGACCGCCTGGGCCTGGTGTACAGCATTGAGGTGCATTCCAACCAGTCTGAGACGGATGAAGGGGCGTTTACCATCAGCATGGACGTGGACCGCGCCCAGCGCGACAAGGTGCGGGACCTGGTGCTTCAGGAGCTTCGCAATCTGGCGGAAGAGGATTTTACGGAGGACCTGAAGAGAGTTTGCAAACAGACCCGGGTCAGTCGCCTGCGCCGCAGGAGTTCCGCTTCCGGGGTGGCCTCGGAAATGGGGGCGGACTGGTTCGGCTCGCGCAATTTGAACCTGTCTTCCGAATGGCAGGAAGCTATTGAACGGGTGACTACGGAAGATTTGCACCGCGTTTGTTCCACCTGGCTGTCTTCCCCGAATGTGACGGAAGTCAGCCTGGACCCCCCGGGCAGCAACGCCGGGGATGAAGAAAGGGCCTCCGCCTCTGCGGGAACGGCCCTGAGCGAGCATGTTCTTGGCAACGGCATGAAGGTGGTGATCCGTGAAGACCATCGCCTGCCGCTGGCCTATGCCTGCATGGCGTTCAAGGCCGGATGCCGTGCGGAGAATGAGCATGACGCCGGGGTGACGGACCTGATGTCCGAGTGCCTGCTGAAAGGAACCTCCACCCGTTCCGCGGCGGATATAGCCCGTTTTCTGGAGGACATCGGGGGAGCCATCAACACGTCCACCGGTAACAATTCCCTGAGCGTGGGATGTCAGGTTCTGGCGGAAGACCTGGACGCCGGATTGGAGCTGATGGCGGATGTGGTCATGAATCCGTCTTTCCCGGAAGACGCCTTTCTGAGGGAAAAGGAATCTTTTGTGGCGGATGCGGAGGAGGATATGGAAGACCCTCTTTCCGTGGCGTTCCGGCAGGAGCGGAAGGTGGCTTACGGGCATGTTTCCTATGGAAATTCCCCTTCCGGCACGCCGGAAAGCCTGTCTTCACTGACGGTTCAGGACATCAAAAAACAGTATGAACGCATTATCTGCGCTTCCAACGCCGTGATTTGCATTTCCGGAGATGTCAGGAAGGAGGAGGTCCTGCCTCTTCTGGAAAAACATCTGGGAGGCATGAGGGCGGGAACGCCTCCAGCCCTGACTCCCACGCCCGCGCTGCGGGCCGGCCGGGAAGTGGCCGTTCTGGATAAACAGCAGGCCGTGCTGGTAGTGGGGGTGCCGGGCGTGGACGTGGCTTCCCCGGAGATGGCCCAGGCTCTGCTGTTCCAGTCCTGGTGCAGTGATATGGCCGGTCCCGTTTTCACCAATATCCGGGAGGAGGCCGGACTGGCCTATTATGCCAGTTCTTCCCTGTTCATCGGCATGGATGCCGGAGGCATCTGCTTCTATCTGGGCACCTCCCCGGAACAATTGGAGGAAGCCGGGCGGAGGCTGGAAAAAACACTGGAGATGATTGATGAACAGGGCATGACGGAGGAGGAACTGGAACGCACCAGGGCGGCCGCCCTGTCTTCCCGTCTGCTGGCCATGCAGTCCAATGGAACTTTGTGCCAGATGCTGGCGCTGGATATCCTGTTCGGTCTGCCTCTGGAAGCGTTTGAACAGCAGACGGACGCTATCAGGAATATGGATCTGGCCCGGATGAACGCCTTTATCAGGAAGGTGCTGGATCCCGCCCAGCCGCGTTCCTGGTCCATCGTGCGTTCGCCTGCCGGGGAGTAATTCCCCGGAAAATCATTTCCTTTTTCCCTGTCCGGGAAAAGGCAGGATTAAATAAAAAGGAATATTTTTGCGTTACATCATCTGAAGGCTGGGGGAGGGGTGTAGCGGAATCGTGATTTTTATTTTAGTGGTGATGCGCTATAGTGGCAGCCATGACTGAGATGGAGCCGGACAGGAAAACTGCGGAACGGGCAATCAGGGAAGCGTATAAATCCAACCCGGGGGGCTGGGCGGAACATTCCCGCTATGTGGCGGAAGCCTGTAAAAATATAGCCTCGCACTGTAAAGGGTTATCCGGTGAAAAAGCTTATGTCCTGGGGCTGTTGCATGATATTGGACGGTATGCCGGAGTAAGTTCCGAAAAGCATTTGATAGACGGGTACCGCTATTGTGCGGCAAGAGGCTGGAAAAAGGCGGCGCAGATTTGTATTTCCCATGCGTTTATGATACAGGATATCAATACTTCCATCGGCACGTTTGACGTGAGTGGGGAGGATTACCTGTTCATGAAAAATTTTGTAGAGAACGCGGTCTATGACGACTACGACCGCCTGGTCCAGTTATGTGACGCTTTGGCCATGCCGACAGGTTTCTGCCTTTTGGAAAAACGGTTTGTAGATGTGACACTCCGGTATGGAGTGCATCCGTTTACGGTGGACCGGTGGAAAAAAATTCTGCAGCTCAAGGCGTTCTTTGAGAAAAAAGCGGGCTGTTCCATTTATGAGCTTCTGCCGGGCGTCGTTGAAAACAGTTTCCGCCAGGAGGAAAGCCATGTGTGATGAAGCGGAAGATTTTTTGGAAACGGCGCATCCCGATGCGCTAAGGTAAATCGCCCGGGCGAGGGAATTGACAAGGGAATATTATTTTTCCGCATATAGTGATACGCGGAGAAGAAGTGAAATTCTCCGGGAATTACTGGGTGGGATTGGGGATAACGTGATGATAGATACGCCCTTTCATTGCGACTACGGGAAAAACATCTTTTTAGGGAACAACGTGGTCATCAACATGAACTGCACTTTGGTGGATAATGCGCCCATCCGCATTGGCAGCCAGGTGCTGATTGCATCCAATGTTCAGATTTATACGGCTTCGCATCCGGTCTTGCCCCAGGAACGCCTTGTGACGGGGTGGAAAAAAGGTAAGGGAACATTTTTCCGCACCTATGCACTGCCAATAGAAATTGAGGATCAGGTATGGATTGGAGGCGGCAGCATTCTACTGCCAGGTGTGAGGATAGGAAAAGGCTGCGTCATTGGAGCAGGAAGTGTCGTTACTCATTCTGTGCCGGCCGGCTGCGTTGCTGTTGGGAGTCCATGCAGGGTTATCAGGTGTTTTTGACATCAACGGCTGGAGGCCGCCGCGGGAGGCGGCGGATTCGGAAGCGCCCCTCTTTTCTGGCGGAACGTTTGATCTGCTCATGGTAAAAGTAATTCACAATAACCGGCGGTTCGTTGAACGGCCGGTGCATGGGATCGTCATTGCGCAGGTACGGCAAACCCCGTTTTTCCGCCAGCTGCCGTATTGCTGCGTCCAGTTCTTCCCAGTAGCCGCGGCTGCCTTTCTGGTAAATTTCCTGATAGAGGGGAGCCAGGCGGGGGTAGCGTTTTCTGATGTACTCCAGAATTACGAATTTGTAGCTGCCCCGCAGATTAAGGTTTTCCAGCCAAATCAGGTTGCATTTGTCTTCGACCTGCTCAACAATCGCCGGAATATCCGTAATGCCCGGAAAAATGGGGGAGATGAAGCAGGTGGTGCGGATTCCTGCCTCATGGAAGGCCTTCATGGCGGCCAGCCTCCGCGAGATGCTAACCGCCATGTCCATATCTGCCTGAAAGCGCTCGTCAAGCGTGTTGACGGACCAGGAAACGCGGGCATGGGGAAATGTTTTTATCAAATCCAGGTCCCTCAGCACCAAATCGGATTTTGTAGCTATGCTGATTTTCGCCCCGCTGTCTTGAAGCTGTTCCAGGAGCGCCCTTGTTCTCTTGTAGATTTTTTCCTGGGGGCCGTAAGGGTCGGTCACGGAACCGATAAACAGCTGTTTTCCCGCGTATTTCCCGGGGTTGCGTATTTCCGGCCAGTATTTGACGTCCAGAAAGGTTCCCCATGGTTCCGGATGCCCGGTGAACCGCTTCATGAAGGAGGCGTAACAGTATTTACAGGCGTGGGGGCAGCCCAAGTAAGGATTGACCGAGTAATCGGCCACAGGCAGATTTGACGTTGACAGGATGCTCTTTACCTGAATTTCCCTTACTTTGATTTCATCAGCGTTCATGGTTTTAAAAAGCTCCTTTGCATTCCCTGCTGCACGGTATCGGAAGGGAGCAGATGCCCCAGCAGCAGCGGAGAGTCCGGGTCATGGAGTTTGTAATTTTCACGGGCCTTTTGCCGGTTCGTATTTGCATAGCAGTATTTGCAGCCGTTAAGGCAGGTGTCATACGCTCCTATGTCCCGGCTCTCAATGCAATGGCAGCCCTGCCGCAATCCTTGATGTTTCAGGTTGCGGAATTGAACGCCGTTGGCCTGTCCCAGAATGTTCAGGGTCATGCAGCCGGAGGATGAAATGCCGTAACGCGTGTAATCTCCATTGGTTCCGCAGGTTTGAATAGGGATGTTGTATGCGGCCGCGATGGCTCCCAGCCCGGCCGCCAGCTCCTCCTTGTCTTTTTCCGTGAGGGGGATTAGTTCCGGCATGTTGGTTTGCAGCTTCCTGTACATTTCCACAAAGCTGAAAATGCAGCGGTCGATGTGGCCGGATAAGAAGGACGCCATGCGTTCAAAGGTCTCCAGATGCCTTCTGACGGTATATTCACTTGTCAGCAATACCGGGTCATACCGCCATGCGATGCGGTTTGCTCCGACAATTTCCGAAAGTTTTGCCAGCGTGGCCATGCTTTCATCAATGCCGGGAACCCCCGGTTCAATTTCCTTTCCGTAGGCCGTAATCGTATAGTGGAAGTAGGTATGGAAACGCTCGGCGATGCTGTTGATATGCGGAAGAATGGGAGCATAATTTTTTTTTAGAGCAGAACACAACACAGTCCACCTGGTCCGGCGTCAGTTCATAACGGGTCACCTTATGCTGGAACAGGGGATTGCGGGAAAAAAGGACATAGCCTTCTTCAAACCTCTTCAGCAGCCAGCGGGTGTAATACTGGACGGTGTCTGTCCGTCCTCCTGTATTGATAATCATAGCGTGTTTTTGTTGATGGATTGAAATTTCAGACGCATTTGTTCTGAAAAAAGTCGGTTAAACGGACCAGTTCCGCTTGCTGTTCTCCGCTCAATTCCGCCATGGCGTCGTTTTTTCGCCTGCGCGGCAGGGGGGATGATGCGTTCCACGTATTCCTTTCCGGCTGCGGTGAAGCGTACCAGCCTGATTCTCCGGTCGGTTTTGGATTCTTCAAAAGAAAGGTACCCCAGCTTCCAGAATTTTTTGATGGCGGCGCTGACGGTTTGCTTCGTGGCGGAGAGGCGTTCGCAAATCCCAGCCTGCGTGCAGCCGCTTTGAGCGAAATAGATGATATCCAGAATAAACAGCTCTTTGGTGGTTAACCCGTATTTTTTGGCGTATTCCGTATAGACGGCATATTGTTTGTCCCGCAGCCGGCAGTAGTTGTTTACGTGGATATTGACGCTCTCTTTGCTCATAGGCGGAGATGGATAAAGTATGATATTTGATAGTCTGATATTTGACAAAAAAAATGTAGCTATTCGCGCGTTTTGTAAAGCCCCAAATATAAAGCTCCAGATAAAGAGGCGGGGGATAGGGACGGCTTTTTGCGTGACCAGGCAAATTTCCGGAAACAGTACTGGAGCGGCAATGGATGCCGACCTTTCAAGAATCCGGTACATTTTCCGTTTTTATTCCCGTATCTTCTGTTTCGCGGCAGAAGAGTTTTGTTGCCGCATGGCTTCGGAAGACAGGCGCCTGTGGCTACCGGGGAAACGTTTTTCCATGTTTACGGGAGTTGGAGAGCTTGCCCGATGGGGCTTTTCTGCACCAGAGCAAGTTCCGCCTGCTCCGGTGACTGATGTTTCGCCGGAGGCGGGAGAGAGCGTGGAGACTCAATAAAAACGCAGGCGGCGATGCGCCTGCGCGGTATCCGGCGATGGTTCGGACAGAAGAAAGAAGCGGTTTTTCTGCCGTAGGGTATTTGTGTAAAACGGCATCCGTCCGCTTCCTGAAGAACGGGAGATGATCCGGGCGCTCCCAGCATTCGCTTCCGGAGCAGGAACGGTATTTGGAAAAAAAGGGCGGTACCTTTTTCCGTTCTTCATTTTCGCCGCCCCTGAGAAACCCCGGCGTGCTTTTACGCTTTTGGAGGAAGCGGCCCGTACAAGGCACGCCAGGGAAGAACAGGGCGGCTGTTTTTAGCCGATTTCCGTGCGGCCCAGCAGGTGGGCGCCTTCCTCCATGGCGAGGCTGCGTGTCTTCATGTCCCCGACGACGCGGGCCTGCTGCTTGAGTTCGCAGCGGTCAGAGGTGACCTTGCCTTCCACGTTGCCGTAGATGCGGACGTCTCCGGCAGTGATGTCTCCCTTGATTTGGGCGGTTTCACCGATGGTGACTTTTCCCTTGTCGGAGATGATTTCGCCTTCGATTTTGCCGTCGATGTGCATGTCATTCTGGAAACGGATGGTTCCCTTGATTTCGATGCCGGAGGCGAGGAAGTTGGTTACGTTGTCTGTCATTGTCGTCAAATGGTTGGGGATGGGGTTAAATGGTCATGATATCCTTTTCCTTGACGGTCACCAGCTCGTCAATTTCCTTCACGTATTTGTCCGTCAGCTTCTGGATCTGCGTTTCCAGGTCGCGCTGGCCGTCTTCCGTGACAATGTTTTCCGCCTTGAGCTTTTTGGCGGAATCCATGGCGGCCTTCCGGGCGCCGCGCACGCGCACGCGGGCTTCTTCCGCCTGGGATTTGACAAGCTTCACAAGGTCTTTGCGGCGTTCTTCCGTGAGGGCGGGAATGGGCAGGCGGATGGAACGGCCTTCCACCAGGGGATTGAGGTTCAGCTTGCTTTCATTGATGGCGCGGCCGATGTCGTGAACGGTGCTCGGATCAAAGGGCTGGATGAGGATGAGACGGGGTTCCGGCGTGCTGATGACGGCCAGGCCCTTCAGTTTCATGACGGAGCCGTAGCTGGAGACATGTACGTCCAGGTTTTCCACGAGGCCGGGGGAGGCTTTGCCCGTGCGTACGCCGGAGAATTCCTCCGTTTGGCGAAGTCCACGGCCTTGAGCATGGATTCCTCCGTTTCCAATAATAATGTTTCTGCGTCCATGATGATGGTGGGTGCTAAGTGTTTTTGGCGGGTTGAAAAGGAATGCGGGGTTCAGCTGATGGTGGTGCCGATAGGTTCCCCGAGAAGGGCGCGCGTGATGTTGCCCGGAGTATGCATGTCGAATACGATGATGGGCTTCTTGTTGTCCATGCACAGGGTGAAGGCCGTGGAGTCCATCACTTTGAGCTGGCGTTCCAGGCATTCCTGATAGGAGATGGTGTCGAATCGCTTGGCTCCGGAGACTTTTTTGGGGTCCGCATCATACACCCCGTCCACGGAGGTAGCCTTCATGACCACTTCCGCATTGATTTCGCTGGCGCGCAGGGCAGCCGTGGTGTCCGTGGAAAAGAACGGGTTGCCGGTGCCGGCGGCGAAGATGACGATTTTATTGTTGTCCAGATACGAGCGGGCCTTCAGGCGGATGAAGGATTCCGCGACATTTTTCATTTCAATGGCGGACTGCACCACGCAGGGGACTCCCGCGCGTTCCAGCGCGCTTTGAAGGGCCAGGGCGTTCATTACGGTGGCGAGCATGCCCACGTAATCCGCCGTGGCGCGGTCCATGCCGCGCACGCTGGCTTTCGCCCCGCGCCAGAAATTGCCGCCGCCCACGACCAGGCCTATTTGGACGCCGGCGCGGTGCGCCTGGGCGATTTCTTCAGCAATGCGGGCGACGATTTCCGGGGAAATGTTGTCCATGCTGCCGGGGCTGCGCAAGGCTTCCCCACTGAGTTTCAGGAGGATTCTTCGATAGGCGGGTGCGGATGTGTCAGACATAGATGCGGATTTTACGCAGACAAGATTGAAATTTCACGGGGCAAAAAGAAAGCAAAAAGAGATTCTTTATTGATTTTTCTCCGGAGGTCCGGAGATTTCCACCTTGATGGGGCTTCTGCTCTCCAGGCTGCGGGTGGGGAAGGGGAAGGAAATGCCTTCTTCCTCAAAGCGGCGTTTGATGTCATGGGCGAGCGTTTTCTGGCAGTCCAGGAAATTGTCTTTCTGGCACCAGGCCCCTACGGTAAAGCCCAGGGAAGAGTCCTGAAACCCTGAAAACGAGATGAGGGGCGCGGGGTCGTCCAGGCAGAATTTGTTTTGTTTGACCACTTCCCGGAGGACGTTTACGACATGCTCAATGTCGCAGTTATAGTCCACGCCCAGGCTCAGGTCGCACCGGCGCGTGGAAAAACGGGTAATATTGCTGACCGGGTTTTTGATGATTATTTCATTGGGGATGCGCACCATGGTATTGTTCGGCAGCCGGAGCTGGACGGACATCAGGTTGATGGAGTCCACGTTCCCGGTGATTCCATTCACTTCAATCATATCCCCCAGGTTGATCTGCTTTTCCCCTACCAGGAAGAGGCCGCTGATGATGTTGGACAGGGAAGTCTGGGAGGCGAAGCCTACGGCGACGCCGATGATGCTGGCCGCGCCAGCAGGGTCAGGATATCGAACCCCATCAGGGCAAAGGCTTCCACGCCTATAATAATGTAGCCGACGTTTTTGACGATTTTTACCGTCAGGCGGGAGGCCTGGGGCGACATTTTCAATACAGTGATTTTCCGGAGCACCTGGCAGAACAGTTTCAGAAGTATCCAGCTGACCACCAGCCAAACCGCCACATGCAGAATTTTAACTCCCACGGACTGCACCATTTCCAGTTTGAGCCAGTCCGGCATGTTCAGGAAGTCCATGGTTTTTGTCCAGATGTCTTCCCTGGAGGATGCGTCTGCCATGAGATTCATATGAAGGATGTAGCAAACGCTACTGCCCGGCTCAATGGGCGCGCGCGTATTCCCCCCGGTTTATGACAGTTCCTCCGGCAGCGGAGAGGACAGGACTTTCAGGCGCTGCGGACGCAGCATTTATCCCGCAGGAAAGGGGGGCGGATGTATGGCCGGATATGGCATCTGGTTGGGAAACAGGAAAAGGGATGAAAAAAGGCCGTTCCCCGGAGAGGGGAGCGGCCTTGAAATATTGCCGGAGGGCTGCTTACTTGCTGAGGTAGGAGGCCACGCCTTCGTGGGACGGGGTCATGGCCGCATCTCCCTTGTGCCAGCCGAGGGGCAGACTTCCCCGTACAGTTCGAAGTGCTGGAGGGCGTCAACCACGCGGATGGCTTCATCAATGGAGCGACCCAGCGGGAAGTCGTTGATGAGCTGGTGGCGGACGATGCCGTCCTTGTCAATCAGGAAGAGGCCGCGGTAGGCGATCAGCTCCCCATTGACTTCCACATTGCCGTCTTCGTCAATTTCCTGATCTCCGGCCAGCACGCCGTAGTCGGCGGAAATGGTCTTGTTGATGTCGGAGACGATGGGGTAGGTCACGCCCTGAATGCCTCCCTGGCTGCGGGGGGTGTTGACCCAGGCCCAGTGGGAGAATTCGCTGTCCGTGGAGCAGCCGACGACGGCTACGTCACGCTTGTCGAATTCGCCCAGGGCTTCCTGGAAGCCGATCAGCTCGGTAGGGCACACGAAGGTAAAATCCTTCGGGTAGAAGAACAGGATTACGTACTTTTTGCCCTTAAACTGGTCAAGGCTGAAATCCGGTACGATGGTACCGTTTACAACTGCGTTTGCACTAAAATGAGGTGCCGGTTTTCCTATGAGAAGCATGGTCGTTTTTTTTTTGGTTTGGTTCTAAAAGAATGATTCCAAAAACGGACGAAAGTCAAGAGGCAATGATACCGCATTCGTTCCAAAAGAGCCTGTTTTCTCTTGAAAATGAAGCTTTTTTTGTCAGTATTCCCTCCATGTCATCCTCAAAGGCGCAACAAGATGAGTGGTCCGGAAAAATAGGCGTGATTCTCGCAGTGGCCGGCAGTGCCGTCGGGTTGGGAAATTTTCTGCGCTTTCCGGGGCTGGCTGCCCAATATGGAGGGGGTGCCTTCATGGTGGCTTACGGCCTCATGCTTGTTTTGGTGGGCGTGCCCGTGGCGTGGGCGGAGTGGTCCATCGGGCGGCGCGGCGGCCAGATGGGCGCCCATTGCGCCCCCGGCGTGTTCTGGTACCTGACCAAAGGGTCCAGGCTGTGGAAGTTTCTGGGCGTACTGGCGGTTCTGGGGCCTTCATCCGTGGCTTTTTACTACATGGTGGTGGAAGCGTGGTGCTGCGGCTATTTCTGGAAGATGCTCACCTGTCCGGAGGTTTTTGCCACGGCGGAGGGGACGGCTCAGACTTTTTTCAGTTTCACGGGCATGTACGGTGACGGAAGCGCCCTGTTGTCGGACAATGGGCTGCTCTGGATCGTCGGCGGGGTTATTCTGCTGAACCTGGTAATTATTTACCGGGGCATCAGCAAGGGCATCGAAATGTTTTCGCGCTGGTTCATGCCGTTGCTGCTTTTGATTTCCCTGGTGCTGCTGGTGCGCATTTTGTGCATCGGCACGCCGGATCCCTCTTATCCGGACCGCAGCATCGAACAGGGACTGGGATATATGTGGAATCCCAGCAAAGTGCTGGTGGAGGAACTGGACCGGGACAGCGGGGATTGGAAAACGGTTTCCATGGTATCGGCCTCCCATGCGGGAGCCCTGGATGAAGCCGTGAGGCAGGTGGAGATGTCCGGCGGAACCCGCAGGCTGACTGAGGTGACCTTGTGGGACGGCCTGAAAAATATTGAGCTTTGGATCGCTGCTGCCGGACAGGTTTTCCTGAGCCTTTCCGTAGGAACGGGGCTGATTCTGACGTATGCCAGCTATGTCAGGAAGAAAGAGGATATCGCGCTGAGCGGCTTTTCGGCCGCCGCCTCCAATGAAGTGTGCGAGGTGGGCATCGCCGGCATGATGACGGTTCCTGCCGCCGTGGCGTTCCTGGGAGTGGCCGGAGCCGCCGGGCAGGGGACCTTCGCGCTGGGCTTCATGGTGCTCCCGCAGGCTTTTGCCAAAATGGGGTCCAGCGTGGTATTCGGCAGCCTGTTTTTCCTGCTTCTGACGGTGGCGGCGGTGACCAGCTCCATTTCCATGATGCAGGTGGGCCTGTCCTTTATTGAGGAATTCATGGGGCTGAAACGCAAAATGGCTGTGGTGGTGCAGGGCTTTTTACGGCTACGGGCACGTTTATCGTTGCCTGGTACAGCGGCAATCTGCTGGCGATGGATACTTATGATTTTTTTTTTCTGGGCACGCTGTGCTTCTTTGTGAGCGCCATGGTGATGATGATTCTTTTTTTTTCCTGGAAACTGGGGGTGGACCGGGGATTGAAGGATCTGGAGGACAGTTCCGTCATCCGCATTCCCAGAATTTACCGTTTCATCATGAAGTTTGTGACGCCTACGTTGCTGCTGGCTATTTTCCTGGCCTGGCTGGCCCAGAATATCTGGGTGAAGCAGGCCGCGCCCATTGAAGGCTGGGGCGGGGGAACATGGGGCGGTCATTCCCATGTGGTTTCTGGCGGCTTATGCCCTGTTTCTGCTTTTCATCACCATGGCGTCCGGAAGGCATAAGGTGTACCACGGTCCGCGATAGGCGCGGAAAGGACTGCGCGGATGCCCGTTTCCCGCAGTCTGCGGCAAGTTGGGAGGCAATCCGGAGGCTTGACCGGAGCCGGATTTGATATAGGCTGAAATCATGTCCAGAATAAGGAGGATACGCAGGAAAAAGCCCCGTACCGGCAGCGTCTGGAAAAAACTGCTGTTGTGGGGCGTGCTGGGGCTGCTTGTTCTGGCTGCTGCTGCGGTGGCGGGGTCTTATCTGTATGTCAGGGCCTACTTGAAGAGCGATGGTTTTTTAGCCATGCTGGAACAGTCCGCCGTTGATGATATGAATGTGGAGACAGCCAGGATAGATCCCCTTGACTGGGACGGTTCCGGCATCCGGTGCGGCGGCGTAGTAATGGAGGGGCATGAGTTTTTGACTTCCCTTCAGGCCAGGAATATTGAGACGGAATTCAGCCGCTGGGAATTGCTGAAGCGCGCTTTTGTCATTACCTCCGTCAATATTGCGGAGCTGAAGCTTCATCTCGCTCCCGTGTCTTTCCGTTTCAGGGAAAAGCCGGAAGGGCCCAGGAGCTGGGCGGAAGAGAATATTCTTCCGGATACGTTCCGTCTGGAAAAAAGGGGAGCATTGATTCCCTGTCCGTTTCCTATGGGGGAGGCCGGCCGGCTGTATGTTTTGGACGGGGCCCGCGTGGAGAGCGCCTATGACGCCGGTTCCAGCCAGTACAGGTTTGATGTGCGCGGGGGAAAGCTGCTTCTTCCTTTCCAGGGATGCCCGGAGTTTTCCCTGATGTCCGGTACAGCGCAGTTTAACCATTCCAGCAGAAGGGTGAACATTCCGTCCTGCCGCCTGACTACGGATGCCGGCGGTTATTTGGACATTAAGGGGGACTGGGACGGCTCTTCCTCCTCCTGGACGGCGAATGTGGTGGTGAACGGTGTCCCTGTCTCTTCCATCCTGGAAGACCATTGGAGAAAGCATGTCCATGGCAGCGTGAGCGGCGGAATAGACCTGCGCGGCGGACGGGACGGCGTAACCCATGTGGCCGGACTTGCCAGGTTGCAGGGCGGCATGCTGACCGGCCTTCCCGTTTTAGACCGGCTGGCTCTGTTCTGCGGTTCTTCCAGATTTCGGAATCTTCCCCTGCACGAGGCGTCCGCCCAGTTCGTCTATCAGGAATCCGCCTGGCATATTTCCAATATTCTGGTGGAAAGTGAAAACCTGGTGAGGGTGGAAGGCTGGCTGGAAATCGGGAAAGGGGGGGCGCTGACCGGAAGGCTGCAGGTGGGGCTGCGGGCCGACGGCCTGTGGAAAGCTCTTCCGGGTTTTTCCGATGTGTTTTCCGTTTCCCGCCAGGGAGCGGGAGGCAATCTGGCATGGGCCAATGTGAATATCGGAGGGACGCTGGACAACCCGTCGGAGGACTTGTCCGCGCGGCTCATCAAGGCGGCGGGAAACCGCCTGACGGAAATAGGAATGGGCAAGGCGGCTGAAGTGGCGGATGTCGCGGCGCGGCTGCTGAACAGGGGAACCGAGAAAAACGGAGCGGGGGATGGTGCGGAACATAATGGCCGCAAGTTCAGGATTCCCGCCGCGGACGAAGTTCCCGCCCCGGTTGTGCCACAGCTGCAGGACGCTGCGGAAAAGGGGCTTAAAACAGGGAATGACCTGATGAACGAATTAATGAATTGGTAACCCGTTTTTTGCAGATGAAAACTTATCCCTGCCAAATGGTGCAGGCGGTCGCCGTTATCGTGGAGCGTATCGCGGATACGGCTTTCCGCGCCACCCTTCCGAATGGCAAAACCGCTGTGGCTTTTGTAGAAAAAAAGAACGCTTCCCTGAGGGAGCTGCTCAAGCCGGGCGACCGGGTGAACGTGACGATTTGCCCGGCGGATTTTGACCGCGCCCGAATAGACGGCATGGCGGAATGAGGCGGTGAGTTTTTCCCTTCATCATTGGGGGAAAGAGGCATCGCGCGAGGCAGGAAAACCGCTGTAAAACGGAACTGTCCCCATGACGGGATTCCGGACGGTGAAGAACGGGGGCATGGGCGGGAATTTCCCCGTGCCGGGATGGATGCGGGAAGGGCTTTCCTTTACAGCCGGGTGCGTCCTTCCAGAGCCTTCATCAGCGTCAGCGTGTCCGCGTGGCTGAGGCCGGAGCCGGCAGGCAGCCCCTGGGCAGGGCGGGATATCCTGCAATCCATTTCTTTGAGCAGATGGTGGAGGTAGGTGGCCGTTGCCTCCCCTTCCACGTCAGAGCCTGTTGCCAGAATGACTTCGCAGTCAGTCTGCCGGGAGATGCGTTCCATCAGGGATTGAATGTTGAGATCTTCCGGCTCCACATCATCCAGAGGGGAAAGCTTGCCGCCCAGGCAGTGGTACAATCCGCGGTAGGCGCTGCTGCGTTCAATGGGGATGACGTCCGTGGCCTGTTCCACCACGCAGATGAGGCGGCTGTCCCGTTCTTCATCCCGGCAGGCGACGCAGGGTTCCCCTTCCGTGCTGAAGAAGCCGCAGACGGGGCAGGGCGTGACGTGTTCCGCCGCCTGGCCGATGGTGCGGGCAATCGCCTCCGCTTCTCCCATGTGCCCCTGGAGCATCCACAGGGCCATGCGTTCCGCGCCGCGGGTGCCGATGCCCGGAAGCTGTTTCAGGGCGGTTACCAGTTCAAGCACGGGGATGGGATAGTCCAGATTATTCATGAGCGGAAGGAGGTTCGGAATGACGCCGGACAGGAGGCGTTTGGGGACAGAGGATGGCGAGCACGCCCGCGCTCCCTGCGGAAAGCAGGCATGGGACGGCATTGAAGAAAAGACCCCACAGCCCCAGCACCGGGGTAAAGCTGGCCCAGAAGAAGGAGGAAAACGGCCAGAACGGCCGTTTTGCGGAGCGTGCCGCGGATGAGCAGCAAATCGTAAACGAGGGCCAGCGTCAACGCCATGCACAGCAGGAATCCCGTGCCGGGAGAAAGGGTGGGGGCGTCCGGGGAACAGAGAAACGGGGCGGAGGCCATGGCTTCCTTCAGCTCCCGGGCCCAGACGGGAGTAAGGCCCAGGTAATAGAGCGCCACGAGCAGGCTAAGCCCGGCTACGGAGAACAGGGCCCAGCGCATGAGCAGAATGTCCTGGTGCGTTTTGGCGGGCATGGCTTTTAAATGAAAAAAGCGGAAGCGCGATGGCTGCGGTGGCCGCAAACATCAGCGCTTCCGCCGGAAAGGAGAGGCCTGAAAGGGTCAGGCGAATCGTTTCACGATGACGGAGGAGTTATGCCCCCCGAAGCCGAAGGAATTGCTCAGGACGGCGTCCACCCTGGTTTCACGGGCCTTATTGGGCACGCAGTCCAGGTCGCATTCCGGATCCTGGTTGTCCACATTGATGGTGGGCGGGATGATGTTGTCCTGCATGGCCATCAGGCAGGCGGCCAGTTCCACGCCTCCCGCGGCGCCCAGGAGGTGGCCGGTCATGGATTTGGTGGAGCTGATAAGCAGTCCGTTTTTAGCGTGGTCGCCGAAAACGGACTTGATGGCTTTGATTTCGCAGATGTCGCCCAGCGGAGTGGAGGTGCCGTGCGTGTTGACGTAGTCGATTTCTTCCGGCTTCATTCCCGCGTGTTCCAGAGCCATCTTCATGCAGCGGGCGGCGCCGCGGCCTTCCGGGTCCGGGGCGGTGAGGTGGTAGGCGTCCGCGGAGATGCCGTAGCCGACGAGTTCCCCGTAAATTTTTGCGCCGCGCTTTTGGGCGTGTTCCAGCGTTTCCAGAATGACAACGCCGGCGCCTTCGCCCATGACGAAGCCGTCGCGGTCCACGTCGTACGGGCGGGAGGCCCGCTGGGGCTCGTCATTGCGGGAGCTGAGGGCCTTCATGTTGCTGAACCCGGCCACGCCCGTGGGCAGGATGGTAGCTTCCGCTCCGCCGCAGACCATAACGTCGGCATCCCCGAATTTCATGATGCGCCAGGCTTCCCCGATGTTGTGGTTGGAGGTGGCGCAGGCCGTGACGATGGACATGTTCGGACCGCCGAGGCCGTATTCCATGGAGATGAGGCCGGAGGCAATGTTGCTGATCATGTACGGAATCATGAAGGGGGACACGCGGGCAGGCCCTTTGGAAAGAAGCGTGGCATGCTGGCTTTCCAGCGTGCCGAGGCCGCCGATGCCGCTGCCCACCATGACGCCGATGCGGGTTTTGTCCTCCGCTTCCAGATCCAGCCCGGAATCCTTGAGAGCCATTCCGGCAGCGCCCATGGCAAAGTGCGTGAAGCGGTCCACGCGGCGGGCGTCCTTGGGCGTCTTGAAGTACGGGGCGGGATCGAAATCCTTGACTTCACCGGCGATTTTCGTGGAGTAGCCGGTAACATCCATGGATTTGATGGTGTCAATGCCGCTGCGGCCAGCCTTCATGGCTTCCCAGGTGGATGCGAGATCATTGCCCAGGGGGCTGATCACTCCGATGCCGGTGATAACAATTCTGCGGTCGGTCATAATAAGTGTGAGTGGTTGCAAATAATGCTTGAACCAGAATAGGCGACATTGCGGGAAAGTCAAGCTAATCCCCCCTGTTTCCCGGCACGGGGGAAACAGGTTGGGCGGAAAGGCGTATCCTGCTTACGGCAAGGATTTTGCGGGTCAAGGATATTCCCTGTTGCCTGCTGAGGCTCCGGGGCCGTGAACAGATTTCAGGGTAAATTCCGCCGCGGCGGCCGCATCCGGCAGCGCACGGAAGGGCGGCCGGATATTTTTCCCTGCCGCGCGCCCTTTTTAACGGGGGCATCCGCCGCTATCGGAAGAGGGGCTGCCCGGAATTCCAGGGAAAGGGAATTGACGCAGTAGCGCAGATTCTTCGGAGTCAGGCGTTCTCCATTGAAAATGTGTCCCAGATGGCCTCCGCAGCGGGCGCATGTGATTTCCGTGCGCCGCCCGCCGCCCGCATGGACGCTTGTGACGGCGTCCGGCAGGGAATCATCAAAACAGGGCCAGCCGCATCCGGCATCGAATTTGTCTTCCGACCGGAACAGAGGCGCACCGCATTTGCGGCAGGAATAGATGCCCGGCTCAAAGAAGCTGACGAATTCCCCGGAAAAGGGCGGTTCCGTTCCCTGGTGTTCGATAATGCGTTTTTCCGTTTCCGTGAGGGGGCGGCGCGTGCGGGCAGGGCCGGGATCGGGTACGTCCCGGGAGGCGGGAATCCCTCCATTCACGGCCATGACTCCAGCCACGCCTTCCGCAATCATGCCTATCCATGACGCCCAGTGTCTCCGTTCTTCCTGATCCATATGGCTTATGACCAGGTTGGAGCGGGTTTTGCTCATTCCTGAAACAATATCTTGTGGATATTACCGTTTTTAAGGGGGGAGCCCTGAAAATATGGCAGTCTATGGAAGAGTTAATACTCCAGCTCCAGCCAGAGCTGTTCCCAGATGCCCTGCCGCTGTTCTTCCTGGGGATGGGAGACGGACAGGCCCAGAAGGCGGAATGTACGGTCCCCGGAATCCAGTTCTTCCATCAGGGTGCGGGCCAGGGGAGGATTCCTTCTTTCTCCGTCAGGATTTCCGGAACGGTCGCGCAGCGGGTCTTCTGGACAAAGTCCGGGAACTTAACCTTCAGGGTAAGGGTGTTTCCCCGGAAGCCGGAACGGGCCAGCCGCCCCGCGAGTTCTTCCGCCAGCAGGGGGAGGCGTTGTTCCAGCGCTTCCGCCCTGGTGACGTTTTCCCGGTAGGTTTCTTCACAACCCACGGATTTGCGCATGCGGGAAGGTTCCACAGGGCGGTCGTCCACACCGCGGGCGAAGTTGTAGAAGATGGCTCCTGTTTTGCCGAAATGCCTTATCAGGAATTCTTTGTCCCGTGCCCGGAGCTGCGCCCCGTTGGTGATGGAAAGGGCGCGCATGCGTTCGGCGGTGGCGTGCCCGACTCCCCAGAAAGCTTCAATGGGAAGTGCCGCGATGAATTTTTCCGCCCGGGATGGATGGATCGTGAACAGCCCGTCCGGCTTGCGGTAATCGGAAGCGATTTTTGCCAGGAATTTATTGTAGGAAACGCCGGCGGAGGCCGTCAGGTGAAGTTCCCGTCGGATTTCCTTCTTAATCCTCCTCGCAATGTCGACGGCGAGCGGAATGCCCGGCTTGTTTTCCGTGACGTCCAGAAAGGCTTCATCCAGGGAAAGGGGTTCCACCAGATCTGTGTAACGGTGGAAAATGGCGTGTATCTGCGCGGAGACGGCCTTGTACACATCCATGCGGTTGCGGGTGAAAATCAGATGGGGGCAAAGCTTGAGAGCCTTCATGGAAGGCATGGCGGAACGCACTCCGAAACGGCGCGCCTCGTAACTGGCCGCCGCCACCACGCCGCGCATTTCCGGCCTGCCTACGGCGATGGGCTTGCCGCGGTATTCGGGATGGTCCCGCTGTTCTATGGATGCGTAAAAGGCATCCATATCCACATGGATGATTTTTCTCTGGTTCATGGGGGCGCTTCATGATTCCTGACGGGGCGGAAAACATGAGGAAATGGGATGCCCCATCATAATCCGGCTTATCCAGCAAGTCCAGTTGGAAGGAGAAGCTCCGGCAGGGAGGCGAAAAAAGGCGGATTTTTTGGGGAACGGGAGATTTAAGTGAAAAAATCTTCCGGGTGTGGTACATTCCGGGCATGCCCAGAGGAATGAAGGAACGCCTGTGCCGGGGTCTGGAAAAGGCGCTGCATGTGGAACCCCGTGAATTGCCTGCCGCAGCGGGGGGAATTGTTCTGTTTTTCCTGCTGTTCCTGGCCTATTCCATGTTAAGGCCGGTCCGGGAGACGATGGGCATTGCCGGAGGCGTTCAAGAATTTGCAGTGGCTTTTTACGGCTACTTTTGCCGCTTCCATAGGGATCCAGTTTTTATTTGGGTGGGCATCCTCAAAAAAGTGCGAAGAAAGGCCATTCTTCCGTGGACGTACGGTTTTTTCATTCTTAACCTGGTGGTTTTTGCGGCGCTTGTGCTGGCATGCCCGGGAAATATCTGGACGGCCCGTTCGTTTTATGTGTGGCTGTCCGTATTTAACCTGCTTACCGTTTCCGTGGCGTGGAGCGTGCTGTCGGACGTCATGAAGCCGGGGCAGATGAAACGCCTGTTTGCCCTGATTGCCAGCGGAAGCAGCCTTGGGGCCATTGTGGGGCCGGCGGTGACGGCCGCCCTTGCCGGCGTGGCCGGCCATCTGTGGCTGTTTCTTGCCGCCGCTGTTTTTCTGGCGCTGGCGATGCTGGCGGGAATGTATTTGCACCGCTGGCGTGACAGGACTTCCCCGGAAGGAGCGGGTGTGGGGATTCCTCTTCCGGCCGACTGCCGGGAACGCCCTCTGGGAGGGAATCCTTTTGCCGGGGCGTCTGCCGTGTTCCGGTCTCCCTTCCTGATGGGCATCGGGCTGTTCATTATCCTGCTGGCCGGGACCAACACGTTCCTGTATTTTGAGCTGATGAGCGTTGTAGCGTCTTCCTTCCCTGATCCGGTGCGCCAGACGCAGGTATTCGGAGTACTGGACGCCGTTGTTCAGGGGTGTACCATGCTGCTTCAGGTATTTCTGGCGGGGCGCATTGTTCGGAAATTCGGATTGGCGGCATTGCTGGCGGCTGTCCCCGTTCTTGTTTCCCTGGGTTTTGTCTGGATGGCTTTCGCTCCGGTATTTGCCGTCGTGGCCATAGTGATGGCGGTACGCCGCATCGGGGAATACGGAATGGTGCGTCCCGGCCGTGAAATGCTGAATTCCGTATTGTCCCCTGAAGAAAAAAATACAAGGCCAAGAGCTTTATTGATACGGTCCTTTACCGTGGCGGCGACGCCGTCAGCGCATGGCTGAAGAGCTTCTTTAACGTGTTGGGCTCCCATTCCCCGTGGGCCATGCTGGCCGGAGCCGCCATTTCCCTGCTTTGGGCGGCCACCGGCTTCCTGCTTGCGCACAGGTTCCGGAAGATGGCCGGAGTTCAGGGAAAGGAATAATCCCCATGACGGGGAATTCTCCGTCTTGTCCGGATACGGCCTGCTGTTGCGGAATTTTTTTCAGGTCAAGGCTGGCGTGATGCCCTTAATGCGGCGGGAGCGGCAGGGGGGAAAACAGATGTTTTTTCCTCCCGGTGACAGATTATTTCTGGAATATTTTTTTATTTGACGGCGGTTTCCGATGTGGCGCCGACATTCGGATTCTCAATCCGAAATCAATACTAAATATTGTGGGAAAACAATTTAAGTATCATCGAGAAGCTGTTTTCAGGATGATTTCTCCTCCAAAGGAAATCCTTCCGTGCCAGGCATCCTCTATTGTTTTTTAGACAGGCTGATTTTCTCGACACCTTGTTGATAGAAATACAATCTTTTTAATATAAACAAATTATGATAAACATCGAAATGGTGGTTGGATGCCGCAGGAGATATTGTACATGGAATTTCCCCTCTAAGCCGGTTCATGGAGCGGATTGAGAATTCGTTATTGGGTTCAAAGCCTCTTCGGGTGAACAGGCTAGTCATCGTTTCGTTAGATGAATCAATCATTACTCCTATTATTATATTCCTCTGATAATGAAGAAGACACTCATTACGCTCATTGCTCTGGCGGGAATAGCTCATGCCGATTTCACATGGGATGGCGGCAGTGACATTACCCAGCAGCTTTGGCAGACAGAATCCAGCTGGATTATCAGCGAGTCAGATTCCTGGCCGGCAGCCGGAACCGGCCCCGGCACGCCCAACTCCAATGCCTGGTCTCTTATTTCCGTTTCCAATGCGAGCGGTTCCATCACCCAGCTGGAAGGCTGGACATTGAAGCTTGCCCTCAGCAACGGCGCGGATTTGACCGTAGGGAACGTCAAGAAATTCCAAGGGGGCTGCACTATTAACATTGATCAGTCATCTGCGCTGACCATCAATGGTTTTAGCGGCGGCAACGACGGCGGGATCACGACGTTGAACAACTACGGCACCTTTAACCTGGCTTATTCCAAGAGCCAGGGAGGTGAAGCTTTAACGTCAATTTGGGAGCCACGGGCGTGATGAACCTTACTTCTTCCAACGGTAATTCATACAATGCCAAGATAGCAAGCCTGACTGCTACGCTGACTCTTGACGGAGGCACCGCCAGCGGAGTAACCGCCGACGGACATCAAATCCTGACCCGGAATCTGGTTTCCCTGGGGGATAATATGTCTTTTGACGGCACGAACACTTCCCTGGAAATGCTCAGCGGCATTGCAGGCGTTGATACCCTCACTGCGGTGGACGATTTGACTAATGCCGAAGTAGGTTCTTATATGGTTACCAAGAATGGGGACGGGTACAGCGTTTCCTATGTGGTTCCCGAACCCGCAGCGGCTTCCCTGAGCCTGCTGGGCCTGGCTGGTCTGGCGATGCGCCGCCGCCGCAAGTAACGGCAAACTTGGATTTCTGTTTCCATGCAGCTCCCTTCCGCGGTTAACGGAAGGGAGTTTTTTATTATTTAACGGAAGGGCGGCGTATTTCCGGAAGACGTCCGGGCGGAACGGGAGAGAAAAGCCGGTAGAGTGCACACGCATGGGCCTGTTTTTCCCCGGAGGATGCCGAACCCGGATTAGTTCCTGCTGTGGTTCTGCAAACCTGCACAAAAGGGCAGGACGCCTGATGTTGCCAAGAATAACCGCTTCTTTTCAAAAAAGAAGTGGTAGGCCCGGTAGGAATCGAACCTACATCGTCGGTACCGGAAACCGATGTCCTATCCATTGAACGACGAGCCCATGTTCCCGAGGAACGAGAGAAATAGAATAGAAAAAACGGGCCGGATGCAAGTATTTTTATGCCGGTGACGGGATTGGCATGATGAAAATATGAAACGGGGAAATTCAGGGCAGGGAGGTTTCCGGGTATTCCGGAGAGAAGGAAGGGGTGTCAGGAAATTTTTGTGATGGAAAGAAAAGACGGCAGCCAGGACGGCCACCACGGTAACGGCCATGATGGCCGCGAAAAGGGGCCAGAGATCCAGGAAGCTGGCTCCTTCCAGAAAGATACGCTGGATGAGTTCCAGCCCGTATCTCATGGGGTTGAGCAGCGTGAGGCTCTGAAAGATTTCCGGCATGCTGGAGATGGGCGTGGCGAAGCCGGAGAGCATGACCATGGGCACCAGCAGCAGGAAGGTTCCCACAATGGCCTGCTGGAGGGATTGAGCAAAGGAGGAGATGCACAGCCCGATGGCCGCCGCCGTGACGATGAAGAGCAGAAGGGCGGCGGAGAGCAGCCAGATGGAGCCCTGGAAGGGGATGCGGAACCAGAACATGGCTACCAGCACTACGAAGACGGCCTGTATGATTCCGGTGATGACGGAGGCTGTCCCTTTACCGAGCAGGATTTCTCCGGGGGTGTACGGGGCGACGAGAAGCTGGTCGAAGGTGCCTTCCTCCCGTTCGCGGGCGATGGAGAGCGCTCCGGAGAGGATGGAGTTGATGAGCACGAGCACGGCAATGAGGCCGGGAACGATGAACCAGCGGGTGATGAGGTTGGGGTTGAACCATGCGCGGGATTCTATTTCCACCGGGGAGGATCCGCCGTTTTGGGAGAGCAGATCCGCCCCGTAGGCGGAGGCGATTTGCTGGCCGTAGCTGAGGGCGATGGCCGCCGTGTTCGTGTTGCGCCCGTCCGCAATGAGCTGGAGGGAGGCGGGCCTCCCCGTCTGAATGTTGCGGGAGAAGTCCGGGGGGATGGTGAGCCCCACGACGATTTCCCGGTTGTCTATCATGCGGTCAATATCCTTTTCCGTGGCCGCCGTGGCCTGCCTCTGGAAGATGCCCGTGCCTTCCAGGTCCGCGATGTACTGAGAGGCCGCTTCTCCGCCGTCCTTGTCCAGCACGGCGTACGGCACGCGGGTGACGTTCATGGTGGCGGCATAGCCGAAGATGGCTATCTGGATGATGGGCGGGATGATGAGGGCCAGCCGGCTTTTTTTGTCCCTGAGCACGGCCAGCAGTTCTTTTCTGACGAGGGAGGCTATTCTGACGAGAAAGTCCATGGCGTTATTCGAGGGATTTGGGGGCTTTCAGCCGGGCGATGCCCATGAGCGCCACGGCAAAGACGCCCAGCGTGATGCAGCAGGGGATGATGACGGAGGGGATATCCCCGGCCAGGAAGAGGGTCTGGAGCAGGGTGACGTAATAGCGGGCCGGGATGATGCAGGTGATGGCCCGGACGGCGGGGGCATGTTGAGGATGTCATACAGGAAGCCGGAGAGCATGAGCGCCGGCATGAAGGTGCCCATGATGGCGAACTGGCAGGCCAGGAACTGGTTTTTGGCGGCGGTGGAGATGACCAGCCCCAGCCCAAGAGCCACAATCAGGAACAAGGCGGAGACCGCCAGCAGCAGCGTGAGGGGAGCCGCGGATGGGGATGCCGAAGACGAAGGCGGCGAAAATCATGGAGATGGCCAGGCTGACCATGCCCAGCAGGAAGTTGGTGGCTGCCTTGGCCGTCAGGATTTCTCCGCTGCCCACGGGCGTGACGAAGAGGCTTTCCAGCGTGCCGCGTTCATATTCCCGCGCCATGACCAGGGAGGTGAGGAGCGCCCCGATCATGGTCATGATGGTGACGATGACGCCGGGAACCAGGTAGTAGTGGCTGTCGTTGGCTTCATTGAAGCGGGTGCGCGTCTGCACGTCCAGCACGGGTGCTGTCCGCCCGCCCAGGGAAGACGCCCAGGAGCCGACGACGGCCTGAAGGTAGTTGCGGATGAGGGTGGCCTGGTTGGCATTGACTCCGTTGACGACAATCTGGACTTTCGTGATTCCATTGTGGAGCGTGTCCGGCGCGTTGCTTTGCAGGGCGATGAAGGCGTCCGCTTCATGGGTGCGCAGTTTTTCTTCAGCCTCCCGGGTGGAGAAGACGCGCGTGGTCTGGAAATATCTGGAGAGGGTAAGCCTTGTTTCCAGGTCCGTGGAGTGGCTGGAGGCAGGGACGGCTAGGTAAGCGATGCGCACGTTTTTGATGTCCATGCTCATGCCGTAGCCGAAGAGGAGCAGGAGCACGGCCGGAAGGATGACCGCAATGCCCACATTGCCGGGGTCCCGGACCACCTGGTGGAGTTCCTTGACGATGAGGGCTCCTATCCTTTTGAGGGAGGCGGTCATGTTTCTCCTCCTCCTTTTTTTCATGTGTTCTTCCGTGATGGCCAGGAAGGCGTCTTCCAGAGAAGCGGGGGCTCCGTCTTCACGCGGGGGGGAGCGTGTTTGCGGATATCGTCCGGGGAACCTTCCGCCAACGTGGTTCCATCCATCATGATGAGTATGTTGTCGCAGAATTCCGCTTCTCCCAGGAAGTGCGTCGTGATGATGACGGTGACGCCTTTTTCCGCCAGGGCGTTGATGCGCAGCCAGAAGTCGCGCCGGGCCAGGGGGTCCGCTCCGGAAGTGGGCTCGTCCAGAAAAAGGATGTCCGGGGAGTGGAGCAGGGCGCACGCCATGCTGAGGCGCTGCTTATAGCCGCCGGGCAGGTGCGCGGCGGGGGCGTTCATGTACGGAGTCAGGTGAAATTCTTCTTCCATGGAGCGGATGGCTTCCTGCCGCTCCTTTCCGGACATGCCGTAGGCCCCGGCGAAGAATTCCAGGTTTTGACGCGTGGTCAGCATGCCGTACATGGAGAATTTCTGGGCCACGTATCCCACTTTCCTGCGCGCCCTGGCGGCGGCGGTCCGCCGATCCGCCCCGGCCACCTTGAGCGTGCCGCCGCTGGCGGGCAGCAGCCCGCAGAGCATGCGGAAGGTGGTGCTTTTCCCCGCTCCGTTGGGGCCCAGAAGGCCGAAGACCTGCCCTTTGCGGACGGAGAAGCTGACGTGGTTGACGGCAATGAAACTGCCGAATTTCCTGACGAGGTCCGTTACCCGGATGACGGTGCCGCCGTTTTCCGTCCGCTCCGGTTCCGGCGTTTCGGCAGGGGCGGGGATGTCCTGCGGGGCGAGGTTCACTTGTCCGGCAAGCAGGGTCATGAAGCCGTCAGAGAAGTCCGGCTGCGCGGGGGCGGGATGGTATTCCTCCAGCTTTTTTCGTGCTGGGTGGCCGTGGGGAACGATGATGCGGACGGTGTTCCCCTGCGGGGTGGCGTGGATGATGCCGGGCACGGCGGCCAGCCTGCTCTGGAATTGGCGCGCATGCAGCCCCTCCGGCGTGCGCACCGTCACGCACATGCCTTTCGCCCGGGCGATGACGTCGGCGGGAGGGGCGTCCATAAGCAGGCGCCCCCTTCATACATGATGAGGATTCTGTTGCAGTAGGCCGATTCATCCATGTAGGAGGTGCTGACCAGCACCCCCACGCCTTCCTCTCCGGAGAATTGTTTCAGGATGCTCCACAGTTCCCGTCGGGAGAGCGGGTCCACGCCCACGGTAGGTTCATCCAGCAGGATGAGGGGCGGGGAGGAGACCAGGGAACAGCACAGGCCCAGCTTTTGCTTCATGCCGCCGGAGAGCTTTCCCGCAAGCCGCGTGGTGAAGCGTTCCAGGCTGGTCATGGCGAGCAGGCTGCGGAAGCGCTTTTCCCTGTCCTGGCCGTAAACGCCGTGCATGCGGGCGTAAAGCTCCATGTTTTCCCGGACGGTAAGGTCTTCATAAAGCCCGAATTTCTGCGGCATGTAGCCTATGGAGGCCTGGATGGACCGGCTTTTTTTCACGGAGTCCAGATTTAGGACGGAGATAGACCCGCCATGCGGTTTCATCAATCCCGTGATGAGGCGGATCAGGGTGGTTTTTCCCGCTCCGTCCGGCCCCAGCAGCCCTACGATTTCCCCGGCGGACAGGCGGAAGGAGACGTCATCCACCGCCGCAAATGGGACGCCGGCGGAGTCCGGAAATATTTTCCGGACGTTCCGGCAGTCAATCAGGGGCTGGGATTCCGTGGTCATGGCCTGGGCTGTTCCGGGGGCTGTGTTCCGGCGTTTTGGTCCAGGGGATGGTGACGGTGGCGGGGGCTCCCAGGCGCAGCCGGTTGTCCGGATCGTCCACAATGATGCGCACTTCATAGACCAGTGCCGTTCTGAGATCCGGCGTTTCCACGTTTTTAGGGGTGAATTCCGCTACGGAGGAGATAAACCCCACCGTCCCTTTGAAGCCGGTGTCCGGGAAGCTGTCATTGCGCACGGTGGCGGAAAAGCCGGGCTTTACTTTGCCGAGCTGGGATTCCGTGAGGTAGGCCCGCACCCATTTGGTATGGTTCAGGGAGATGTTGTAAACTGGTTTCTGAGGGGAGGCCATGTCCCCCTTTTCCAGAATGCGGTTGCGTACCACGCCGTTGCCGGGGGCGTAGAGCACGGCGTCTTTCAGGTTCTGCTCCCTGATGGTCAGGCTGGCTTTGGCCTGGTTGTACTGGGCCAGCGCCTGGGCGACGTCTTCCTCACGGGACCCGGCCAGCAGCAGTTCCAGCTGTTTTCTGGCTACATCCAGATTGGCGGCGGCCACTTGCCGGGAGGCGATGGCGTCGTCCGCCTCCTGGCGGGAGATGGATTTTGTTTCAGCCAGCGCCTCCAGCCTTTTGCTGCGCATTCCGGCGTTGTTCAGCGTAGCTTCCGCGGCCTGAACGTTTGCCCTCGCCTGGGCTATTTCTTCCGCGCGCGGGCCGTTTTTAACGCGCAGGTAGTTTTGGCGGGCGGCTTCCGCTATCTGCCGGGCTTCGTCCGCGGCCTGCCGGAGCCGCACCGTTTCCAGCGTGGCGAGCTTCTGGCCGGGAACAACCGTGTCCCCTTCGTCCACCAGCACGGAGTCAATACGTTCGGAGATGAGGAAAGCCAGATCCACCTGGCGCAGGTCCACATTGCCGTAAAGAACGGCTTTGTCCTCGGGCCCGGACGGAGTTTTCCGGTAGATGAGCCAGGCGGCCGTTCCTGCCGCCGCAAGGAGAACCAGGAGGATAACCAGCTTTTTCATAGTTTTATTTATACGTGTGTATAATTTATTGCAAGTAAAAATGGAGCCCGCATGACGGAGAAGGAATTAGCGATTTACTAACGGAGGGAGAACAGGCATAATCCGGCGTCTTTTACTTTTCCCATTATCTGTTATGATGACCGCCACCGAGATACGCCAAAGCTTTCTGGACTTTTTCCGCGAAAAACAGCACACGGTCGTGCCTTCCGCTTCTTTGATGCCCCAGAGCCCCGGTTTGTTGTTTACAAATGCCGGCATGAATCAGTTTGTCCCGTATTTCCTGGGCGTATGGACTCCCCCGTGGACGCCCGCCCGCGCTACGGATACCCAGAAGTGCATCCGCGCAGGCGGCAAGCACAATGACCTGGAGGATGTGGGGTATGACTCCTACCACCACACGTTTTTTGAAATGCTGGGGAACTGGTCCTTCGGGGATTATTTCAAGAAGGAAGCTATCCGCTGGGCCTGGGAGCTGGTCGTGGAGCGGTGGGGATTTCCGGCGGAACGCCTGTACGCCACCGTGTACGCGCCGGACAAGAGCAAGGGCGACCCCGGAGAGTTTGACCGGGAAGCCTGGGATTTCTGGGCTGAGCTGTTCCGTTCCCGAGGGCTGGACCCGGACGTGCATATCGTGCACGGGAATGTGAAGGATAATTTCTGGATGATGGGGAAACCGGCCCCTGCGGCCCCTGTTCCGAGCTGCACGTGGACCTGACCCCGGAGGGGAATACGAAGGGAAGCCTGGTAAACAAGGATTCCGACCAGTGCATAGAGATATGGAACCTGGTGTTTATCCAATACAATGCGGAGAGCGACGGCTCCATGCGCAATCTTCCGGCATGTCATGTGGATACCGGGATGGGGTTTGAGCGCGCGTGCTCCATCATGCAGTGCACGAACGGATTCAAGGATTTTTCCCGCAAACCGTCCAATTACGCCACGGATGTATTCCGCCCCCCTGTTTGACCGCCTGGAAGTTTTGAGCGGACGGAAGTACGCGGACGTGTATCCGGCGCCCGGTTCCAAAAGGGTGGATGCGGAGGACGGGACCCTTCAGGAGGCGATTGCCTTCCGCGTGATTGCCGATCATCTGCGCACGCTCAGTTTTTCCATTGCGGACGGCATTCTGCCGGGCAACAATGGCCGTAATTACGTGCTGCGCCGCATTCTGCGCCGTGCCGTGCGCTATGGGCGCCGCCTGGGCTTTACCCAGCCGTTTTTGGCGGAACTGGTGGATACGCTGGTGGAGTCCTTCGGACAGGTGTTCCCGGAACTGGCCGCCCGCGCCGCTACCGTGAAGGAGGTTTTGAACCGTGAAGAGGCCAGTTTTAATGAGACGCTGGACCGCGGCCTGGAATTGTTTGACGCGGAAACGGCTTCCGCCGGAAAGGTGAGCGGCGAGTTCGCCTTCAAGCTGTATGATACGTACGGGTTCCCCATTGACCTGACCGCCCTGCTGGCGGAGGAACGCGGCCTGGATATTGATATGGAGCGGTTCAACAGGCTGATGGAGGAACAGCGGGAACGCGCCCGGGCCGCCCGCAAGAGCGAGGTGGTGCGCGCCCTGGATTTGAAGACGGACGCCGTGACGGAATTACGGGATACGATGTGGACGAATGCGCCGCTACGGTGCTGGAAGTGAGCCGCCAGGGGGATTCCCTGTTCATCATCACGGACAAGACTCCGTTTTACGCGGAAATGGGCGGGCAGGTATCCGATGCCGGTTTGATTGAAATCGGCGGGGAAAGCTACCATGTGATGGCCGTCCAGCAGATAGGGAATGCCCGAGCCCATGTGGTGGAGGCCCGTCCCGGGCTGGAGGTGAGGCCCGGCGACCGCGTGCATTTGAGCATTGACGCGGAACGCCGCCGCCGCATTGAGGCGCATCACACCGCCACGCATCTTCTTCACTGCGCCCTGCATCAGGTGGTCAGCCCGGATGCGGCCCAGCAGGGGTCCTTTGTTTCGGGAGATCGGCTGCGCTTTGACTTTAACAGCAGCGCCGTTTCTCCGGATCAGCTCCGCCTGATTGAAGAGAAAGTGAACGGCTGGATTGAGGAGTCTCTTCCCGTGCACTGCACGGAACGCGCCTATCGGACGTGAAGGGCAATGCCGCGATTGCCCAGTTCTTCGGCGACAAGTACGGGGATGTGGTGCGCGTGGTCCAGGTGGGCGGATGCAGGGATGGGCTGGACGGGGTTTCCATGGGGAATTCTGCGGCGGAACTCATATTGCCAATACGAAGAATATCGGCCTGTTCAAGATTAAGAGCGAGGGTGCCATCGCTTCCGGCGTGCGCCGCATTGAGGCGATGACTGGGGACGCTGCTCTGGAAATGATACGGCAGCATGTTGTTGCCAAGAGCCTGGAAATCGCCAAGGCGGTGGAGAAGATCAAGGAAGTCAATTACGAGTTGGCGGACATGGGGCTGGAACAGGTGCCTGTCCCCACGATTGAAGGCAAGCCGGGGCTGACGGCCCTGGGGGCTTCCGATATCCGGACGGTAAATGATTCCCTGGCGCGTTTCGACGCCTCCGTGGAGCATTTCAAACAGACGGCTCTGGATGCGGAGAAGAAGCTTAAAAAGCCCGCGCGGGCAGTCCGCCGCCAAGGCAGACGCCCTGCTGAATGAGTGGCTTTCCGATGCCCCCTCTTCCCT
>VOFF01000628.1_pt1 | contig 44001 bp, 47 predicted proteins | sample 5384061 | NCBI WGS metagenome assembly VOFF01 (sample SAMN12384725, study PRJNA508395) | human gut metagenome | isolation source: healthy gut E | host: Homo sapiens | reverse complement strand
CGCTCGCTATGATCGTTCTGTGGGCAGCAGCTATGTACCTGTTCACCGAAAAGAAGAACTTTTGATGGCAGCTGTTCCGGCTACGTTCATGAGTGCAGTTTCCTGCACCTATTTCATCCTCGCGCCGGAGTGCCTCGGCAGCCTGCTGAACAGCAAGACAGCGGACGGCACGGTAATTTACAATACCGCAGTGGCGTACCCGATCGGTATTGTATTCGCGGCACTGCTGCTCGCACTGTTCATTCGTGCGACCAAGAAGCGCAGCGCAAAAGAAATCTGCTTGAATATAATAGCATTGCTGCAGCCGGCCGTTCCTTTGTGCGGTCGGCTGCGGCCATCCATAACGATAATTGCGGGGTGACGGAAAATGTTGAAACCTTATCCGCTCAGCGCGGGGGCGCATTGATGACGCGGCGCTTGCCGAGGATAAAAAAAACCTGTCGGAAAATCGGTCCGTGCGGCATCGGCAGGCATGCCCTCTATTTGAACAGCTTTTTTTTTTGTTGACCGGCGGTATTATGTTCCGCTTTCCATGGTAACGCGTGTGTACAAGCGCGTTGCGATGAGCAAGGGCGGCTTTTCCGGCAAGGGCATTTTCGCCACGCTGTCCTATCTGGTCGTGGAGTTCGACGGCGGACAGAAGGTGTGCAATTTCAAGTATGAGCAGCAGGTCGATGATTTTCTGAGCGTTATCCGAGCTGAGCACCCGTCTATTCCGTGTGTCAGTGCGGCGGCAGAGCAGCGCATCGCGGAGGAGAAGGCCCGGCGGGAGGAGGAAGAACGCAATCGTCCGCCGATGAGCGCACAGGCGGAGAAAACCGTGCAGGCACTCGATAACGCAATCGACTATCTGGAGCGCCGTCCTGAGCTGGCCGAACGACTGAGCGCAGCCGCAAAACGCCGCCGGAACTTTCAGTGTACGAACGGTAGCTACCGCTGGGCCGCTATGGCGATCACACTGCTGGGATTTGCGGCGCTGGCTTACAGTATCGTTTCCTTCGTGCGTCACGGCTCGTTTTCGATTTATTTTACGCTGTTCGGTCTTGCCGCAATTTTTCACGTTTGCAGGCTTCAGCGTCCTGCCGACAGCACGCAACAACCGTGCCTCTATCATGCAGAATGATGCACAGGCACAGGAGAAAATGCAGGCTTACCTTGCGGATTATCTGAATTTCCCGCTGCCGGCCCGCTATGCACATCCGGTTGTGCTGCGCCGCATGCAGCGTGCCGTCATGGATGGCCGCGCAGTGACCGCTGCGCAGGCGCTCGACGTTGTGAAGGCTGACCTGAAGGCGCTGAATGCGCATGTCACAGTCTCGCAGGAGGAATACGATGAGGTTGTCACCATCAAGCCCATGTTCCTCAATGCGGAGTATCAGTAACAATCAGATGATACAACTATCCCTCCCGATTACTGCCCGGGAGGGATAGTTCGATTTGGGCGGTTCTGCTTTTATGATAAGAGCTTATTCTGTAAGCGAAAAGGACATTCCCGAGGGGTGGGAATGTCCTGCGAAAAAAGAGTATCGATATGATCTGATTTAAGAGCACAGTCCGCATTTCGCACATGCAGACGGTGTGGCAGCGCAGCCGCCGAGGGCAGTCTCGCGCAGCTCGATGGGGATGCGGCGGCCGACCGCGTACATGGTATCGAGCATTTCATCGAACGGGATAAACTGGTGAATGCCCGCGAGCGAGAGCTCAGCGGCAACGAGCGCGTTGGCTACACCTGCCGCGTTGCGGTTCTGGCACGGATACTCGACCAGTCCGCCGACCGGGTCGCAGACAAGACCGAGCATGTTCATCAGCACGGTGGAGGCCGCGTCAAGGCACTGTTCAGGCTTGCCGCCCATGAGCTCGACAGCTGCGCTGGCCGCCATTGCGGAAGCGATGCCGACCTCAGCCTGACAGCCGCCGACCGCGCCTGCAACGGTGGCGTTGCGCATGGCAAGATAGCCCACGGCACCGGCGTTGAACAGGGCGTCAATCAGCCGTTCGTCCGAGATGTTGTAGCAGTCCTGCAGGGCAAACAGCATGCCCGGCAGAACACCGGCGCTGCCTGCGGTCGGAGCGGCAACGATAAGGCCCATAGAAGCATTTACCTCAAGCACTGCCATCGCGTACTGCGCTGCTTTGTGCAGCACATCCCCGCAGATGGAGTGGCCTTTGGCCGCGTGCTGCGCCAGTTTTTTTTGCCTCGCCGCCAATCAGGCCGCCCATGGACTTGACCGGCGTTTTGAGCGGTGTCAGCGCGGACGAGCGCATGATTTCGAGTGCTTTCTTCATGCGGTGCGTGACCTCATCACGCGTGGTTTCGCCCAGCTGGCACTCGCGGCGGCGCATGATCTCGGAAATGGGGAGCTGCTGCTGCGTGCAGAGTGCAAGCAGCTCGGATGCGTTTTTGAAATCCATAATCTGCTCTCCTCCTTACGGTTCGATGATCATGACATCGTGGACGTTGGGATTGTTTTTGAGCGGTTCCTCAATGCCTTCGGGGAAATGACCGTCCGATTCGACGATCGTGTAAGCGGTGTTGCCCTTGGAATCGCGGAACAGGCGCATGAACGCAATGTTTACACCCTTGTCGCTGAGCACCTTAGTGATGTGCGCCACGACGCCCGGCTTGTCCTGCTGAACGACGATGACCGTGCTGTATTCACGTAAAGTCAACCTCGACGCCGTTAATGCGCGCGATGCGGCACTTGCCGCCGCCGAGCGACTTTCGCCGCGGATGGTCATCACCTGACCGGCGACGTTCTCCATGCGGATGTCCACGGTGTTCGGATGAACATCGGTCTCGGTTTCACAGGGCGTGAATGAGTAGGACAAACCGCGCTCGGTCGCAATCGAAAATGAATTGCGGATGCGGGTGTCGTCGGTCGAAAAGCCCATGATGCCGCCGAGCAGGGCGCGGTCGGTGCCGTGGCCGTGATAGGTCTTGGCGAACGAGCCGTACAGGGTGAAATCCACCTTTTTTAAGCGGCGGCGCGATCATCTTGTGCGCCAGATACGCGATAACGGCTGCGCCGGCGGTATGGGAGCTGGAGGGACCGATCATATTCGGTCCCAGCACATCAAAAACACTGATAAAGGACATAGGGGATTCTCCTTACTGAGCGGAGGATTTACAGATAAACCTGCGGTAGATGGTCTCCACGATACACCGATGGCGTTGTCGCCGGAGACGTTGCAGGCGGTGCCAAAGGAGTCCTGGGTGATGTACAAGGCCACCATGATGGCGCAGATGGGGCCGCTCGGGTCGCCGGCCTCGGCGCCGAAGATCATGTACAGGAAGGGCAGGGCGGTCATGATGGAGCCGCCCGGCGCACCGGGAGACGCCACCATGGCAATGCCGAGGGTCATGATGAACGGAATGACCGTGCCGATGGAGATCGGCAGCTGGTTCATCAGGCAGACTGCGGTAGCGCAGGCTGTGATGGTGATCATCGAGCCTGCCATGTGGATGTTCGCACACAGCGGAACCGTAAAGTTGCGGATTTCCGAGGAAACGCCGTCTGCCTCAGCACACTGGAGGTTTACCGGAATAGTAGCCGCAGAGGACTGGGTGCCCAGTGCGGTTGCGTAGCCCGGAATCTGGTTGCGGATGAGCGTGAACGGGTTCTTGTGGCTGACCAGACCTGCAATTACGAACTGGATGCAGATGCAGATCAGGTGCATGATGATAACAACGATGAATACCTTCCACAGAATACCGAGGATGGCAAAGGTCTTGCCGGACTTGGTCATATCGGTGAACGTGCCGCAGATGTAAAGCGGCAGCAGCGGAATGATGACCTTGTGCAGTACGCAGTCAATGATGCCGGAGAAGTCGGAAACGCCGTTGTACAGCGTGTCGCCGATGGTCTTGCCGCGCAGGCTGGACATGCACAGACCGAGTACAAACGCTGTAACAACAGCGGACAGCGTGTTCATCAGCGCCGGAATTTCCAGGCTGAAGTACGGTTCCAGCGAGTTGCCTGCGGTTGCGGCGATCTTGTCGAGCGCGTCCGCACTCATGAAGTGCGGGAACAGGGTGTCGGCTACAAAGAACGAAGCCGAGCCTGCGATCAGGGTCGAGCAGTAGGCGATGGCAACCGTGATGAGCAGCAGCTTGCCCGCGCCGCTCTTGAGGTTAGCAATGCCCATGGTAACATACGCGAGGATCATCAGCGGGATGATAAACGACAGGAACTGGCTGAAGAACGACGAGAGCGTTACCACAAAGCGGCAGAAGCCTTCCGGCAGGAACTGGCCGAACAGGATGCCGACAATGATGGCGATGATGAGCTTGGGCAGTAATCCGAGTTTGAATTTTTTCTTTTCTTCCATTTCTTTTTCCTCCTTTTTTGGCGAGCAGCACCAAACAATTTGAACTGCGGCACTTTACGGAAAGTGCTCTTGTTCGGTTATGCGGTGTTACCCTTTGCGGCGCAGACCGTTTGTTTGCCCCTCTTTGGTCTGCTGCCGTGGAAGTCTGCCGAGATTTTTTTTGCCTCCGGACACAAAAAGAACCGCTTATTTTAGGCGAAATGCTGTAAAATAGGACGCGGTTTTTGTGTAAAAAGGATAATTAAAAAAAAAATCTGTGGTAAACCTCCAATTTCTTTCTTGACCTCTTTGCAGATTTAGTATATTCTGTTTAATGGGTTAAGTCAAATTCATATATTTTATCATTTCGATTCAAAATATTGATAATATAGGGGAGAGAGGGAAATTCATGGAGCTTCGGCAGCTTGCAACCTTTATTCGGGTAGCACAGTTTAAGAGTTTTTCACGCGCAGCAGAGAGCCTCGGCTACTCACAGTCGGCGGTAACGGTGCAGATACGCCAGCTGGAGGAGGAACTGGACACGCGTCTGTTCGACCGCATGGGCAAGCGTATCGCGCTGACCGACACAGGCGAGCGTTTTCTCAGCCATGCGTGCGATGTGATGAATCAGGTCAATCAGGCGCGCATGTCGGTCACATCCACGGCAGAGCTGCACGGTTCGCTGCATATCGGCACGATTGAGTCGCTTGCATGTCTCAAGCTGCCGACAGTGCTGCATCTGTACCGCAAATTCAACCCGAAAGTGTCTATCCGCATCACGGTCGGTGAGCCGGAGGATTTGATCGAGCACATGGAACGCGGCGAGCTGGACATGATCTATGTGCTCGATGAGCCGCTGTACAGCAACAACTGGAACAAGCTGATGGAGCAGCGCGAGGAAATCGTATTTGTGGCGTCTGCATCGCTGCGCGAGGAGCTGGGCGGAAAAGAGCTGACGATTGAGGAACTGCTCACGCAGCCTTTTTTCCTTACCGAGCAGGATAACTATCGCCGTGTACTCAACCGCCGTCTTGCCGCGCGGCGGACCATCCTTACGCCATCGCTCGAGTGCGGTGATACCTCGCTGCTCATTCGCATGCTTGAGATTGACCGCGGTGTATCCTTTCTGCCGTGGTACGCAGTCGAGAACAGCGTAAAAGAGGGAAGGCTGATCCGTTTGTCGGTCGAGGACTGCTATATTTCGCTCTACCGCCAGATTTTCAGCCACAAGGAGAAATGGCGCACACGCGAAATGGATGAATTTGTCCGCGTGGCAAAGCTGGCGGACGAGGAAGAATAAGAGTATATAACAACATCCCACTTGCTGAAGCACAGCAAGCGGGATGCTTTTTATTCCATGACCGCCTGCACTACCCAGCGGGTTGCATGCCCGTTGCCGGTGCAGGTGGAAAGCGTGAGGATATGGTCGTTTACGGTCGGTACTGCGCCGGTGCGGATCACCGACAGGGAAACGCCTTCGTCAATGAAGGCGTTTTTGATCGTTTCATCGGAAAACGCACTGTAATACGCGGTTCCGTCAAGCGCTGCCTCATAGGCCGCGTAGATGCTGTACGCATGGGTTCCGCTTGCATTGGTCACATATACCTGCGGATGTGCCTGCAGGAAATCCTGCTTTTTGTAGTGCTTCAGCGCGGCAAACATCGAGCCGTTGTTCATCCGGTGACCGTACACGATGGTGTTAAAGCCGCTGAAATCGGCAGAGCAGCGACAGTCCATGAAAATCGCGCCGACTGCGCTGCTGTTTTGGTTCCAGGTGTGTGTCAGATAATAGTAGTTGTCCGCGCCCTGCACCAGCGGATAGGAAATCTCGGTGCCCGGAATGGCAATCCAGCCGATGACATCACTGTTGACCTGCTGCAGAGCAGGCAGATCCATCTGCTCCAGCGCCTGTGCATACGGGTCGGCAGACAGAGCGGGTTCGGGTTCGGTCTGCGTTTCCTGCTGCGGCGGTGTATACAGCTGGTCCGGCAGAGACCGCGTTGTACTCGAAGGCGGCAATATTGTAAACAATACGGCGCGTCGACAGGGCGGCGGCGTTTACGTCAGCCATGCACCGTGGTCGATCACGATTAAGAATGCGCTTATCACCGCAAACAAGGCAGCCATTCAGGGCGGCATTTGGTCCCTGCCCGGTGGGCACGGTAAGCCTTGGCACGGATGCGGCTGTATTTGGCAACACGGCAGGCAAATCTGCTGATGATGCGGCATTCTTGCTTAAGTGGAACGAGACGTATTCCACCAGCTTCAGCGGCAAGATGTACGGCGGCGGACTGGTAACCTGGTACCGCGATACCTCGATCGGCGCGGGCGATGCAAACTACGGCGCTGAGGCGACCGCTACGATGCAGCGAATCCGGGTGCCCCGGTTGAGCCGGCTTCCGGTGCGATCACGGGCTACGGTCTCAAGGCTGTTGTTTCCGCAGAGAGCAAGGCACTGGCTGAAACCGCACCGCTCAAGATTATGGGCAATACCGCAGAGCGCGGCGGCGGTGTCGGCACAAACGGCGAAGTGATCATTCCGGGTGAGGACACCTTGGAAAATCCGGTTTCCCTCACCGTATACAAGGTTTGGAGCGGCGCAAGCGCGTATCCGACCGCTGTTACCGTAAACCTTATCCGCATTGCGAAGGATGGCACGCGAACCGCGATTGGTACGGTGCTTCTGAGCGAAAGATCCACCGACAAGGATGGCAAGACCTGGTCGTACACCTTTGCAAATCTGGACGGCGCTTACACCTATACCGTCGAAGAGGAGGCCGTTGACGGCTTTAATACCTCGATTTCCGGCAGCATGGCAGATGGCTTCACCATCACCAACAGCAAGAAATCCGGCGGCGGCGGTGGCGGCGGCGGTCACCACAAGCCGGACCCGAAACTGACTCCCGATCCCGATCCGGATCCGAAGCCTCCGGTGGACATTCCGGATCAGCCTACACCGCTTGATCCGCTGAAGCCGACGGAGGACATCCCGGACAGCAAGGTTCCGACGACCAAGCCGGAAACACAGACCAAGACGCCGGATAAAACGAAGGCAGTGAACATTCCCGACAGCAAGACTCCGACGTCCAGCGTTCCGAAAAACCGGCGATATCGGCGGTCTGTGGGCGGGCTCTGTGCGGTCTGTCCGCAATGGGACTGGCGTACTTCGGTATCCGCAGAAAGCACGATTAAAAGCAAAAACAGATAGCAAACACCCTCTATATCGGATGATATAGAGGGTGTTTTTTCGCTCAAACAATATGCAAAAAGCTGAATCAGCAGAATCCATGCCAGACCGTAATATGTTACAACGGCAACCAGATCGTTGATCGTCATAATCAGCGGACCGGACGCAACTGCCGGGTCTACCTTGATTTTATGGAACAGGATCGGCACGAGCGTACCGACCAGACTGGAAATCACGATCGCTACAAGCAGTGATATGCCAACGCAGCCGGAGATCAGGAACGCATGTCCGATGGCATAGCCCTTTGAACAGCGCTATGTATGCACCGAGAAAGACAAGCGCCATAATGCCGAGCAGCGCGCCGTTGCAGGTGCCGACCTTCATTTCCTTGAAGGTGAGGTGCAGCTTGTCCTTAGCACTCAGGTTTTCATCCATCAGCACACGAATCGTAACCGCCAGCGACTGCGTACCAACGTTGCCGGCCATATCGAGAATCAGCGACTGGAAGCAGATAACGACCGGCAGCACGGCTACAACGCCTTCAAATGCACCGACAACGGTCGAAACGCCCATGCCGAGGAACAGCAGGATGATCAGCCACGGCAGGCGCTTTTTCATGCTTTCCCTGGTGGTTTCGTTGAGATCCTCCTCGGCGGACAGACCGGCGAGCTTTGCATAGTCCCGCCGAGCTCGTCATCCACGGCCTCGACAACGTCCTGTGCGGTGATGATACCGATGATCTTTCTATCCTTATTCAGCACCGGCAGGGAAGTCTTCGGCATAATCTTTGATCTTCTCGATGCTCTCTGAGATTTTCTCGTGGTCGAGCAGATACGGATACGCGTAGCTGATTATGGAATCCAGCGGAACGTTCTCTCGGGCAACGATGAGATCCTTCAGGTCGATTGCACCGCAGAAGCGGTTTTTATCATCGACTACATAAATCGTTCCGATGTTGTCGTTTTCACCGGCCTGCTTTACTAGCTCGTGCATGGCCTGCCGAATGGTCAGGTTCTGCTTGATGCAGATGTAGTTGGTCGTGATCAGGCTGCCGACTTCGCTGTCGTCATAGGAATTGATAAGCAGGATGGCTGACTTGGTTTCGTCATCGATCATCGGGCGCAGCTTTTACTTTTACGCTCTCGTCGATGTTCTCCCACAGATCGACCGCGTCGTCCGCATCCATTTCGTTCAGAATTTCGGCCAGCTTGTCAATGCCGATTTCATCAATGTATTCCGCCGGATCATCCAGATAGGAGATGATTTCTGCCAGCCATTCCGCATCAAGTGCGCTGTACAGCAGATTGCGTTCCGCGCGGTTTAGGAATTGCAGGCTTTGTGCGATATCGTTGTCGTGATAATCCTGCAGCTGCTCCGCATCTCATTGATCGAAGAGGAGGTGCGGATGATCTCAACGATTTTCTCGGTAAAAGATGTTTTTTTTCCATGTTGCTTTTTTTCATAATCAGCCTCCTTCTGTGCCCGGAAAAGGGCACAAAAAAATCCACCGTAACAGATACAGTGACACAAACATCAGTTGTGGACTTGTTCATCACGATGGAGCAAGGTTCAGCGCTTATTTCAAAAGAGGATGCTTACGGACACTCGAAACAGCAGTATAGTCTGTATCCATCGTCATATGTACATTTCGTCTGTCACAACTGTCCATAGGGATTGCCTCCTTTTTTATTTTTTTCGCAATGATTATAGCACTTTTTATGTGGAATATACAAGGCATTTTTTCACAGTTTTAATAATATGGATAAAATTTGCGGACAGTATCGCGCATGGGGAGAAAAAAGCCGGCCGGAAATCCGGTCAGCCTTTTTATCTCAGTAGACGATGCAGGAATGTGATTGTCCTGGTGCACGAATGATTTTGGAAGATTACCCAAACCAATCCCACCGAAACGCTTCAGTGGACAGAGTAGATGCCTTGCCGTCGAGTGCAATCTCGCTGAGCAGGATACCAACGATCGGTGCGATACCGAACCCATGTATCTGGAGGCGCAGAAGCAGCTGAAGAAACAAAAAAACAACGCATACCTTCTGACAAATTTGGCAACACTACTCGTAAAAGGAGTGTGTTTTCATGTCAGATATGTTTTGCTTTCAGTGCCAGCAGACCGCAGGCAACAAGTGCTGCGTGAGCGTGGGTGTCTGCCAAGCAGCCGGATACGGCAGCGCTGCAGGATGAGCTGGTGTACGAACTCATTCGCTTGGCCGAGGCGGCAGCTGCGGCCGGTCAACGCACACAAATCGTCGACCGGCTGCTGATGGACGGCCTGTTCATCACCTTGACCAATGTCAATTTTGACAATCAGGCGATTGCGGAATTCACCGAGCGGGTACGCGCGGAACGAGAGAAATTCGGCGGAAAACCGTGTGCGGTCGTGGAGCTGTGGAAGGGCGACACGGATACGGTTTCGCTGCGTTCCACGCTGCTGTTCGGCATGAAAGGCATGGCCGCCTATGCACACCACGCGATGAATCTTGGCTACACGGATGACGAGGTGAGCGCGTGGTTTTACAAGGGCCTGTGCGCGGTCAATCGCCCGCATTCGGTCGAGGAATGGCTGGCGCTGATCGTCGAGTTCGGGCAGGTGAATTTCCGGTGCATGGAGCTGCTCGATGAGGCCAATACGGGCACATTCGGCACGCAGCCCGCAAAAGTGCCGACCGACATCAAAAAGGCCCGTTCATCGTGGTTTCTGGGCACGACCTGGGCGACTTAGCGCAGCTGCTCGAGCAGACGGCGGGAAAGGGCATCAACATCTACACGCACAGCGAAATGCTGCCCGCGCACGGCTATCCGGGACTGAAAAAGCATCCGCACCTTGCGGGCAATTTCGGTACGGCATGGCAGAGCCAGCAGACGGAGTTCGAGAACATTCCTGCGCCGGTGCTGTTCACCACCAACTGTCTGATGCCGCAGCGCCCAAGCTATCAGGACCGCGTGTACACGACTTCGGTGGTGGGCTATGCGGGTCTGCGCCATATCGAGGCGGATGCGTGCGGCCGCAAGGACTTTTCGCCCATCATCGAGCAGGCGCTCGCGCTCGGCGGGTACGAGCACGACCACAGCATGAGCGGCATCAACGGCGGGCATATGCTGATGACGGGCTTTGCACACGGCGCGGTGCTGGCTCACGCGGAGGGAGATCATCTCGCTCATCAAGAGCGGCAAGGTGCGGCATATCTTTCTGGTCGGCGGCTGTGACGGCGCGCATCCGGGCAGAAATTACTACACCGAGTTTGTCAAATCCACGCCGATGGATACGCTGGTTCTGACGCTTGCGTGCGGCAAATACCGCTTCAATGACCTCGATCTGGGCGAAATCGGCGGCCTGCCGCGCATTCTGGATATGGGCCAGTGCAATGATGCGTACAGCGCCATCAAGGTTGCGCTTGCACTGGCGGATGCGTTCGGTTGTACGGTCAACGACCTGCCGCTCACGCTCGTGCTCTCGTGGTACGAGCAGAAGGCGGTGTGCATCCTGCTGACGCTGCTTGCGCTCGGCGTGAAGAATATTTATCTTGGACCGACGCTGCCGGCGTTTCTGTCGGAAACCGTGGTCAAAACACTGGTGGAGACCTACGATCTGCACCGACCACCAATCCGCAGCAGGACCTGGATGCGATTTTGGGAAGGGGATAAACCGGCGAGCTTTTTGGACGCTACGGAGCGTTCCTTGTTTCCCTCTCGTTTGCTTGCTGCAATAGGTTTCAGCAAACGAAAGAGGAAAGAAAACAATGAAATTTACGGCATTCAACGGCAGTCCAGCGGGCGAAAAGAGTGCCGCTGGACGCATGCTCGGGGCTTTCTGGCGGGCGCGGCTCGTGCCGGAGCGGAAACCGAGCTGTACCATCTTGGCGATTACAGCATCGGACAGTGCGTGCAGCACGATGACATGGAGAAGCTGCTTCGCGCATATCAGTCTGCGGATGTGGTCTGCTTGGACTCGCCAGTGTACTCGTGGAACATGACGGCGCTGCTCAAGAATTTTACAGACCGGCTGATCCCGCTCAAAAGTCCGCTGCTGACCGAGCAGGCCGGCTATGAGTTTGCGGCACAGGGCGAGGTCACAGCAGAGCCCCGTACACAACTGGATGCGCCGCTGATGTCCGCCGCAGAGTATGTACAGTTTCTGGGTATGTAAGACAAAGGGAAACGGTTCTTGCCTTCGGGAAAGAGCCGTTTTTGATGTGCGCCATAGTATCTGACGGAATGATATGGGAAGTGAAGCTCGATCAGGCTATGCCGAAAAAGCAATACTATGTCGATTATCGGCAGGGATTTTTGTGTATCAGGATGGTATATTGGAAGTCAGTGTGGTATAGTTGGGGTGAACTAACTATGGATTGACACTGGAATCCCATAAAAGCAAAGAGATGAAGGAATTATGCAAAGCAAACAGCAAAAGCAAATCAAGGTATTTCTGATACAGGCCTTCGGCGGAAGCAGGGGCGGCTCGCTGTTTTCACGACAGGAAAAAAATGCTGGATAGGTTAATCAAAACCGCGGCAAACAGGTCCAAAAACCAGATGAAAACACTGGTGCAGACCATTCTGCCGCGCATTGCGCTGTACAAAGGTGCTGCAGACAGAGCTGCCTGCGGAGGAAACATTTACGCACATGCGGACGTACATGATGGACTGGTGGCAGCAGAAAAGCACGCTTTCACGGCGAAAATGGAGTCTGTGCCGGGATTTTATCGGATTTACAGCTATTGTTTTCTCAAAATCATGCGTACTTCCGACTTGTGGGAGAGCACACAGGAACACGACAAAACGCACTTTTCCGCGTCGATTACCAAGTGTCTCTGGCACACGGCGTGCCGGGAAAACGGCTGTCCGGAGCTGTGTCCGCTGTTTTGCGACGTGGATGACGTGACCTACGGCGGACTGCGCAAGCTCGGCTTTTCGCGCACAAAAACGTTGGGCTGCGGCGGTGACTGCTGCGATTTTCGTTTTTCAAAAGATAGGTGAGCAGACGGAGAAGCGGACTTCGGCAGGATTTTCGGTGCAGCGGCGGAATCTGTACGGTCAGCTCCATCGCATACGCAATACGGTTGCAGATGGTTTTGAGTCGGATTCCTCTTCCATACCTTTGCGATTTCCCCGGTTAAATGATACAATCAAACCACAAGGTTTCATTCCATCAAACGGATTCCGAAGGGGAGCCATCCCTTATCACATAAAGGAGTATCAGTGCATGAACCCAGTTTTTGTTATCGGACACCGCAATCCGGATACGGATTCCATTTGCTCTGCAATCTGCTACGCGCACCTCAAGCGCAGGCTGACAGGCGGAGAATACATAGCCTGCCGCGCGGGTCACGTCAATGCGGAGACCAAATTTGTGCTCGAACGCTTCGGCGTGGAGCCGCCGCGCTACATCAAGTCGTTTGAGCCGCGCTTGAGCGATGTGCAGTACCGCGAGGTGCCGGGCATCAGCGAGGAGCTGTCGCTGCACCGTGCGTGGGATTACATGAACGAAAATGATATTCAGACGCTGGCCGTTGTCGATGAGGATCGCCGCCTGAAGGGTCTGCTGACGCTGGGCGATATTGCGCGCTTCTACATCGAGGATCAGGACGCCAATGCGCTGGCGGAGGCCAAGACCAGCTATCGGAATCTGGTCGATGTGCTTGACGGCACGCTCGAGGTTGGCGATATTGACCAGCGGTTTGAGCAGGGCAGTGTGGTCGTTGCGGCGGCTAATCCGGACGTACTCGAGGACTACATCGGCAAAAATGATATGGTTATTCTCGGCAACCGCTACGAAAGCCAGCTGTGCGCCATTGAGATGAGCGCCGGCTGCATAGTCATCGGCCTTGGCTCCAAGGTTTCGCGCACCATCCGAAAGCTGGCCTCGGAAAACGGCGTTTCTATCATCGCCACCCCGTATGATACCTACACCTGTGTCAAGGTTATCGGTCAGGCGGTTCCGGTGCGGCATGTGATGCGGAAAAAGGGTCTTATCACCTTCGAGCCGGAGGAAACGGTTGAGGATGTAAAGCGCACGGTTTCCAAAAAGCGTATCCGCTATTACCCGCTGATGGATGAACAGGGACGATACGTCGGCATGTTCTCACAGCGTAACCTGCTGGATCTGGAGCGTCCGTCGGTCATTCTGGTCGATCACAACGAGCGCGATCAGGCCGCCGAAGGCATTCGTTCGACCAATATTGTTGAGATCATCGACCACCACCGCATTGACTCGGTGGAGACCAGCGGACCGATCTACTTCCGCAATCAGCCGCTCGGCTGCACCGCAACCATCATCACGCAGATGTACCATGAGCACAACGTGGAGATCGAGCCGAAAATCGCGGGTCTGCTGTGCTCGGCAATCCTGTCGGACACGCTGATGTTCCGCTCGCCGACGTGTACGCCGCTTGACCGCATGGCTGCAGAAGAGCTGGCGAAAATCGCCGGTCTGGACATCAAGCAGTATGCAACAGAAATGTTCCGTTCCAGCTCGCGTCTGCTCGATCGCTCGATGGATGAGCTGTTCCACATGGATTTCAAGTATTTTCAGGTGCAGAATCAGAAGATTGCGATTTCGCAGGTGACGAGTGTCAGTGAGAACGAGCTGTCCGGCATCCGTGATAAAATGCTCGAGTACATGGAAAGCTGCCTGGCATCGAGCGGTCTGTCCATGCTGTTCGCTATGCTGACCAACATTATCGAGGAAAAGACAGAGCTGCTCTACGTCGGCAAGGGCGCGCAGCAGCTAGTCCGTGCGGCCTTCAAGACCGACTGCGGCGAGCATTCGGTCGTCCTGCCCGGCGTCGTCAGCCGGAAGAAGCAGATGGTAGCGCCGCTTGTCGGAGCGATGGAGCACGACGAGGCAATTGAGTAAGATTTGCAGAGTAAAAGCGGGAGAAACCAGGGTTTCTCCCGCTTGAGGCTGTCGCGAAACTACAGTTTCGCCGACAAGCAGGAACGGACCGCAGGCCGTTCCAAAGTCGTCCGAAAGTTCCTATGCAGAAACTTTCTCCCTCTATAAGTATCAAAACCGAGGCGCATGTCCCCGGTTTTGATGAATTTGCAAAAGCAAATTCTATTTAAACACGCGCTGTCGCGCGATATGATAAAATTGATTTAATACAGACTTTTTCGACAAGCTGAAGCGGGAGAATCCAAGGGTTTCTCCCGCTTTTTGTGTTTACTTCCGCTTTTTCAGCTGCTCGGAGATGGTTCGTTTTATCGTCTCGGCGTCAAGCGGCTTAGACAGATGCGCGTTCATGCCTGCGGCGAGACACTTCTCGCGGTCCTCCTTGAAGACGTTGGCGGTCATCGCGATAATCGGAATGGTTTTCGCGTCCGGACGGTCAAGTGCCCGGATAGCTTTTGCAGCCTCCAGACCGTCCATCTGCGGCATCATCACGTCCATGAGAATGGCATCAAAGCTGCCCGGTTCGGCGTCCCGGAAGGCTGCAAGCGCCTGCCTGCCGTTCTGCACCGGCACGGTCTGTGCACCGCTGTCGTGCAGCAGGAAGATCGCAATCTCCATGTTGAGCTCATTATCCTCGGCAACGAGCAGCCGCGCGCCGGAAATATCTGACGGTGTCTGCGGCGAAGTTGCTGCGGTCGCGTCACGATCGAGTTCAAAAAGGCAGTACGACGGTAAACCGGCTGCCTTCACCGAGTTTGCTCTCCACCGAAATGGTGCCGTCCATTTGCTCGATGAGCTGATGCACGATAGACATGCCGAGTCCGGTACCCATATAGCTTGAGCGGGGGGACTCGTCCGCCTGCTCAAACGGATTGAACAGATGGTTTTTGATGAAATCCTCGGACATGCCCAGACCGGTGTCCTCGATGATGAATTGACAGGTGATCTTCGCATCCGTCCGTTCGAGCATGTGCATCTGCATATGGATGGACCCGCCGGGCTTGTTGTATTTCACGCAGTTGGTGAACAGATTCATCAGGATTTTTTTTTTTTTTCAGATGCAGCGCACTGCTGCGGACGTAAATGCCGGAAAAAAATCGTCATGCTCACCGGTGACGGTCAGACCGGCGGCTTCCGCCTGAAACAGCACCGAATTGGTAATGCTGCCGCAGACTTCATCCAGATTCATGGATTCGCGCGGCAGAACGACGGTGCCGTTTTCCAGCTGAGCCATATCCAGAACATCGTTCACCAGAGACAGAAGCAGCTGAGAGGACAGCTCGATTTTATGCAGACAATCGCGTATGCGCGCGTGGTCGTCCTTATTTTTTCGGATGATAGTCAGCATGCCGATGATGCCGTTGATGGGTGTGCGGATATCGTGCGACATGTTGTTCAGGAATGTTGTTTTGGCGGCGTTGGCAGCCTTGGCCTGCGTGAGCGCCTCCTGCAGCTCTGTCTGGCTCTGCTGCAGCTTGAGGTTCAGTTCCTGCGCCTGTTTGGCGGACTGCCGGGCCTTGCGGAACAGACCGAACAGCAGCAGAGAGAGCAGGATGAACACAGCAGAGGCAGTGGTCAGATTGTCCTTGACAAAGTCCGCAGCGGTGACCTTTTCGGGCGCACTGTCGTACATGGCAAGTGCACCGGTCAGCAGGGAAGAAGGCATGGTTTTGAGCGTTTTGTTCAGGATGGACAGCAAAGCCGTATCGCCCTGCCGTACGGCGAACGAGGTCTTGCTCGGCTGTGTGAGGAACACGCGGTACAGCGTTTTGTCCTTCATATAGCGCGGCAGTTGACCGGCGCGCGTTACATAGCAGTCCGCACTGCCGGTACGCATGGCTTTGATCGCGTCATTCGCTGAAGGGTATTCGAGGATCGTCCACTTGGGATAATTATAGGAAAGGTACTGCTTGAGCGAAAAATCGTTCCCGGGAATGGCAGCGGTGTTTGGCTCAAGCTCATTAAAATAGTTCTTCGTGGTAAGCGCCGCCTGACTGAAACTCAAGACGGTGTTCGACAGTGCAAGACCGTTCTCTTCGGCGGCACGCGGGTTCTGGCTGGTGTAAAAAAATCAGGTCGATCTCACCGTTCTGCAGTGCCTGCAGCTGCTCAAGCTGCGTGTCAAAGCCGTGCAGGTCGAAATGCAAGGCGTTATCCCCAGACAATTCGTCGCATATACGACATAATCCGTGAGAACACCGGTAACATCACCGGTTTGGATATCAAAGGTGCTGATGCCGGTGTCATGATTCAGAAAACCGATGCGGATGGCGCCATGCTGCCGAAGCCAATCCTGTTCCTCAGTCGAGAGGAGCTCGACCGACTGGGCAGACAGATAGCGCTGATACAGATCATCCTGATAGAACGGCTTGTCGTGTGCAATACGGCGCATGGCATTATCGAGCGCTTCCTTGAGGTCGGGACGGCTTTTACTGATCACGAAGTAAACATCCGAGCTGCCGAACGAGGTGATCGCGGACAGGCCGTATTCCTGCCACTGGGGACTCTCGACCGAGATAAAACCGTCGATTTCGCGGCTGGCGATCTTGGCGGCTGCGTCCTCGTCGCTGGTGATGGTCACATGCTCGGTGTGCAGACCGTGGCGCGTCTCCCGTTCGCAGAACTGCGTGGTCGCGATACTTTCGGACAGCATGCCGATGCGCTTGCCGTTCAGGGTGGTCAAATCGGATACGGAAATGTTGGCAGCGGCGAGATTTGCATACAGGTAATATTTTTTCCTCGCCCATCGGCAGATCGGAAAACAGCATGGTCTGGGCACGGCCCTCGGCGTAGGATACGCCGGCCATCAGGTCGATTTCGCCCCTTTTGCAGCATGTTCAGTGAATCCGGCCAGTTTGCTTCGATGTAATGATAGGTCCAGCCGGTATATGCGGCGACGGACTGCTGATATTCGTAGCCATAGCCGCTGCGTTCGCCGTTCTCGCAGGTGATGTTGTAGGCGGAATCCGGATACCATGCAACTCGCACGACAGAGGAATCCTGCACAGCGGCGGCTGTGCCCTGCAGCAGCGGCATAAGCAGGCAGAGGCACAGCAGCAGACAGCCGTACCGTTTCAGTCTGGTTGTAATTCTGTTCATATGCCCCTCCGTAAGCCGGCATGCGTCCGGCTGTTCTCTGTAAAAGGAAAAAAGATGCACTGCTGCATCGGTAATGCATCTGTGCATCTCAAACGAGGCAGCTGGCTGCCATTTTACAGGCCCTGTGAAGCTGGCTTCGCAGTCATTGCGGAAGCGGCTCTTAGCTTTGCGCCGCAGGCTTTCGCCTGGTTTGCTGAATATTTATTCGGTTATTATATTCTATTATAGGTGAAGAACGACAGGGTTGCAAGAGAAAGACGCAAAATCGACCGCGATTTCAATAGAATGCGGTATTAAAAATTGTTTGATTGATATACAGAACGGAGGGAACCAAATCGCACGGCATCTCGTCTAATCAAGTAACAAGAGAAGATACAGCGGCCGTGCGCCGCACCGCTCAAAAACGAGGTGTCTGTTATGAAAAAACGATTGTTCCCCCTGTTCCTTGCATTTTTACTGCTGCTTTCCGCCTGCGGAGCAAGCGTCGGCAACTCGGCATCGGCGGCAGCCGGTGGCAGCGGCAGTATGCCGGGTGACGCGAACGGCTGGACCGAGGACGCGTCGGCAGATACCGCTGAGAGCGGTGCGGACTTTTCTGCGGTGAGAAAGAATGCCAAGCTGATTTTGAACGCTAATCTGACGCTCGAAACGCAGGATTTCGACAAAGCCTCTGCAGATATTGAGAAGATGGCAGCGGATGCAGGCGGCTACCTTGAATCGAGCAGTCTTTCCGGCGATGCAGGCAGCCGGCATGCAAGCTATGTCCTGCGTATTCCGCAGGAGAAGTTTGAGGCGTTTTACGAGCAGCTCGGCAGTAGCGTGCATGTGGTGTACAGCTCGCGTTCGAGCGAGGACGTGACCGAGCAGTATACCGATATCGAAACCCGTCTGGCAACGCTGACCACCAAGCACGAGCGGCTGCTGGCGCTGCTCGATCAGGCGGACAAGATGGAGGATATCATCTCGCTCGAGAACGCGCTGGCCGACTGTGAATACGAGATCGACTCGCTGACCGGCTCTAAGCGCCATTACGATGATCTGGTCGGATTTTCGACCTTCTATGTGGATCTGGAAGAGGTGCAGACGCTGACCGCAACGCCTGAGGGCAGCGGCTTCGGCGCACAGCTCACGCAGGCGGCTAAGACTGGAACACGCGGTCTGGTTGACGCGGTTCGAGCGCTCATCGTCGGTGCGGTGATGTTGTGGCCGGTGATCCTGCTGGCTGCTGCCGGAGGCGGCACTATTGCGGTCCTGCACCGTCGGCGCAGGAAGGCGCGTGAAGCCGAGCAGACGGAGATTCCGACAGAAAAAGAAGAACGGTAATACAGCTGCAAAAGGAGCGCAGATGTTTGCAATCTGCGCTCCTTTTGTCGATTTTACTGCGGCTATGATATACTGATTATGCTACCGCCCCCATAAAGGTAGAGAAAGGGGGTGTGCACGATGTCTATCACTTTGTCTTTCCTTATTTCTGTTGCGGCGAGTGTAGTTGCATATTACATTTGCAAATGGCTGGACAGAAACAGTAACCGGTAGTCAGCCTGAGGAATAAGCCGCCTCCTACCAAACGGCATAGAAAAGCCCCGGTGCTGCAACACCGGGGCTTTTCGCGTGCACGATGTGCACTTTTGTCTTTCCTTGTGTAATCATATTATACCGCATATCAACAGCCAATGCAAGTAGATCCGACTGCGCCGGAAGATATTTCTCTGTCTAAGCGAGGGAATATGCACAATATCATGGGCGCTTATTTGGATAGTTTTTATACTATGGTTAAATACATTTGGCTCATTCCTCCAAAGTGTGATATGATTAAATCATTCAGGAGAGAACAAGAAACGGAGAGAAAAACCATGAAGCGATGGAAAGGGGCGGCATTGCTGCTGCTCTGCACAGTTGTGCTGCTGCGGCTGCTGCAGGGATTGGCACAGCCGGAAAAAGAGAGAATGCCCATGTGCCGGTGCTCGGCATTGTCACCACGGCGGCAGAGGATGACCGGCGCGAAGCGCAGTCCGAAGCGCTTGTACATGCGGCGGAGGAACATGGCTTCAAAGTGCTGGAAATGCCGGTCGAGCGCACGCAGGAGGCACAGATTGAAGCCGTGCGTGCGCTGATCGTGTATCAGGTGGACGCAATCGCATTTACGCCGCTGGTGGAAAGCGGCTGGGACAACGTGCTGCGCGAAGCAAAATCCGCCTCCGTGCCGATGCTGTCGATAGACCGCGCGATACGCGGCGTAGATGATGTGCCGCTGCAGCATATAGGATTTGATTATGCGTCGCTCGCCGAGCAGGCGGCGGATGCGCTTCTGCAGCAGCGCATGCCGCGGGACGGTGTACTGGAGCTTTACGGCACGGTAAATGCTTCGGACGCAAGAGATTGCACGCGGCTGCCGCGCGTCTCTGGAGGAACACGGATTGACCGTAACCTACAGCCTGTGCGGCGACGGCATGCGCTCGCGCGGCTGCGAAATACTGGAGGAGATGGAGGACCATCTGGACGAAATCGGCTATATTTTCGCCCAGAATGATGCAATGGCACTCGGTGCAGTGGATTATCTGCACAGCCACGGCCGCAAACCGGGCAAGGATGTGCTGATTTGTGCGTTTGGCGGCGGTGCGGAGCTGCGCGCGCGCTGCAGAAAAAAGGGGAGGTTGCCGTAATCGGTGCGCTGGATGACACCCAGCTGGCCGAGCTGACCGCAGACGCAGCCCAGCAGATTGCGAAGGCACCGTGGAAGCTCTATATCGCTCTGGCGGACACCGCCGTGCTGACGGAGGAGGGAACGGCCGATGCGTAAATCCCATCACAGCCTGCACGGCTTGCTGCGGCGGTCGCTGCTGCGCAGTGTGGTCTGCATGATTTTTACCGGTGTGCGTGCTGGCAGGTCTGCTGGTTGTGCTGACACAGCGCTATGGCGCGGATATTGCATTGACGACCCGTGCCTCCGAGGTGCGCACTGTGCTGGTGCAGGACCTGCCGGATGAGGTGTGGAACGTGGTTTCCGGCCGTATTTCCTTCGAGGATGGACGGCAGCGGATGCTGATCGACAGTGCTCTGTGGGAACTGAACGATATGCTGGACAGTGCCGGAGAGGACGAGGCACAGTATCTCAATGCGGCGCTGCGCGCCATCCGCACGATCGACAGCTACGTTGATCAGCTGGAAACAGATGGACGCCGGTGCCGCAGTCAGCCGCAACGAATCGCTGTACCGCGAGATTCACAGCGTCGGCCATCTGGCGGGCAGCATGCTTGACCGCTATATCGAGAATGAGATCGCCCGCATGGGCCGTTTCAACGCCCGCATTCAGCACGGACTGGGTGCGGCAGCGTTTGCACTCATTGCGCTGGTCGGCGTGATGATCTGGCTGACTATTCGGGCATCTGACAATCTGGAAGGTGCGATCGGCGCGTCTTTGCGGCAGCTGGAGCAGTTCGCCAACCGCATTGCCGCCGGTGAGCTGACCGAGCGCGTCCCGCCGACCGAGATCGACGAGCTGCATCTGCTGACACGCGATCTCAATACAATGGCGGAGCAGCTGGGTGCGCTCATTCATGAGCGGGTCGAGCAGGAAAAGACCATTAAAAAGCTGAACTGCGGGCGCTGCAGGCGCAGATCACGCCGCATTTCATGTACAATACGCTGGAAACAATCGTCTGGCTGGCCGAAGAGGGCCGCAACAGCGAGGTCGTCGAGATGACGATGGCGTTCACCGGCTTTCTGCGCATTTCGCTCAGCCGCGGCGCGGATTACATCACGGTCGAGCGCGAGGAACAGCACGTTGCAAACTATCTGCAGATTCAGTCGGTGCGGTACGGCAGCATCATGCGGTATACGATTGATATTGATCCCGCGCTGCACGAGCGGTATATGCTGAAAATCGTGCTGCAGCCGCTGGTTGAAAACGCGATTTATCACGGCATTAAGCGCAGGCGCGGCAGAGGACAGATTACCGTGACCGGCCGCAGGCAGGCAGGCGGCATGTACTTCGCCGTGGAGGACAACGGCATGGGCATGACACCCGAGCGTCTTGCCGAGGTACGGGCCTCGCTGCAGAACGGCGCACCGCTTGACCCGGACGGCAAGGGCGGCTACGGTCTGCGCAATGTGGAACAGCGCTTGCGGCTGTATTACGGCTGCGGACTGACGATCGAGAGTGAATACCGGCACGGCACACGCATCAGCTTCACCGTACCGGACGAACAGGAGGGGAAAACGCTATGATGCGTGTATTTATTGCGGATGATGAGGAGATCATCCGGGATGGCATCCGCAACTGCATTGAAAAGGAGCAGGAACGCTTTTTGTTTGCAGGTGAAGCGCCGGACGGCGAAATGGCACTGCCTATGCTGATGGAAATGAAGCCGGATGTGCTCATTACGGATATCCGCATGCCGTTTATGGATGGTCTGGAGCTGGCAAAGGTTGTGCGGCGCACCATGCCGTGGCTGCGTATTGTGTTCCTCAGCGGACACGATGAATTTGAGTATGCACAGAAGGCGGTTTCGCTGCACGCGGACGCGTATCTGCTCAAGCCGGTCAGCTCGGCGCAGCTGCTTGAAACGCTTGGACAGGTTGCCGAGCAGATTGAGCAAGAGCAGCAGCAGCTTCGCTCGGAAGGTGCAAACAGCCGCAGCGAACACGAGGAGGATGTGCTGCGTGAGCATTTTCTCAACGACCTGCTCTCGGGCAGCGTGCCGACTGCAGAGGCGGCTGTCCAGGGAGAACGCTGGGGGCTGCTGCTGACAGCGAAGCAGTATCTTGTGTGCATCGTGCGCCTGCCGGAAAATGCCGTGCAGGAGCAGGTGCGTGCGCTGACCGAGCGTCTGTGCGGTGAGGAAAGCGAGGTCTGCGCCTTTTTCCGCGGCAGCCGCCGGCTGGTGCTCCTGCTGCGCGGAGAGACCGAGGAAGCTGTGCGCGAAACCGCTTACGAGTTCTGTCAGAACCTGCGGCACGAGCTTTGTCAGGTGCTGGGCTGGAACGCGCTGTGCGCGATCGGCGCACCGGTCTCCCGTGTCAGCGCCCTGCCGGAAAGCTACCGCACAGCGAAGGATACACTGCTGCAGGCCTCCGCATGTGCGGAGGACGGCGTATTCGGCAGCACGGACTTTGCCGGTGTGCAGCACGAGTTCGATTTCTCGGCGGGCGGCTCGCTGGCGGACAAGCTGCGGCATGCCGCCCCCGAGGACGTGCCGCGTATTGTCGAGGGCACGGCCTCTCAGCTGGCTGATGAGGTGCAGGCAGGCAGCATTCCGCCTCCGGAGGACCCGCAGGCGGTGCTCGGTCAGGCGGCGACGCTCGAGGGCACAAAGGCCTGTGCCGCCGAGGTGCTCGGCCGCATGACTCGTCTGTGTTATCGCCATCAGAATGTGCGATACAGTGCGGAGATCAGCCGTGCAAAGGAGTTTATCCGCGAAAATTATGCGGACAGCGGTATTTCGCTGCACATGGTGGCGGCAGAGGTCGGGTTCAGTCCGAACCATTTTTCTACCGTGTTTTCGCAGGAGACCGGTCAGACCTTTGTCGAATATCTGACCGCTGTCCGCATCGAGGCGGCAAAGCATCTGCTGACCAATGGCAACAGCCGCATGAGCGATATTGCGTTTGACGTCGGTTATCAGGATTCGCACTATTTCAGCTATCTGTTCAAAAAGCACGTCGGCGTTTCGCCGCGCGAGTACCGCAGCCGGTCGGAAGAAGGGTAAAATAATATCGTAAGAAATTCACCGTTCAGGAACGGCCTTCTTGAATGGTAAAATTTTATCGGATGATGGACGGTAGAGCGAAGCCGCTTAAACTGTTATAGTATAGGGGCAGAGAAAAGCTGCCCGCCTTTTGTATCGAGGTGGAAGCTATGAAAAGAATATGTTTTCTTCCTGTTGTTCTGCTGCTGACCGGACTGCTCTGCGGCTGTACGGGTCAGCAGCAGAACGATCCCTCATCGCAGGAGCGCAATCATGCGATGGAGGAGGGGACAGAAACACCGAAATATGACCATCTTACCGTATACAGTCCGCTGCCGGAGTCGGAAACGCTGCTGTACTGCAGTGCCTTCCGCAAGGATACCGGCATTACCGTGGACTGTATTTATCTTCCTGCCGGAGAAATGACCGCGCGGCTCGAGCAGGAGCGGGACAACCCGCAGGCTTCTGTGCTGCTGGGCGGCTCGGCGGATAACTATATTCAGCTGCGAGAGGCCGGTCTGCTGAGGCGTATCAAAGTCCCGAGCTGACCGATGTGCCCGAAGCCTATCAGGATGAGCAGGGCGTGTGGAATCCGATTTACATCGGCACGCTGTGCTTCGCCTGCAACACCGACTGGTTTGCACGGACGGGAACGCCGATGCCGACCTGCTGGGACGATCTGCTGTCGCCTGCACTGGCAGGGCAGATTGTGATGGCAACTCCGAAAAGCTCGGGTACTTCGTATACTACGCTGGCAACGCTTGTGCAGATGCGCGGAGAGGACAAGGCATGGGAGTATCTCAAAAAGTTAGATCAGAATGTCGGAGCATATTATACTGCATCGAGTACAGAACTGGTTAAACAGGTTAGCACCGGCGATTATGCTGTTGCGATCGTGTTTTATCACGATGGCCGCCGTGCGGTATTGGATGGCTATCCCATTGAGGTGCGCAGTCCGGCAGACGGCACTGGCTATGAGATCGGCGCGTGCGCGCTTGTGCGCAATGCACCTGCAGGAGAACGCGAAAATGCATGTACTTTTTTCTTGATTGGATGACTTCGGCACGCGGACAGGAGTGCTACATCGAAGCCAAAAAGCTGTCGCCTTCCGGCAAACAGCACCGCCCGTGCAGCAGATGGACTGCCGTCGCTGGACGAGGTCAAGCTCATCACCTACGATTTGGAGTGGGCAGGCAAGAACCGCACGCGGCTGATTTCGTACTTCGACACGCATATTTACAGCGCGCGAACCTTAAGGCAACACCGCACAATTAAAGCGGCGGCTCCTTGTGCAGGCTCTGGTCGCACTGCCGCGGTGCTTTGCGGAAATTTTGTGTCCTGACTTTGGCTTCGGTTCCTTGCGCGAGTTCCGTCCGCGCTGCCGAAGTTTCACGGTAATACATCAAGTATTACCGCAAAACTGGGCCTCGTCAGTACGCAAATTGCCTTAACTTAAAAGGTTTAACATAGACGCGGCGGTATGGCAGCAGCCGTACCGTGAAGAGAAAGGAGAAAGCAAATGGCTAAAAAAATCTTTGCGTATGCGGCGGCTGCTCAGCGGTGCGCTGTCGGCCGTGATGCTGGCAACACTGGTGCCGAGCACTGCTTCCGCAATCGGAAAGGCGGATACCGGCTCCTTTCTGACGGGTCCGTACCTGATGACCCCGAAAACAAACGGCATGGTTGTCGTTTGGGAACTGGATAAACCGATGAAGTCCACCATTACCTACGGTACGAGCGATGCGGACAAGAAAACGCTCGAGGTTCCGGTAGAGGAGGGCGAAAAGTTTAAGGGTGAGAACATGCACATGTATCGTGCCCGCCTGACCGATCTGACCTCCGGGTACGACCTATACCTACAAGGTTGAGACCGAGGACGGACAGACTGTGGAGGGTCACTTCCGCACGCTGCCCGAAAATTCGGATGAGATCCGCTTTGTGGTTGTCAGCGACAGCCATCGCTTTGAAACGGCAACTAAGGTTTCCGACGTGATCGCACAGTTCGATCCGGACTTTATCCTGCATACCGGCGATATGGTAGAGGGCACCGGCTCTCAGAAGGATCAGTTCCCGTACTGGTTCCAGAATGTCGGCTCGTTCCTGCACAATGTGCCGGTCATCTACAACAGCGGCAACCACGATTACGGTGTCTACTTTGATGAGTATGTCACCAAGGTGCAGAAGGAGCAGTATAAGTCCAACGAGACCGGACGCAACGTAGCGTTTGACTGCGGTCCGGTGCATTTCGATATGCTGGACAGCAACCCGTGGTCCCTGTTCGAGCTGAACTCCACCGCAGGCGGCGGCGAGGCGGATGCGGCAACCAAGGCCGTTGTAAACGAGTCGCTCGGACTGGCTCAAGGCTGATCTTGCAACCGACAATGCCAAGAAGGCTGACTTCCGCGTTGTTACCATGCACCATCCGTTCGAGGATGACCTGACCCGCAAGTACGTTCCCCCATCGTGGAGAACGGCAACGTGAATATCATGTTCAGCGGCCATACACCCGAAGCGCGGCGCGGATACCCTGTATGTAACCCAGGGCGATGCCCGCATCGGCGGCGGCAAGATCGACACCGGCAAGCCGGATCAGCGCCTGGATGACAACTATCCCAACCTGCTTGCAACCGGCAAGGGCGATATGCTCGAAGTAACCGTCAAGGACGGTCTGCTGACCTATAAGAATCTGGGCCTGAGCGGCGACGGCGAGAAGGTATTTGAGACGGTTACACTGTCCAAGGACGGCGCCAAGCTGGTGTACAGCGATATTTCCATCACCCCGGACACCGTTCAGTCCAACGGCACTGTCACGGTATCCGCAAAAGGTGACCAATGTCGGCAAAGGGTCTGGCGACCGCCTCCATGTGTGTCAAGGACAACGGCACCGACCGCTGGCTGTATGAGTTCGGCAAGAGCGGCAAGGAGCGCGTTGTCGGTCTGAATCCCGGCGAGTCCGTAACGCTGAGCGCACCGCTGACGCTTTCCGCACTCGGCACGCATACCCTCAAGCTGGACAGCTACACCAAGACTGTCAATGTTACCTTCCGCAAGGCGACCTATACCTACAGCAACCTGCGCCTGCAGCTTGGTAGCGGCGCGGTAAGCGAGCCGACCAGCGATGTCATCTACGCCAAGGCGGATGTGCAGAACATCGGCAATGAGGACGGCACCGCAGAGGCAGTGTTGTACATCAACGGCGCAGCCGTTACCTCGCAGAAGACTGCGCTCAAGGCAGGCGAGACCCGCACGGTTGAGTTTGCCTACAAGGCACCGGCAGGCGGCAGCTATACCGTCAAGGTCGGCAACTCGGCAGAGAAGACCGTTGCCGTGCTCGGCTCCATTCAGGGCACCCCGATCGTAAAGGATAAGTCCGGCAAGGGCAACGACGGCATCATCCGCGGCAATCCGACGCTCGTTAAGTACAACGGCAGCTGGGGTCTGTCCCTGGACGGCGTGGATGATTATGTGGAAATTCCGGATAACAAGAACTATGTGGTAGACAACGGCGTTACCGGCATGGTTTGGGCAAACATCGATCGTCTGGCAACGGGCGATGAGTGGGACCACAACCCGCTGCTGATGAAGGGCGCTTCCATCAGCTACGGCACCAACTACCTGTTCCGCATGGCAGTCCGCAAGACCGGCATGGTTACCTATGGCATTGGCTTTAACAACGATAACGGCGAGTACTTCTGGAACGACGACGAGAATATGGACGGCGGCGTTACCCTCGGCAAGTGGGTACAGTACACCGGCGGCTTTGATCGTGCAACCGGCGGCGACAGCTACGAGGATACCAAGGCAAGCGGTCACACCGATGCACCGAATTTTGATTCTGAGATCCGCAACTGGGAAGGCAAGTCCATGTACTCCGGCTTTGCATTCCACCGTCATCTGCTGACGGGCCGCGGCCGCGGCAAGACGCACACCATGCTGACGGGCGACATCGGCCAGCTCCGCTTCTACACCACCAAGCTGACCGCAGAGGAGAACAAGCAGATTTACGCAAATCCGGCTGCAAAGGGTCCGGAAAGCGACAAGCTGGTCGTATGGCTGGATTACGCACCGGAGAATATCGTCACCAAGGGCACGCACACCACCGAGTGGCGCGCAATGACCGGCAGTGCAGCACAGTTTACCTATAACGCAGAGATCACCGGCGCGGCTTCTGCAACCGCAACCGTTGAGACCTCGGACGACGGCAAGACCGTAAAGGCTTCCCAGTCCGCAGAGCTGAAGAACGGCAAGAACACGGTTGATATTTCCGCACTGGGCAGTGCAAAGTATGTTCGCGTTACTACCGTACTGAACTCCTCTGTTGCAGAGAAGTCCACCGATATTCCGGTTATCAACTCGTATTCCATCAAGGCTGGTAATACCAATATCTGGGCAACGCTGGCAGACTGGAACGAGGGCACCTTCACCGATGCAGTAGGCTACGAATCCGATGATGTATTCAACGATTACTCTGTGGATTACGACGACTACGGCACCGTGGGCAAGAATGTCAAGGTTGTTGAGGGTACGGTAAGCACCTTTACCGACATCGCGGGCCACTGGGCAAAGGATGCCATCGAATATGTGACCGATAAGGCGCTGTTCAACGGCACGACCGCAACCACCTTCTCCCCGAACGAGGGAATGACCCGCGGCATGTTTGTCACCGTGCTTGGCCGTATGGCAGGCGCAGACATCTCCGCGTACAACACCCAGAGTCAGTTTGCCGATGTAGACAGCAAAATGTACTACAATGCATACGTCAACTGGGCAGCAGCCAACAAGATTGTTTCCGGCGTGGACGCTTCGCATTTCAATCCGAATGCGCTCATCACCCGTGAGCAGGCTGCGGTTATCATGGATAATTATCTGACCGCCACCGGCACTAAGGTAGAGGAAACCGGCAGTGCAGCCGCATTTGCCGACAGCGCAAGCATCCGCGCTTACGCGAAGGACGCTGTAACCAGAATGCAGAAGGCTGGTCTGCTGAGCGGCAAATCGGGCAACCGTTTTGACCCGCAGGGCACGGCCACCCGTGCACAGGTAGCTGTTATCATGCAGAATCTGTGTGAAAAAAGACCGGTAAATAAGCCGATAAAATGAGAAAGGGTCTCCCGCTGAATGGCAGGAGACCGCTTTGCGTTCAGAACAGGAAAAGCCAGGAGAGGTTATCCCTCTCCTGGCTTTTCAGGTTTGATTGTGTCGAAATTCAGTTACTTGATCTCAGCGAACATCTTCTCAAGCGCAGCCGCTGCGTCGGCGGGAGGCTATGGGCGACACCTATATCAAGCCGCTGTTCGCGCTGCTGCTGCATTGCAGGACAAAGGCGGTATCGGACTGCCGATTCGGCTATTTACAGGCACAGCCGCCGGTCTACGAGGCCGGAAAGATGATTATGGGGCATTTGTGCTGCTTGCGCCGGATACCGATGATCCGATTCCGGTGGAGGTCATGCGCATGGTGAGCGCACAGCTGATCGAGGAGCCTGAGCTGATCGAGCGCCTGCGGACCGGTCAGCGCGACGCAGCCGTGCAGCTGTTGGAAGAAAAGCTGGATCGTCTGTTCTCAGAACACGGAAATTAAGCATAAAAGGGCGCGGTAATGCGGAAAATATTCTGCATTGCCGCTCCTTTTGCGCGCAGAACAGAATTTACAGAGAGAATGCGCTCTTGTGAATCATCACAAAAACGAAAGTGATTATTTGTTGAAATAACAGATCGACGCTTTCATAGACTGTTGGTATTATAATTATAGCTTTCGTTTCAACAGTTTCAAATATCTGAAAGGGGTCATTCCATGATCTATACGGTAACACTCAACCCCGCATTGGATAAAACGGTAGAAATTCCGGGTATGGCGCTTGACACGGTCAACCGCATCACGGAAATGCGCACGGATCCCGGTGGCAAGGGCATCAACGTGAGCAAGGTGATTGCCAAACTTGGCGGAGACAGCCGCGCAGTCGGCATTCTGGGTGGTGAGAGCGGCAGAACGCTCGAAAAGCTGCTCGAAAACGAGAATTTCACCACGCAGTTCCGGTTCGTTGAGGGGCAGACCCGCACGAATATCAAAATCATTGACCGGGTCGGCCACACGAATACCGACATCAACGAGCCGGGTCTGACCGTCACGGACGCAGATTTAGATGCGCTGCTGAACGACCTTCTGGCTGAGGTGCACGCAGGCGATATCGTGGTGCTGGCGGGCAGTCTGCCGAAGGGTGCACCGCAGGACACCTACCGCGTGTGGACGAGCGCATGCAAAAACGCAGGTGCGCGGGTGTTCCTCGATGCGGACGGCGCTTTACTGGCAGAAGGCTTAAAGGCCGCGCCGTACCTCATCAAGCCGAATGATGATGAGCTGTCGCGTCTGGCGGGCAAAAAACTGGAAACCATCGAAGAGTTGACCACAGAGGGTCAAAAGCTGCTGGAGAGCGGCATCGAACGGGTGGTTATCTCGCTGGGCGGGCGCGGCGCGCTGTATCTGCGCAAGGGCAGCACGATTTATGCTGAGGGACTCAAGGTTCCGGTCGGCAGTACGGTCGGTGCGGGTGACAGCGTGGTGGCCGCGCTGGCGTATGCCGAGTCGCAGGATATGAGCGAGGAGGACGCTGTCCGTCTCTCGACTGCGACCGGAGCCGCGAATGTCATGCAGCGGCACACAGGCCGCCGAGCGCTCGGTTATCGAGGAGCTGCTTCCGAAAGTACGTTTTTCCAAGCTGTAATTGTTGAAATCTATTGCCTGAGTGATGAAGGAAAGTTATTATTATGAAAGCAATGGGCTGTACGTCTGTATGCTGCGAATGATCTTCGTCTGGATACCTTTGAGCTGCCGGAAATCTGTGACGACGAAATCCTGGTCAAGGTCGTATCCGACAGCATCTGCATGTCCACCTACACGTGCGCGATCCTTGGTACAGAGCACAAGCGTGTGCATCCGGATGTAGCCGAGCACCCCGCCATCATGGGTCACGAGTTCGCCGGTGATATCGTCAAGGTGGGCAAGGCGCATCAGGACAAGTTCAAGCCCGGCATGAAGTTCACCCTGCAGCCCGCCCTCAACTACAAGGGGCACGATGTGGAGCCCCGGCTATTCCTACGAGTTCTTGGCGGCGATGCGACCTACTGCATCATTCCGGCTGAGGTTATGGAACTTGGCTGCCTGCTCGAGTACAAGGGGCGTGCCTACTACGAGGCTTCTCTTGCGGAGCCGATGAGCTGCTCGATCGGTGCGTTCAACGCCGCTTATCACACCAAGATGGGTGTTTATCACCACGAAATAGGTATTAAAAAGGGCGGCAAGCTGGCCATCATGGCAGGTGCCGGTCCGATGGGTTTGGGTGCGCTGACGTATGCGCTGCACCGTGACGTCCGTCCATGGTCGTTGTGACCGATGTGAACGAGGACCGTCTGGCACGCGCCGAGGCGCTGTTCCCGCCTGCCGAGGTCAAGGAGAAGGACGGCATCGATCTGCACTTTGTCAACACCGACAAGCAGTTCTCTGCCAAGATGAACTTTTATGATGTACATTATAATTCCACGCATGTTATGGGCACGACCGGCGGCAACACCGCGGATATGATCGAATCGCTCGAGCTGACCGCCTCCGGCCGCATCGACCCGGCGGTTATGGTGACGCATATCGGCGGTCTGGATGCGGCAGCCGAGACTACGCTCAATCTGCCCAAGATTCCGGGCGGCAAAAAGCTGATCTACACCCACCTGACCATGCCCCTCATCGCCCTGACCGATCTGCGTGCCAAGGGCGCGGAAGATGCGCGGTTTACCGCACTGGCTGACATCGTGGATGCCCACAACGGCCTGTGGTGCCCGGAAGCAGAGGAATATCTGCTGGCAAACTTTCAGCAGCACGACTAATTGGAGGAAACAACCGATGGAACAACGCCGCAATGCAATCGTCGAACTGGTCAATCGAGAGGGAAGCCTGAGCTTTGTACAGCTGAAGGAGGCTTTTCCGTCGGTGTCCGAAATGACGCTGCGAACCGATCTGAAGGCACTCGATCAGGCGCGAAGAGTGGTTCGCGTGCACGGCGGCGTCAAATCGGTCGAGGTAGTCGTCGGCACAGACGACCAGTTCGGCAGGCGCACGGCGCGCAATGCGTCGGAAAAGCAGATCATTGCGGAGAAGGCGGCGGCGCTGCTGCGACCGAATACCACGGTGTTTCTGGATTCCGGCAGCACGGCAACCGCCGTGGCGCGCTGTGTGCCGGATGAGCCGATGCTGATTTTCACGAGCGGATTGACGTGCGCGATCGAACTCGCGCGGCTGGAAAAGCCCAAGGTGTCCATTCCCGGCGGCACGCTCAACCGGTTCAGCCACAGCGTGTGCGGCGTGCGCGGCATTCAGGAACTGGAGGGCGTGCATTTCGACCTGCTGCTGCTCGGCGTGACGAGCTACAGTCCGGAGACCGGCTTTGCCTGCGGTGTAGAGGAGGAGGCGCTGCTCAAGCAGACTGTGCTGCATCGCGCGGAGCATGTGGCGGTGCTGCTGGATTCCTCTAAAATTGATCGAAGGAGTACATTCCGCATTTGCGGTCTCGATGAGGTAGATACCGTCATTTCGGACGGCAGACTGCCGCCGGAATTCCTTTCGGCGTGCGAGAACGCGGGCGTAAAAAGTGCTGTAAAAGTGAGAAAACCCTGTCTGGTGTTGGAACAGACAGGGTTTCTTTTAAGGGATAAAGTTAGGTATCCGGCTCGTATGCCGGTATGGCGGCGGCATCTTTATATTGCCTCTCGCAAATCGGAACAAAAATTTTTATCTATATCAGAAAATAAGAAAAACCGGTTATTTCAAACGAAATAACCGGTTGATCTGGTACGCCAGAAGGGATTCGAACCCCCGACCTTTTTGGTTCGTAGCGCTGGTAAAACCGTTCTGGTCGGTAAAATATCGTGTAAAACCGTCCCGTTTGGGTCGGTTTCTGCCTTTCGGGACGCTAGAAATTGGGAAAATTCAATGGTGAAAAAAGCATTCGGACGGTTAATGGACGGTAAAAATAGGTGATTGCTTTTGCGAACTTAATTATACGCTATCTGCAGTTCATTTTATATAAGGCATGCTTTATTCACAACACCGTAACACTTTCACAGTTATCCTGCAGCACTGAGCGGTCATTGGAGCTCCACAGCACGGCGGTTCCTCGTGCGCGAAGTACCGCAATACAGTGCAGCAATTCCGCTTTAATCTGCTCATCAATGGTATAAAAGGGATAGTCCAATACCAGCAGACCAACCGGTGCAAACATGACACGCAGCAGCACAAGCTGATCCCGCATACGACTGGACAGGTGACGCGGATATACGTCCAACCCTTCCGGATCAAAGCCCATCTCCGCTGCAAAATCACGCAGCGCCAACCGCAGCATTCGACGATTGATCACATCACCGCGTTCGCGAAAACGATTCATCAACCGGAATACGATATTCTCTGCCGCTGTCAGATTCTCAAACACGTCCTTCTCCCAAAAGCGCGGTCCCATACAAAATCACCTGCATGTCGCTGCCGCCAATCAGCTAAATGGTACATCCGGCCGTCCTGCATTGCAATACCTTCCGTCTGCCCCTGTCCGGAAAACATACGGTATATGATACCCCTACCATTTAAACCGCAGCACAGCACCCCTGAGGCTCGCCCAGTGTATAAATCCACAGAAAACGGCGCTATATCATTATCTATCAGACTGATTTCCTGCAGCGAGAGATACAGACGCGGCACGGCCCTTTCCTTCGGAGACACCACCATTGATGAAATACGCAGGCGCTGATGAATACCATAAGCTGTCATATCCTTCCGCAGACGTTCCCAGCATATCATACCGCTGCGCATCACCGCGATACGATCCGCATATTGCAGCACCTTAAATACACTGGAATTAAATACAATGACCGATACGCCTTCATCCCGCAGCTGATGTAGGAAGGCGGCAAACCGTATCAGTTCGTCCCTGTCAAGACCCTCACCGGCCTCCCGGCAGACCAACACCTTGCACCGCACAGCAGTGCACGGCAGATAGAGATTTCAAGCCGCTGCTCGTTTGTCAGACTGCTGCCGCGGGCGTGCGGCTCACAGCCGATGCCATAGTGTTCAAACACTTGTTTGGACAGTACATCTATATTCTTTCGGTGCAAAAATAGATTTTTCCACGAAAATCCGCGCAATACTGCCAGATTTTCCGCCGCTGTCATACCATTCACTACGGAAGCTTGATGGGTAATCTCGTAAATTCCCAGCTTGCGGGCTTCGTTCTCCGAACGGTAGCTGACCGGAACGCCATCCAGATAGATTGTGCCCGAAGCCGGGCATAACTTGCCGCACAGTACATCCGCCAGCACAGAGGCGCCGCTTTCGCTGATACCCGTAACACCCAGTATTTCACCCGCTCGAAGGGACAGGGAAACATACTCCAGATTCTGTCCAGACGGCTGTGCGGTAACAATCTGCTCCAGATAAAGAATCTCCTGTTTCATGGTTTAATTTCCCCTCATCTGCGGCAGTGTTACGATAACTGTTGTACCGATATCCTGCGTGCTGGCCACATCCACACCGTACTGAATCCCAAAATAAAATTGGATACGGCGATTGACATTGCGCAGCGCAATACCTGTTGACCGAGAACTGTCTGCTCTGCGTTCAATCGGGCCGCTGCGTTCCCGCAAACTTTTGCGCACACGACGTAGCTCATCTTCCGCAATACCGACACCGTTATCCTCTACTGAAATTTGCAGACGACTTCCTACACTTTCCACACGCATGGTGATCTTACCGCCATCTACCCGGCGGTTAATACCATGTGACAGCGCATTTTCCACCAACGGCTGCAGTGTCATAACGGGCAGACTGCTGTCCATTACGTCTTCATTCTCGATATGCTCCTCATAGGTGAAGCGATCGCCATAGCGATACCGCTGAATGAGCAAATAGTGATGTACATTGTCCAATTCCTGTGCCAGCGTAGCCAGTTCGCCCGGGCTGTTAATGCAGTAGGAACAGCATGCCAAGTGCTTCGGCCATCTCCGCTACATCCTCGCTGCCTCGCCGCATAGCGCGGCTGCGGATAATTTCCAGTGTGTTATACAGGAAATGCGGATTGATTTGGTTTTGCAGCGCGTGCAACTCGGCTTCGGTCTTCAGCGCTCGTGAAATAGGTACCTCATGCAGCTTGTCAAACACCTGCTCAAGCATTTCCTGATCATCCATGTGTAGCAGACGGTCTTTTTCCTCCGGTTCAAAATAATCCGGATCGCCGTCTGCTAGCATATTTTCCAACGCACGTCGTCTGCCAATATTACACCGCAGTTCCGCTGTATAGCTGATGGTCATCGCCAGCAGAGCTGTCGTGATACCGCATATTGGTATAATGCCACGTCTGCCGAGCGTGCACAGCATTCCTGTCATGACACCCAGCAACAGCACAAAGCCGCCCGCAAATAGCCATACACTTCGTTGATTGCGAATCTCTTTCCAATACTTCATGGTGCTTCCAGCCTCACGAATAGAATTTACGGTACTCAGACGGAGTAACCGTAGTTTCCTTTTACAAAAATCTTGTTGAAAAAAACTTGATATCGCGGTAGCCTACTTTCTCAGCAATATCTGCAATGCGCATTTTTGAGGTCTTCAGTAGCTTCTTCGCCTGTTCAATGCGGATATGCTGCAAATACTCGACAAATCCAACACCGGTCTCGGTCTTGAACAGCGTGCTGAAATACGATGTGCTCAGGCACACATGCTTTGCTACCTGCGCCAGAGAGATGCTCTCTGCATAATGCTGTGTCACAAAGTTTTTTGCCTGTCGAATCACAGTATTCTCCCGATTTTGCACAAACTGACGGCAGTTCTCAAGCATCTGCGCTGTCAGCTCCACAAAACGTGTTGCAAGTTCTTCGCAGGAATAACCGCTGCACAGTACGTCAAACGGCTCCAGCAGCCGAGGTGCCCGGGCCTGCTCATCACAAGGCAGCTGTTCTGCCGCATTATTGAGGCAGGACAGCATCTGCTCCAGCAGAAAATAGCGGCTGCCTGGTACGATATTCTCGCTTTCCCACTTGCTCCATACCCGACGAATGAGGGCAGCGGCGCTGTCCGTATTCATGTGCTCCACCGCATCACTCAGCAAGTTTTCCCACTCGCCGGTATAAAACATGACGATTTCCCGCAATGCAGTATCGGTCTGTTCATTGAACACCAGTACCGATCTTTGCCGCTTTTCTAGACGCCACTTGAGCGCTGTTTTCGCCTGCTCTACCGCAGTCGGAATATTTTCAGTATCGCCGTCCAACAGCTTACTTGCTGCACCGGTCAAATGGATCAGATGATTGACGCTGTTCAGGCTGCGAATCTCCTGTCTAATAGCACGGAGCAGCGTCTCGCTTTCGGATTCAGCCCGCTCTGCGGAATAGGACAGCAGGCATACGGCATCAAGATGATCAGAAAACGCCGATAGCAGAGTGCTGTGCTCCTGTGCAAGCGCCCGAATGTGCTCGAGCGTATCGCTCACCTGATTGACCAGTGAACCGGCCTCATCGGACGATGCAGTAAAATTGCTGTCAATGCAGAAGGTCACACACTGCAGCTTTGTGTTATCCAGCACAAACAACTCACCGCCATGCCGTTGGGAACGTGTCGGCGTATGTCCGGTCTCCCATACAGTACGCACGTATTGCTCCCGCAGGATGTCCATACTCTCCTGCAGTTCATTCTGTACACGGGCTGCCTCCTGCCGCTGCTCGGCCCGATCGCCCAGTTCATGATCCAGCTTTTCGAGCGCTCGGTTCAGTTCGGCTTTTTGAGCGGCTTGAGCAGGTAATCCCATACGCCGAAACGCAGTGCTGTCTGCGCGTACTGGAACTCGGTATAGCCGCTCATCACAATAAAGTTTACGGTCGGAAATTCCTGTTTGGCGCGTTCGATCAGTTCCAGTCCGGTCATGCCCGGCATACAAATATCCGTAATGACAACATCTGGATTGAGTTCTCTTATCTTTTTCAACAGATCTATGCCATTGCACGCTTCACCGACTATCTTTGCACCGGGATAGGTGATCAGCGCACGGCATAACTCAACAATATCAAATTCATCATCCGCAATGATAATTCTCAACACGGCTATTCCCCATCCTCTCTTTTTGCTCGGGTGTTCTCTTCTTCTAATAATAAAGTACCATAAAACTTCTCATGATTCAAATTTTTACGGCAGGTTCAAAAGATACCCCCTGTGAATCTAAAAAACGACCTGTTCTGTCTGCCTGCCAGTCTGCTATACTGGTTACAGTGAGAGAACCGGCACCGATATTTTCTCTCCTACAACACGGCAAAGGAGTTTTGCGTTATGGGAAAAACTGCTATCCCGTCCGTTTTTCCGGCGGAAGGTACTTACGAACTGTCCACACTTCATGTTAATCTTTCCTGCGCGGCACCGCATGCCGTGATTCGCTACACAACAGACGGCACCGAGCCGACATCGAACAGTCCGGTCTATCACCGAGAAGCAGGTCTGATTCCGGTCAAGCACACAGATGGAGTAGAATCTATTACCATCCGCGCTTTTGCACAGGCAGACGGTCTGCAGCCAAGCGATACTGTTGCGTTTACCTACCGTTTTGCCTGCCGCCCCAAGGGCGTATTCCGCCATTCACTGCTGCGTGAACCGTCGGATACGGCTGCCGGTCTCATCCGCATTGAGGATTTCGATCTCGATCGTATGTATCTCATCATCGGTCAAAAACGCGCTGCACTGATTGACGCTGGCTGGGACTATGACGGTGATCTTCCGGCGCTATGTCACGCGCTCACCGGCGGTCTTCCGGTCGATCTGCTCATTGCACACGGTCATCCCGACCATGTTGCACAAGCTGGAAAATTTATTGAATACGGCTGCAAGGTCTATGCTCCCTATGCTGACAAATCTATGAAGCAATTGGACTGCGGATTGGACTTTACCCATATTGAGGATTTGAAAGACGGCATGCGCTTTGACCTCGGCGGCACCGTACTGCAAATCTATGCTACGCCCGGACATACTCCCGGCAGCGTTGTTATTTTAGATGGAAACACCGGTGATCTGTTTGCATCCGATTCGTTTGGCAGCAATCGCCGTGAAATTCCGGACAGTGCATGGCTCCAGCTGAGCGGATACTCGCTGGAAAGCTGTCTGCGCTCTCTGGAGGCTTTTCTTGATGCCGCAGGCAATAAATGCAAACGCATTTTCACCGGTCACAACGCAGAAATGATGGACGCCCAACAATATTTGTCCACCTTGCGCAAAGCTATGCACAACGCTGTGGATAACGGTGCAGCCTGTCTTTTTCCCTCTCTGCGCAGCGCAGCCGAGTCGTTCGGCTCTGGCTCTATTGCCGTAGAAGGTGACTGGCGGCATGATCCGATCTGGGCCGCGGCTAATCTGCAATTCCTGTACGATACCGACACACAACAGGATCCACCACGTTATGCACCCGGCTTTGATCCAACGATCAAAACCGTACTTTGATATCATTCCCCACATCTTTCATCTCATCTCTTCTTCTCTGCCGCCGATCGGTTCTCCGGTCGGCGGTTCTTCTTTGCGCGAGCGAATATGGGATGATTTTTACGTCTCTCTGCCAACTTCGAAAAACACCCCCCATAAATCAAAAAAATACCCGCATTGGAAAATCGGTTAGAAACCGGTATGCTTATATCATCAAAAAAGAAACACGGGAGGGAAAACGATGAAACGTGAATATTGTCTGGATATCGACGGCAACGTATATACCATTGGTGATCTGAATATGTTTCTTGACAATAAGGAGCCAATCTCCTATCCGGCAACTGACTCACAGAATCCGACTAGGCCCTTCTTTACCGGAACCATCCGGCAGGAAGTTGAGGTAAACGGCGTAAAGCGTTCGTTCCTTCTGTATATTCCGCAGCATTATCCCATTTCGGGTGCAGGTATTTTCCTCTATCCGGATGACGACATATCCGCCGAAGATTATCTGGAAAATAGCGTCTGGAAGCCGGTTGCCGAGCAGACCAATGCCGCATTGATCGTGCTTGAATCCCGTTCCGGCGGCTGGAATAAAAAAGATATTCAAAGCGAAATCAGTTATAGCGAAGCGGTTTTCAAAAAATCCATTGCCCGCGTGTATTTCAGCATGAACGAAGCCACCTACTATTGCATGGGTTTCGGAAACGGCGCTTACGTTGCAGCAGCATACGCTATGCTCAACTCGGCATTGATTGCAGCTGTCGCTCTGGCTGGAGCCTACGACCTGCATCCAGATTTAATGGCACAGCTCCGCAGCATTCGCTCTGACCGAGACGCAAACAAGTCCAAACTGGATGTGGCGATGCCGGCCTGGCTGATTGGAAAAGCTACTCCTCTGTTGGACAGCCTGAAACGTGCAGCCGATGTCAGCGACGAACAGCTTTACAATGATGCTGCATACATCTATCGTCAAAATCTCAAGCAGTATTTCGACCAGCCGAACGGTCTGCCGATGGTGGAAATCTGGCACACCGAACCTGGTCGATGGAATCCCGAAGCAGATGAAAAATACCGTCGCATGGCAGAATTTGTGCTTCGATTTAAACGGTGGTTGAGCACCGGCAACGGCGATTTCCGACCCGCTCGGACATGGCAGGACATGAGACTTCACCGCTTCACCGCCGAGATAGACAACAGACAGCGCGAATGGTTCGTATACGAGCCTACGGCACTCCGTGCCGGCAAGCTGCTGCCGTTGGTACTGGCCATTCATGGATACAGCTGCACCGGCGAACTGTTTGCAGAAAACAGCAGTTGGCACGAGTTAGCCGAACGGCGTGGTTTTCTTCTGGTTTATGTTTCCGCTTTTCCCGATAACGGCATCAGCGGTGGACACACCGTGCCGCTTCCTTCGTGGAATGCGCTGAGTATCCACGCGCAAACCGATGATGTGAAATACATTGACTATGTACTGAGCAGTGTTAAAAACTCCTATCCGGTTGACTCTGAACGTGTTTACGTTTCCGGTCACTCCAATGGCTCTCTGCTGACGCAGCGACTGATGGAGGAACGACCGCTTGCATTTGCAGCCTTCGGACCACAGGGCGCACCCTATCATATGGGATTGGACGGTACTGCTGTTGATCGTACTATCCACAAGGATGGCATCATCCGTCCGGTATGGCTGATGATGGGTGCCGAGGATATCGGTGATCAGGACAAGTTGGACTGCGGCTCGATCAACGACCGTTTTCTCGATATGATGTGTGAGTTGAACGATCTCGATCGCACAGGTGGCATTGACCGTGAAAACGGCAAGTATCATACCCGCACCTTTGTGAACGCAGAACGCGTTCCGCTGGTAAAGTTCACCGGCATCACAGACACGCCGCATACCTATACTCCGGAATTTGCCCAGCTTTACTGGGATACGTTTTTTCTGTCACTTCCGCCGAAAATCCGACGGAACGATCATTTATACAGACTAAGCGCTTTTAGAGAAAAAAGATTGGAGGGATTCCTATTAGCACGATACTGGAAATGCGGGACATCACGAAATCGTTCCCGGGTGTGAAAGCCCTCGACGGCGTGAACCTGAAAGTGGAAAAGGGTACTGTCCACGCACTAATGGGAGAAAACGGCGCAGGCAAATCTACACTGATGAAAATCCTGTTCGGTCAACAGCCTCCTGACAGCGGTACGATCCTGTTTAACGGACAGGAAGTCCACTTCAAATCAGTAAAGGAAGCGGTAAACGCGGGCATCTCGATGATCTATCAGGAACTCAGCCCGATCAAGGAACTTTCCATTGCGGAAAACGTATTCGTCGGCCGCTATCCGAAAACCAGAGCGGGTGCGATCGACTGGAAAACCATGTACGATTCCTGCCAGAAGATCTTTGACCGCTGGGGACTCAATTACGATCCCCGCACCAAGATCAAGATGCTCAAAACTGCAGATATTCAGATGATCGAAATCATCAAGGCTATCTCGTTTAACGCACAGCTTGTTATCATGGACGAACCGACTTCCTCCATCTCTCAGAACGAGATCGAGATGCTGTACGACTTCATCCGTGCTCTCAAGCGTGAAAACATCACCATTATTATCATCACGCACAAGCTGGATGAGGTATACACCATCGCAGATGAAGTTACCGTCCTTCGTGATGGTCAGTATATCGGCGCCAAGCCGATTGGTGAACTCAGCCGTCCCGAGCTGATCAAGATGATGGTAGGCCGCGAAATGACCAACCTGTTCCCGTCCAAGGACACCGGCTACGGCGATGTTCTGCTGGAGGTCAAAAACCTCGATAACGGCTCCAAGGTAAAGAACATCTCCTTCCAGCTGCACAAGGGCGAAATCCTTGGATTCGCCGGTATTGTCGGTGCTGGCCGTACCGAGACCATGCGTTCTATTTTCGGACTTGATCCCTGTGAGTCCGGCGAGATATATTTAGAAGGCCAGCAGATCAAGATCCGATGTGTACGCGATGCCATTAAGCACGATATCGTAATGGCGACTGAAAGCCGCAAGGACGACGGTCTGGTGCTCTGCCGCTCGGTAGAGGAGAACATCATGCTGCCGTCGCTGTATCGCCGCTCCAGGGGCGGCATCCTGGATGTAAAGAAAGAGCACGAAATCGCAGATTCTGCTTCCAAGCGTCTATCGGTAAAGACCAGTTCGCTGTCCACTATGGCAAACTTCCTGTCCGGCGGCAATCAGCAGAAGCTGATCCTGTGCAAATGGCTGCTGATGGATCCCAAGGTGCTCATCCTCGATGAGCCGACCCGCGGCATTGATATCGGTGCAAAATGGGAGATCTACAACATCATTATCGATCTGGCAAAGCAAGGAGTAGGCGTGATCCTTGTTTCGTCCGAAATGGAGGAAGTCATCAACTTGTCCGACCGCGTAATGGTTATGTGTGAGGGACAGATCAACGGCTGCCTGCATAAAGAGGACGGCATCACGCAGGAAAAGATTATGGCGCTGGCATCGGAGGCTCAAAAATGAATAAGAAAAAAGAAGGATTGTTCAAAGGCGCATCTGTTGCGGAACTATACAGTAAATTCGGTGTTGTACTGATCCTGATCCTCTGCCTGATCATTGGCACCATCCTTTCGCCGGAATTCCTTACCGGCTCCAACCTGATGAGCGTAGCGCGAAATGTCGGTGTTTACGCAATCATTGCACTTGGCATGACCCGACTGCTGATCGGCGGCGGTGTTGACCTTTCCGCTGGCTCCAATGTAGCATTCTGCAGCGTTATTGTTGCGATTATCTACGCACAGACCGGCAGCACGCTGATGGCCGTTGTTGCCGCTATCCTCTGCGGCATGATCATCGGTGCGATCAACGGTTACTTTGCAAGTTACATCGGCCTGATGCCCTTTATCGTTACACTGGCCACCCAGATGACGGTTCGCGGTCTTGCCTATCTGGTAGCAGGCGGCGCTCCTGTGTATGGTGTCAGCAGTTCGATCATCTTCCTCGGTCAGGGCAATATCGGCGGTTTCGATGCTGCTGATCGTTGTACTGGTTGCAACCGCAATCATGCTGTTCGTTATGACCCGCACTTCGCATGGCCGCTATCTGTACGCCATCGGCGGCAACCCGGAAGCGGCAAGTGCATCCGGCATCAACGTAAAGCGTCAGGTATTTGTCAACTACATCATTATGGGTCTGATGTGTGCCTTCGCCGGTATTCTGTATGCAGGCCGTACCAACAGCGGTCTGCCGGCAGGCGGCGTAAGCTTCGAGTTTGAGGCCATCATCGGCAGCGTACTCGGCGGCACCAGCATGGCCGGCGGTATCGGCAACGTGGCCATGTCCATCGTTGGTATTTATGTTGTAGGTATTATCAACAACGTTATGAACCTGTGCAGTGTTAACGCATTCTGGCAGCAGGTTGTAAAGGGTATCGTTATTCTGATTGCGGTACTGCTCGATATCTTCACCCGCAATGCGATTATGAAATCCACGAAAAAGCGTTAAACCGCTTGTATACGGATTTTATGATAGAACCATGAGAAAGAGAACGGAGGAAAAAGAATGAAAAAAGAGATTACTGGCAGCATTATTGGCAGCAAGCGTAGCACTCTCCCCTGGCAGCATGCGGACGAGGTGGCAGCTCCTCCGGCGGTGACTCCGCAGACGGTGAGCAGACGCTGAACAAGCTCGGCTATATCTCCGCTGCATGGAGTGATGATTACTGCAAGCGTCTGAACGATGCCATCGTTGAACACGGTCCGGAATACGGCTTCGAGGTTGAGGCACTGAACGCCAGCCCGAACGGCATGGCGGACGTTACCGGCTATATTGAAGCCACTGAAGCACTGGCCCAGAAGAACATTGACGCGATTCTCTGTCAGCCGCTGTTCTCCGTGCCGGATATGCTGATGCAGTTCCAGCAGAAGGATGTTAAGGTTGGTTTTGTCAACATTGTCCCGCAGATCTCGGATACCAGCAAGGATCTTGATTTCTGCTACGCAGGCAGCTCCGAGGAGGCAATCGGTGCACAGCTGGCGGAAGCCATGTCTCCCGGTCTGAAGGATGGCGCGAAAATCTGTGTTATCTGTCTGCCGTATGGTCAGGACAACGCCGCAGGCCGTCTGAAAGGCTTGCAGGATTGGTTCGCAGCCAATCGCCCGGATGTTGAGATTCTGGAAGTAAACTATGTAGAGCGCAACGAAGCAACCCTTGCACAGAGTATTTTCGAGGACTGGATTCAGAAGTACGGTGTTGACGGTTTTGACGGCGTAGCAACGCAGAGCTCCATGCAGACGCAGGGCATCGCAGAGAGCATGAAGGCTCTCGGCCTGAACAACACCAACTTTATCCTTGGCGGTATCTCTGCTGCAAGCAGTGACTGGATCAAGGAAGGCACCGAATACTGCGACCTGTATCAGGATCCTGATCTGGAAGCAACCACCGCACTCGATATGATGCGTCACATGGTAGATGGCACTACCAACGAGCTGGAATTCATGGATGGTGCACCGACCAAGAATTTCGTAAATGTTCCTATGACCACGCTGAACACTGACAATATGGATGAATACACTTCGTCTGCACTGGCAGCAAAATAACCCCCCCTCTTCTTCGCACTTTTAAAAATACTCCCTACTAAAAGACGCGGCGCATATTGTGCCGCGTCTTAGTTTGTCGAGAAACCCGGTTGCGCATTAAGCTACAATTGGGTTTCTATCATATTTAGAACAAGTCAAAAGCAAGAAACGAAAATAATCCTTCCATTTTCCATATCGCTAGCTTTTTCAAATTCATAGCGCTTATGAAACTGTTCCGATAGGCAAAATATCGTGTAAATTGCATTTGCACAGAGCTATTTTTGCTGTTCAGACCCGCAAGCAGGAGCTGATCGAAGAACGCATTTCTCTGATTGAGCGCACAGAGGCGCGCGGCAGATTGCGAGAATCGGAAAAGCGCCTTTCGCAGAATATTTATGAGCGCGGTGTAGATGATGCAGGATTCGGCCGTATTCGCTCTAAAGGCGATCAAAAACCGTCCCGACGCAGGAATTGGGAAAATTCAATGGTTTCTTAATGGACCGATTTTTTTTGTGTTTCATTTGGGGTAAATATACCCGCAAGAATTTTCTTGGGGTACGACCTTTTTTTCATTTCTACCAGGCCATTATACCCCTTTTGTTTTATGGTTTTGAACCCATTGATACAATGGTGGACTTGCAGACCGGTCCATCTGGCAGAGCAGAGTAACGGCTTGCGTTCCATGATGGTATAATAAGCAGAGCGATCAGGAGATTTCGCAAAGCTGCCGGCGGCTGAAAAGCATTTTGAGCGAAAAAAACGT
>VOFF01000260.1_pt1 | contig 44001 bp, 82 predicted proteins | sample 5384061 | NCBI WGS metagenome assembly VOFF01 (sample SAMN12384725, study PRJNA508395) | human gut metagenome | isolation source: healthy gut E | host: Homo sapiens | reverse complement strand
TTTTTGAAGAAATATCTTGAAACACCGCAAGCTTTTGTGCAACCGTTACAGCGCCGGGCGCTTTGTAAGACAGAGGTTACATGACGTCGTAGAAAGGTAAACGTAATTGCGTTTATTCACTGGTTGGTAAGGTGCAGGCTATTTCACAAAGTAAAAAGTCTGTCGTGATCGGAATGGACCCGGCCGGGCGCGCGCCAGCAGGTAAGCGCAGAGGGTAGCCAGAGTACCGGTACTTTACGTGCTTATGGCCTTGACCGTAGTGGTTTTGAAAGCCATCTGGGCAGTGATCAATGGATGAACCAAAAGATCGCAGCTGCAGGAAGCGGTACCAGACCAGCGGGGCAGAGCAAACGTGGGTGAGGCGGATGCCCGTACCTGAAAGTGACCTGGTTTTCAGAGAGTGAATTGTAGTGCCAACCATGTTGGTATTATCTGTGGAAAAACTGATGCAGGAGACTGATCGTCGTACATTGTTCTTCCAAAGAAGAATGGTGTTACAGTAGGGAGAGGCTTATAGCGTAAAGCTTTCAAGCCACATCCGTCAGCCATCATCTTCTATCCTGAACCTAACAGAAGGTAGAAGAAATGAGACAGAGTGGTAAAAACTATAGCCAAATACCCATATCATTAGGAATTGATGTATCCAATAACCTTTCAGGATCTGATCAAGGCGAACCTTGTTACAACAGGAGATATGGATACGGTTACCATAGATGCTTCCGGAGACGGAACTGTTTCACCGAAGTTCTATGTCGCAAACAGCCTTCAGAGTTGTTTTGATGGCGACAGCATGTAAGTGTATTTAGTCGTGACATACGGAGATGCTGCAGAGATGGAAGCCGGCAGTAATGAGGCAGCAGGTACTGCGGAGTTAATAAAGACCAGACAGTAGATTTTTCCAGAATTATGGTTACCAATTCTCTTCGGAGCTGTTGGCGGCGACAATTGGAATTCAGTGACGCAAAAAGTGCTTCCACACCCGGATTCGGGCAGGAAGCACTTTTCATTTTCATAGACTGAGCGGACAGATTGCAGGATTGATTTTCAGAAAGGCTCCGGGAGGCTGTGACTGGCATATGCTGCTACAAGAAAATGGAGTTACTGTTTCACAAAAACACCTTGTGGAATGTCACCAGTGAACAGTAACAAAATGGAGTCACAGAGTATGCCCTGACGTTTAGCGGTTAATACCGGATAATACGTCTTCAATCCATTTATCTGTATTATAGTTATCATCAAAGAATTTTACGATTACTCCATAAGGCTCTTTTTCATTGGAAAAAGCATTGGCTTCGTCGGTATCTACGTGCATGGCAAGGCGGTAACTCCAGTCTACACGTACTACCACATCTGCATAAATAAGAGCGCGGCCGAAACTTTTGGTCAGGGACAAAAACTTCGTCATTATCTTTGACCTTCAAAGTAACGGCATCTGCCGGAGTCATGTGAATGTGACGTTTGGCAACAATGACACCGTGATCAAGGATAAGTTCGCCCTTGGGTCCGATGAGCGTGCAGCCAGGGGAACCGACAGTATCACCAGACTGGCGGATAAGACCGGGAAGACCGATCTTGCGGGTATCTGTAAGAGAAAAGCTCAATCTGGGTTTCTTTACGAAAAGGACCTAGAATGGCCATATTCTGATACTCACCTTTAGGGCCCTTTTTTACTGTAAGGCGTTCCTGGCAGAGATACTGTCCAGGCTGGCTTAATTCCTTTATGTAATGAAGCTGGGCATCCTCTCCGAACAGGATGTGGGAAATCCTTCTGGGAAACATGAATATGCCGCGCCGAGGTTTCAATCGGTATTTTAATGCTCATGGAAATTCCTCCGATATTATATAGAGTGTGAACATCAGTACTGTTTTAACACTGCAATAGATTAAGTTTAATATTAATGAGAAAAAAATAGCAAGCCTTTTTTACAGGCACATATACAGGAGTGTATGAAATGAAAATGCATACAGACAACGGTTTTACTTTTGATATTAAGGAAGACCATGCTACAGTAATGGAAATTGATGGGGATCCCCAGATTGTGGAAATTCCGGAACAGATCGACGGAGTGCCAGTCACAGAACTAGCTGAATATCTTTTTTCCGGGAAAAGCTGTCAGGTCATACGGATTCCCCTGGGAGTCAGGAAAATAGGCCGTTACGGTTTTTATAACTGCCGGAATCTGGAAGAACTATGGTTTTCCAGTGATTTTACTGATCTTGGAAGTGGAACTTTTTTACAGGGTGCCACAGAATCCGCAGAATGGAAGTTTTGATGAATGGCGAACAATCCGGTCTGAAAGAGATTCTTTCAGAAGTTGGAGAGGAGCTGCGGGTACATTTATATGGGAAAGTGGAAGCCATGCTTTGGTTTCCGGAATATTATGAGGAAGGTGTGGAAAATACTCCTGCCAGGATTTTGATGACTGAGGTGCATGGAAGTGGTCTGTATTACAGAAACTGCTTTCAGGGAAAAGTATTTCATTTTCTGGAGTATGACAAGCGTTTTGAGATGGCGAGAGCCCAGGAATCATCAGATTTCCTGAGAGAAATGGTATATGGCAGACTGAACTGGCCGACAGGGCTGACAGAACAGGCGAAAATACAGTACGAGCAGTACCTGAAGGAGCATATAGAACAGATTGCTTCTGATTTTATCCGTCAGAAAAGAGGAGAAGAGCTGGAATGGCTTCTTCACACGTATCCCCTGGAACAGGGGCAGAAAGAACTGTTTACAGGACTGGTAAATCTGGCAGACAAAGTGAAATCTCCGGAGATTTTAAGTATGCTTATGGAGTACCAGAGACTGCATTTTCCATCGAAAAGGAGAAGTTTTGAACTATGAGTGGTTCAGAAGAGAAAAAAAATTGAATTCATTACATGAGGTAGATTCGTTATATAAAGTGCAGGGTGGAAAAGCTGCATACCAGATAAGTCCGGCATATGGGCAAAATACTTTGTACAAGGTAAATTCGGTACATGACGCCTGGGATCGTGCGTTGGCGGCAGAAAGCATCTGCCAGGATATTTTGTCCAGTGCCAGAAACCAGTTGTACCTGAATATGCGCTTTATGGACTGCGCATTGTCAGCACTTTTTCTTTCGGGAGATATGGGCGTTCATCCTGTTGGAACGGATGGAACTGTCCTGTACTATCAGCCGGAAGAACTGATGGAACAGTTCAGGAGAAGCCAGGAAAAGGTGAATCGAATCTATCTTCACAGCCTTTTACACTGCATTTTTCTCCACTGTTTTCCAGAGAAGGATGAAGAAGGAAATCCTGCTGTGGATGTCCAGTACTGGAATCTTGCATGTGACATTACAGTGGAAAATATCATTGACGGGCTTTATCTGAAATGTGTGCATCAGCCGGCATCTATGGTGAAGCGGCAGGCGTTGCAGCTGATACTGGAAGAGGGAAAGGTAATGACGGCTCAGAGGATTTACCGAAGGCTTCAGACTCTTCATTTACCGGAAAATAAAATGCAGGAGCTGCGCCGTGAGTTTACTCGGATGACCATGGTAAGTGGTATGAAAACCATCCAAACAGTCCTCAGATGTCCCAGCGGAAAAAGAACTGGGACGACATCCGCAACCGCATGCAGACAGAGATGGAAACTTTTTCAAAAGAAGCGGGAGAAGGCGGAGAAACTCTGGTAGACCAGCTGCGTGCCCAGAATCAAAATCGCTATGATTACAAAGAATTTCTGCGGAAATTTTCTGTTTTGAAAGAAGAAATGAAAGTTGATATAGACACTTTCGATTATATATTTTACAATTATGGAATGAATCTGTATGGCAATATGCCGCTGATCGAGCCCTTAGAAACGAAAGAAGAGCGGAAGGTGGAAGATTTTGTGATCGTTATTGACACTTCCATGTCCTGTAAAGGAGAGCTTGTCCAGAAGTTTCTGGAGGAAACCTACAGTGTGCTCAGTGAATCTGAGAGCTTTTTTCAGGCGGATCCACGTACACATTCTTCAGTGTGACGAGAAAATCCAGTCTGATGTGGTGATTGAAAATGCCATGCAGTTGAAGGAATATATGTCCCATTTTACAGTGAAAGGAGGGGGCGGCACAGATTTTCGCCCTGCTTTTTGCCTATGTGGAACAGCTTATGAGAGCGAAGAAGTTTACAAAACTTCGGGGACTGATTTATTTTACAGATGGTTATGGGATTTATCCTGCAAAAATGCCTCCTTATGAGACTGCTTTTGTATTTATGAAAGAGGATTACCAGGACATTGATGTGCCGCCATGGGCGATCAAGCTGATCCTTGATGAAGAGGACCTGGAGTCTGTTTAAAAAAGTCTTTCTGTGTCAGATCTTTTTGTAAAGCAGGAGATGTAGATTAGAGCGTGTTTGAAAAATCATTTCCGCAATCTGCAAGCCCCACTTTGCGGTATATTTTACCCTCATTCGGTTGCCGTAGCCCGCTACGCCGCCCTCATTCGGATAAAATCTCCCACAAATTGTGACGCACATCTTGCAGAAAGCCTTTTTCAAACATGCTCTAGAATAGTACAGCCAATCTGTAAAGACGAGGAGAATATAATATTATGAACATCAAGCGAGCGAAGGAAGAAATACGCAATACAATAGAAGCTTACCTTTTGAAAAATGAATACGGGGGAGTATGAGATCCCGGTTATGGCCCAGCGCCCTGTTTTTCTTATTGGCGCACCTGGAATCGGCAAGACACAGATCATGGAGCAGATTTCCCGGGAATGTAAGGTTGGACTGGTTTCTTACACCATTACCCACCATACCAGACAGAGTGCCATCGGACTTCCGTTTATTTCAAAACATACCTTTGATGGAAAAGAGCAGGCAGTCACGGAATATACCATGAGCGAGATCGTGGCATCCATTTATGAAAAAATCCAGGATTCCGGCCTTCGGGAGGGGGGATTTTGTTTATTGATGAGATCAACTGTGTTTCCGAGACCCTGGCACCTGCCATGCTGCAGTTTCTTCAGTGTAAAACCTTTGGAAGCCACAAGATTCCGGAAGGCTGGCTGATCGTAGCTGCCGGTAATCCACCGGAGTACAATAAATCGGTCCGTGAATTTGATGTGGTGACCATGGACCGTGTGAAGAAAATCCAGGTGGAGCCGGATTTTGACGCATGGAGAGAGTATGCTTACGCAAAAGGCGTTCACCCTGCAGTGATTTCCTATCTGAATACAAGACCGGCTAATTTTTTATAAGATGGAGAGCACAGTAGATGGCAAAAATTTTGCTACTCCAAGAGGATGGGAGGATCTGTCCAGACTGATACGGGTATATGAAAAACTGGAGAAAACCGTGGATAAGGACGTGGTAGTCCAGTATATCCAGCATCCGCAGATTGCAAGAGATTTCGCCAGCTATCTGGAGCTTTTTCTACAAGTACCGTACGGATTATCAGATCGATGAGGTTTTAAGCGGCCATATTGATGATATTCTGGTAAAAAAGGCGCACATGCTTCCTTTGATGAAAAGCTGAGTGTCACCGGACTTCTTCTTTCCAGACTGAACAAAGTCTTTGGAAATGTGCAGGAAGAAGAAGAGAAGCTTGCCAGCATTTTTGATATTTTAAAAGAGGCGAAAGAACCTCTTATGGGAGCGCAGAAGGAGCAGCCGTTGGTTTATCTGGAGGATGTAAAGAACCGCTTCCAGTCAGACTCATTGGCAAAGAAGAAAGCAGGGCTTTTGTCCAGGGAGGACATCCATCATGACCAGCAGGTTCTGGATACCCTGGAAAAATATGTGATGGATCTGAAGAAAGAGAATGTACAGGATGGCGAGTCTGCTTTTTTCCCTTCTCAGAGTCTGGTTTAATGCGGAAAAAAGAAGCATATGACAATGGTTTTGACAAGGCGGCAAGGCAGCTTGAATATGCTTTTTGATTTTATGGAGAGTGCTTTTGCGGGTGGACAGGAACTTGTGGTATTTATTACAGAACTGAATACCAGCAGTCCTGCGGTGGCTTTTCTTCAGGAATATTCCTGTGAAAGATATTACCGCTACAATAAGGAACTTTTATTCCGGGAAAACACCAGAGATATTCTGGAACGGATCCGGCAGCTTGGATAAGGAGGCTGAATGAGAAAAAGAAAACCATGGAAATTTATTTTTATTCTTCTGTTTGCAGTGGCAATTTCCCTGGGAGTCTATGTTTATCAGCAGCAGTATGAGCCGGACGATTTGTTTGTAAAGGTAGGGAGAGGGAATTCTGGATAACGCTCCGGAGATTTTTTCTCGGAGAGCCGAAAGAAGTCCAGGAACTGCGGAAGCAGGAGGTGGCAGATACCGACACACAGGGACTGCGCCAGGAATACTATTTTAGTCAGCTGAATGAAGAAGAACAGCGGGGCTATCGGGAAATAATAGAAGGAATCCGGGCAAAAGAGAAAGAATTTTACCTTACGATCTATGAGGATGACACTGTAAATAAGGTTTACCATGCGGTGCTTATGGATCATCCGGAGCTGTTCTGGGTGCATAACCGGAAGCAGGTATATAAAACAACCTTCTCAAATGCCAATTATTGTATGTTTTCTCCTGGTTACAGTTATACGGATGAGGAAATCCAGGAGATACAGGCAGCTGCTGACAATGCCTGTCGGAGGTAAGTGCATTGGTTTCAGAGGGGGCGGATGATTATGAAAAAGGCGAAAGCAGTTTATACTTATCTGATCGATACTGCCGAATATCAGGAGTCTGAGGGACGATCAGAGCATGGCAGGAATCTTTTGGAGGAAGCAGGCAGTGTGTGCCGGATATGCAGGGGCTGCCCAGTATCTTCTGGAATATCTTGGAGTGCCCTGTATTTACGTGGAAGGCAGTACTGCCGGAAGTACAGAGGGACATGCCTGGAACATTATCACTTTGAACGGAAATGATTACTATTTTGATGCGACCAACGGTGACCAGCCGGAATTTCTGGAGGGCGATGCAGTCCAGCTTGCAGAACATAAGACAATCCTGTATGATTATCTGTGTCCATTCCCGGAGGAGTATGAGATGACATATACACCCTCTGATGAATTTACGGTTCCGGCGTGTTCTGCAACAGATATGAATTTTTATGTGCTGAACCAGGGCTGCTTTGACAGTTATGACTATCAGGAGATCCTGGCATACTGTCAGATGAGGCTGAATAACGGGGCTGCAGTAGTGAGGTTTAAATTCTCATCACAGGAAGCTTTTGAACAGGCCAGAGCAGACTGGATCAATGGAGATGCCATTCGAGGAGGCTGCAAGATATTATATGACTATATATGGAATGAGTCGGTAGAGTATCATTATGGAATTTTGGAAAATATGAAAACGATCTATTATATGTTTTAAAAAGGAAGAGGTATAAACAGATATGGTTGATATTTTTAAAAAAATATTATGAATATTGCATACAGAGTTCGGGATATGCAGATCGCGGGTACTTTGTCCATGGCGTTATTTGGAGTAGTGCTTGTGTTCGGAATTATGAACTGTGTACTCGGATACCGTCTTTTAAGATTCTGGATGATGATCTTTGGATTTCTCATTGGAGCAGGAATCGGATTATTTGCCATTCATCAGATCGGATTCGGGGAAAAGATGTATTATGCAGTGGGAATGATCGGGGTAGGACTGGTACTTGCCATTCTTTCCTTTGCAGTGTTTAAGGCCGGTATTTTTATTATGGGAGCAGGAATTGGGCTGACGATTACTGTATATATTATCCATCCGACTACTTCTTTCAGCTTTTTTTTCGTCTGTATTCTGGCGGGAGTAGGTCTCGGAATGCTGGCGCTTCGCTATGAAAGAGAAGTGATCATTGTGGGAACCAGTATTCTGGGTGGTATCTTAAGTGGCTTTTCTGCTGCCAAGCTGGCAAAAATGGAGGAAATTCCTTTTGGAATTATTTTTTCCATTGGGTTCGCCCTTGTGGGAATGTTGATCCAGTTTGCCATTAATAAGCCGAAATATGACGATGATTACGATGACGAGGAAGATGAGGATCGGGGAAAGTACCAGAAAGACGACAGAAACGGGAAGAAGCTGATCTGGGAGGAGGCTGAAAGCGAGACAAAGCACAGAAGGAAGAAAAAGAGCGTGATGATAAAAAGAATTCTTCCAGAGAGCAGTACAGAAAGTATCCGGAAGAGTATGAAGATGATTTTAGATGATGATCTGTCTGATGCAGATGACAAAGAAATTGATGAGATTCTGGATGAGTATGGCGTGGACGAGGAAGATGTGATTGAGGAATATCTGGAAGATTATTATGGTGAGAACAAGAGGACACCGCAGAAAAGACGTAAAAACAAGAACAGGCGAAAAAACAGCGCCAGCCCTTATCAGAAGAACAGATAGGTGAAATCCATTTTGGGGACATCAGAGAGGAAAGAAGAAAGTAAATAAAAACTATGAAATCCTGGAGTCAATAATGCTTCAGGATTTTGACTTATAAAAAAACGCAGTCAATTGATTTTGAAATTGACTGCGCTTTGTTTTTTGTGAATTAGAATTCAATTTCCTTTAAATATCTTGCCAGATCATCCTGCCAGGTTGGAAGAGGGGTGAATCCGTTTTCTACCAGCTTCTTTTGTTCAGACGGCTGTTAAATGGGCGTGCTGCCTTGGAAACTCCGTATTCAGCGGTGGTAACAGGAAGAACTGTTACTTTATCCTCAGCATACTCGGTATGTCCAAGCTCAACAGCCTGACGGAAGATTTCCTTAGTGAAATCATACCAGCTGATATAACCACCCTCATTGGTTGCGTGATAGTAACCGTATTTGTCAGTGAGAATCATGTCGATCATCAGGGCGGGCAAGGTCATAGGTGTAGGTTGGAGTACCGATCTGGTCGTTGACAACCTTTAAGGTATCATGTGTTTTGGCAACATTTAACATGGTTTTGATAAAGTTCTTGCCATTTTTACCAAATACCCATGCAATACGGATAATAAAAAATTTGTCAACATTGTTATAAACTGCAAGCTCTCCGTCAAGCTTTCGTCTGACCGTAAACATTCAGAGGTTTGTAGGCTTTACAGTCTGGCTCCCATGGAGTGGTGCCCTGACCGTCGAATACATAGTCTGTGGAAAGATACATCATTTTGATGCCCAGCTTTTTGCAGACTTTTTGCAATATTTTCAGTACCAAGAACATTTACTTTGCGGACGATTTCCTGTTTGTCCCTCATCTTCAGCTGCATCTACAGCTGTCCAGGCTGCACAGTGTACCACGCCGTCTACGCCTGCTTCTGTAATGGCTTTTCCACAGCGGAAGCATCTGTAATGTCTACAGAAATATAAGGCATTGTGGTGACAGCAGTACCATCCTGAATTCCGCTGTACTCCGGGGCAAGGTCAGAGCCTACCCCTTCGTATCCGCGTTTGTTAAGTTCGTTCATTACATCATGACCAAGCTGACCGGCCACACCTGTTACAAACAGCTTCATAAAAACAGCCCTCCTTAGCGGTTGCCGTACATTTTTTCGTAGTAATTCTGATACTCTCCGGAAATAATGGTCTCCCACCATTCCTTGTTGTCCAGATACCATTTGATTGTTTTCTTTGATACCGTCTGCGAATTTTGTCTCCGGTAACCAGCCAAGTTCGTTGTGAATCTTAGTCGGGTCGATTGCATAACGCATGTCATGACCTTTACGGTCTGCTACGTAGGTGATCGAGGCTCTCTGGTTTTCCAAGTTCTTTATGCAGATGATCTTAACGATGTCGATGTTTGTCATTTCATTGTGTCCGCCGACGTTGTAAACTTCTCCAACACGTCCTTTGTGGATGATCAGGTCGATTGCGCGGCAATGATCTTCTACATAGAGCCAGTCACGAACGTTTTCGCCTGTTCCGTATACCGGAAGTGGTTTGTCATTTAATGCATTGGCGATCATTAACGGAATCAGTTTTTCCGGGAAGTGATATGGGCCGTAGTTGTTGGAGCAGCGGCTGATGGATACAGGAAGTCCATAGGTTCTGTGGTAAGCAAGTACCAGAAGGTCAGCAGAAGCCTTGGAAGAGCTGTATGGGCTGCTTGTGTGGATCGGAGTTTCCTCTGTGAAGAACAGGTCAGGCCTGTCTAAGGGAAGATCTCCGTAAACTTCATCAGTAGATACCTGATGATAACGTTTGATACCGTATTTGCGGCATGCATCCATGAGAACAGCAGTACCGATAATATTTGTGGTAAGGAAAACTTCTGGGTTTTCGATGGAGCGATCAACGTGACTCTCTGCAGCGAAGTTTACAACCATATCAGGGTGTTCTTCCTCAAAAAGCTTGTAAACTGCTTCACGGTCTGTGATGCTCTCTTTTACAAAACGGAAATTTGGGTTATCCATAACCGGTGCCAGAGTAGAAAGATTACCTGCATAGGTAAGGCAGTCCAGACAGATGATGCGGTAATCCGGGTATTTTTTTAACATGTGAAAAATAAAGTTGCTTCCGATAAATCCGGCACCGCCGGTTACGATAATGTTCATGATATAATTCTCCTTTGATTTTTATTATTAGTGAAGTACGTCCATATATTTACCATCCAGTACGTCCTTCAGATACTGACCATACTGATTCTTCTTCAGCACGTTGTAAACTTCCATAACTTCTTCTCTGGAAATCCAGCCGTTTAAGTAAGCAATTTCCTCAAGGCATGCAATCTTACGGTGCTGATGGGTTTCCACTGTTTTTACAAAATTAGTTGCGTCTACAAGGCTCTCATGTGTTCCTGTATCAAGCCATGTGAAGCCCTGGCCAAGAAGCTCTACATTTAACTGACCTTTTTCCAGGTAAATACGGTTCAGTCTGTGATCTCCAGTTCACCGCGGGCGCTTGGTTTCAGGTTCTTTGCATATTCAACAACTTTGTTATCATAGAAGTAAAGACCTGTTACACAATAGTTGCTCTTCGGATGCTCCGGCTTTTCTTCGATGGAAATGGCCTTGCCTTCCTGGTCGAATTCAACGATACCGAATCGTTCCGGGTCGTCTACATAGTAGCCGAATACAGTAGCACCTTTTCCGAGCTTGCATTCTCAACAGCGGCTTTCAGACGCTTCTTAAGACCGTGTCCTGCGAAAATGTTGTCTCCAAGAACCATGGCAACCGTGTCATTTCCAATGAACTCTTCGCCGATGATAAATGCCTGTGCAAGTCCATCCGGGCTTGGCTGTACAGCGTAAGTAAGAGATACGCCGAACTGATGACCGTCACCAAGAAGCTCCTTGAAACGTGGGGGGGTATCCTGTGGAGTGGAAATGATCAGGATATCACGGATCCCTGCGTTCATAAGAACGGACATTGGATAGTAGATCATTGGTTTATCATAAATTGGAAGCAGCTGCTTGGATGTGACCATAGTCAATGGGTAAAGTCTGGTACCGGATCCACCGGCTAAAATAATTCCCTTCATAATTTCGTTCTCCTTTGTTGGATTTGCTATATTGTTCCTATTATGAACAATATCTGATTTATGCTGTCAGGTGCATAATTTCGTAGTCGTTCATGAATGCTGCCGGATTTTGGGCAGCATTTGTTTGCCCTGACCTGAGTCTGTAGCTACATTATAGAAGGTGACCTTACGTTACCTTCAAGACCTTTTTTATAATTATTTCAAGTTTGTTACTTTTTCACAAAGAAATACCCCTGCATCCTTGGTGATATGGAATCCATTTTCTGTTTTTTTCTTAACAAGGGCGCGAAAATCCTTGTAACGGTCTGGCAGATACTGGTTCTGATTGCCGTGGCAGGAGAGAATATAGGAGATTAAAGGTTCCGCATCGGTAACGATCAGTTCGTCTTCATAGGATTTCCAGGTAATCTGCTGAAAATAAGGGGAAAGGATATCCGTCCCGTTTTCCCGGCCAAAGCGTTCGTACAGTTTATCCGCGGAGAGGGCAATCCTTTCATCGAAGGACTGGACTAGAAGGCTGACCTCCCGCATATGTCTGGAACCGTAGGTACTGCAAAGAAAACGTCCGCCTGGCTTCAGGATTTTTGTTACATTTTTGCACACCTTTCCAATGTCGTCACAGTAAAAAAGTACATGATTGGCAATGACCAGATCAAAAGTGCCAATTCTCGGGGGAATGGTGTGACAGTCAAAAGCCTTGAAAGAAAAACGGGGATCTTCTCCGCCAATGGCACGCCTGGCGTCACGGAGCATACCCTCGGAAATATCAGAAAGGGTAATGTGTATGTTCCCCTGGCAGCTTTGATAGGTTTTGGGTCCAGAGAGCTCCGTCACCGCAGCCAAGCTCCAGAATATTCATTCCCTCATGAATCTGGCACTGCTGGCAGACCCAGGGAAACCAGCCTTCCTGATTTACAGAATAAAGACTGTGCAGGTTGATCCTGGAAGAAATGTTGGAAGCATTCCGGTACTGATTTTTCAGGCTTTTTTCCATAACAGTCAGATGAATCAGGTCCAGCATACGGCTCCAGTCCACGGTATGCTCCTCAGAAATGGCCTGGGCAGTATCTTTCAGTGTTTTTTCCACAAGCTGCATCTGTTCAATCCGGTCCTGTACAAGCTTCAGCTGTACATTCAGGGCATTGAGCATAAAATGGCTGTCCGGGTCTTCGATAGTCATCTCCCCGGATATCCTCCAGGGAAAATCCAAGATATTTTAGCAGCAGGATCTGCTGCAGCCTTGCAAAGTCAGTGTCAGTATAAAATCTTGCGCCGGACTTCGGATACAAGAGAAGGTTTCAGAATATCGTGCTGGTCGTAATAGCGGATGGTCCGCAGTGTTACTCCAGCCATCCGGGCAAACTGACCGGAAGAGTAGTAGCCGTCTTTTTTTCAAAAAACACCTCCTGGATTGCCAAATGTTATATTTTATTATAGGGAAAATTTATCTGGGGCGCAATGGAAAGTTTGAGGCAGGTTATGGTTCATTCCGCTTACAAAAGAACAGCTTGCTCAGTAATACTGACAGATCCTGTCGCAAAGAGGCGAACGCTTTTTCCTTGTGCTTTCTTTATCTGTGTGCTACCCTTTAATCAAGGTCAGCGGGGCCGAAGATGAATCTTAAAACTGGCAGTTCTGTCAGTCTTTTTTCCACAATAAAATGTAAGGAAGAGAAGAAAAAAAAAGGACAGGAGGTTAACATGAACCTATTCGATTTTACCTACTGCGGTAATTATAACCGGCAGATCCAGAACCTGGCCAGGATATCCCCTGAAAAGTGGAGCTTTGGACAGTCCGGGGATAACGGGATCCTGAAAGGCTATCTGGAAAATACATTCCGCAGACTGTATGAGGAAGGAAAAAGTACGGGAAGAGAAAGAATATGCCCTTTTTCATACAGGACTCTTTAATCAATATTATCAGCCAATTTATGCTTATTTTGTTCCAAATGTAGTACCGGACAGACAGAAATGGTATCTGGAAGGATTTTATACAGACTACTCGCTTTTAAAAATAAAAATTACGGATCTGCCGCCCAGGGCTGCTTATGTGGAAAATCCTTCCGATCTGGTGTTTGATACCAAGCTGCCGGTGGTGCCTCAGTATGAGCATATTTTTTGATGATGAGGAAAAATGTGCAGCGGCTTCCTGCAGCAGTGAGGGAGAGCGGCATGCGGGTACAGCTTTTTGATGGAGCCTTACAGCAGACCAGACGGATACTGGAGTCAGACTACAAGGCTGCCATTCCTCAGTATTATAACCATTCCATTCAGCTTTTAATCCCAATCTGCCTTCAGAATCCGGGAATTCCGGATCTGGCACTGGCCTGTATGAAAACTCCGGATGGGACCAAATATCTGGGACGAACCTGTCTGACTCTCCGGATGGCCTATCACAATGCCAGACTGCTTGCAAGGCTGGACGGGAGCTGGCTGAGGGCGTGAAGAAGTTAGAGAAAATGAAATACCTTCAAAGAGGATATTGGAACAGCAATCGGAAAGTTGCAGTTTCCTGGCAATGTCCTGCTATTGTGGGGCAGATTGTGAGCAGGGATAAAGAGTGTGAAAGAACTGTGACTTTCTTTCGGAAAAACCTGTTCAAAATATATAAAACGTGTTACAATATAAAACTATCACAGAGAGAAAATCAGAGGTAAGGACTACATAAGACAGCAAGTCCTGGATCAATCAAAGAGGCAGGAATCAGACCTTGGATTTTCTTACAGAACACAGGAGAATGTATGAGAATCGAATTAAAAGACGAAAATCAGGAAGAACCGCAGAAAATCGACGAGAACGACATCCGTTACAAACACGAGACCGATCTGACGAAGAAAGAGAAGCGTGAACTTGAAAAATGAAGCTTGCCAGTATGGGCTGGAAGGGAAAAAGCTTCAGTATATCTGGAGCCTATTATAAGCCACAGATGGCAGCCATTGTGGCGGTGATCGCCATAGCCTTTTTTGTAAAAGATCTTTACGAAAATTCCAGGATCCATACAGCACTTACGGTTATGGTAATTGACTCCTACGGAACGAAACAGGAGGAAGCCGAAGAAAAGGTACAGAAAGCGCTGGGAATCCAGGATGATCCATATGAAATCGTCACAGTAGACGAAAGCTTGCGCACCGGTGAAGACGGAGTTGCATTGGAATCTTACAGCCAGATGGCCTTTACCACCAAAGTATCTGCCAGGGCAGTGGATGTGCTTATTGGTTCCGAAGATTATATGGACGGTTTTGAGTTCAAAGATGAGTATTTTATGGATCTGACAGAGCTTTTTTGCCAGAGGATGTCTATCAGGGCATTTGGGGAGCAGGATGACAAATACAGCATTACCATTGATTCTGATGAACTGGCAGAGGAACTTGAGGTGACCTATGAGCCTGTTAAGATCGGAGTTCTCGCTAATTCAGAGAATGTGGAGAATGCAGTGAAATGGCTGACGAAACTGGCAGAAGAATTATCGTAAATATAATGAAGGGAGACGTGTGAAAGCTGCCACGTCCCCCTTCCTTTTTTCTGTAAAAATATGCCGGATTTTCTGAGTGCATTTCATCATCAAAGCTTTTTCAGATAGTGTTTTTCAATAAAAGAGAGAACTCCATATAGCCCCATGGCAATCAGACACAAAACCACAATGGACATCAGCACCCAGGTAAGCTTGAAGAAGTGTGTCTGCAATCTGAAAGAAAACTATATAAAATTTAGAAAAAAAAATTTCGTAAAAATGTCAATAGGATATTTGACCGAAATAAGGTATCCTAAACAGACAGAAGAGATTCTAAAGGATAACAGGAGAGAGAAGAATATGAAGGTTTTGCTGGCCGGGAATACCGGCTATGTGACAGAAGAATTTGTAGAGAAGCATTTCCGGAATGTCAGGTAATGGTACTTGGAAATAAAATGCTAAAGACAGTCCGGAGAAGGGAACTCATTTCCAGACCATTTCCCAGGACGGAACTGGAACTTGGAGACATTTTCCGGACATACGAATTTGAAGCTGTGGTATACTTTTCCAATTATCTGACCTTACATGGAGAACTGGAAGGGGGAAGCAGAGAATCTGCGTAAGCTCCTGCAATACTGCAGGAAAGGGGTTCAAAGCCATTTCCTTTACGTGACAGGACCAGAGGGAATGTATGATGTACCAACAGGCAAGACTCTGCTGGTGCAAAATGCAGAGGATGTGTGCAGACGCTATGCAGGACTGTACGGTCTGACGGTGAAAATACTGCGAGTACCCTATTTATATTCCGAACCTATAAAAAGATTTCTTTTACAGAATTTTCCAAGCTTCGAAAGAGAGCCAGAAGCTGTTTTTTCAGGAAGCTCCGGAGCAGAAAGCCTGCTTTTTATATCTATGGATCTGGCAGAACTGGTGTACAAGCTTTTTGACAACTGGAATGATGAGGAAGAGGTGCTGAATGTTCCAGATGTATTTGACATCTGTTTTCATGGATGTGACCGAAGAACTGAAAAAGGTTTTATCCCCGGTTTCCATTATTTATAAAAGTAGTGCCGTTGTAGAAAAAAAATAAAAAAAGACGACAGACAGATCCGAACAAACTATAACTGGTTTCCAAAGATTTCAGTATTAGACCAGATTTCGGAAATGTATAAAGAATACAAAAAAAACAATGGAGAAAAAAGCAAGCTGGTTTACCAGGCTTTTCAATCAGAACCAAAGATGGCTGCGGGTATGTGAGTTTGTGGTCTGCTTTCTGGCGTTTGAATTTTGCAGCGTCTTCTGGGAAATCAGGCTCAGTTTAAGATGATTGATCTGCGTCTTGTGTTTATTGTCTTGTTTGGAAGTCTTTACGGTCTGGGATATGGGATTGCCGGAGCAGCAGCCCAGGCAGTATCCTTGCTTCTGGCATATGAAAGCCAGGGAACAAAGTGGTATACCCTTTTTTTACGAACCAGCTAACTGGATCCCATTTATCTTTTATTTTGCTGCAGGTGCCGTGTGTGGTTATGTGCGAATGAAAAACAGGGAAAATCTGGAATTTATATCAGAGGAGAATCAGCTGATCCGGGAAAAATTTCTCTTTATGCGTGATCTGTACCAGGCGACCCTTCAGGACAAAAAGATACAAAAAACAAATTCTGGGCAGTAAAGACAGCTTTGGAAAGATTTTTGACATTACCAGAAAACTGGATATTGTACAGCCAGAGGAATTGTTTATTGAAACGATGCACATTATGGAAGAGGTTCTGGAGAATGAAACCTTTGCGTTTTATTCCCTCAGTCAGAAAAAAACGGCTATGGCAGGCTAGAAGCTGCATCTCCCAAGTCTCAGGGAATGTACTCTGCTTCTGTCAGATTAAGTGAGTATACGCTTGCCCTGGAAAAAGGGCAGGTATGGGCAAATCGGGATTTCGTAAAAAGGTTATCCCATGTATATGGCTGGTATCAGGGAAAGAAGGCAGTCTGGTGATGCTGATCTGTATTCAGGAGGTAAAAACGGGCAGCTGACTTTATATTATATGAATCTGTTTCAGATTTTATGTGGTCTTGTAGAAACATCTCTTTTACGTGCTCTTGAATATCAGGAAGCCACGGAATACAAGAAATATGTAGAGAATACGAGGATCCTGAGGCCGGAATACTTTGAAAAAAGTCTGGAGCTTCAGCATTCTATGCGTGAGCAGAAGATGGCATCCTATATCCTTCTGAAACTGAAGTATGGGAATATGACCATTGAGGATGCGGATGAGGCACTGGACAGCTGTATCCGAGAAAACGATATCCGTGGTATTTCTCCGGAAGGGGAGTTGTATCTGATCCTCGACCCAGGCAGATGACAAGGCATTGCCAGTCATCCTTGAACGTCTGAAAAGAAATGGCTTTGAGGGAAAGGTACTTGATGTTCCGGCAGGAAAAAGAGACAGCAGGGGTGGAATCATGACAAAAACAGCAATTGGAATCACGGCACTGGCGATTCATCTGATCATCTGCATACTGATCTGGTCAGGAATACGCACAGGATTTCTGAAAGCAAAGATGTACATGCTGTCTCTTGCCGTATTTGTACCAGTCTGGCGACCGGTGTGTCCTGCTCATACATTTTCAGCTTTTTTCGGTACGGATCAGGTGAAAACAGTGGGGATTGAAAAGCTCAGGGTTAACGAGGAAATTTATAAGAACATGTTTCCGGCCATGGAGGAAAATGACAGGGATGTGGTTCCTCTGGAGGAGGCTCTTCTTCTGAATGACCCTTCCAGGCGCCGGGAACTGATCATGAACGTTCTGAATGATAACCCAGGGAATATGTGGAATTATTAAAGCAGGCAAGAATGAATGAGGATGTGGAGGTTGTTCATTATGCGATTACTGCCATGGTAGAACTGTCCAAAGAATATGATTACAGATTACAAAAAATTGAGAAACAATATACGAATGATCCAGATGATCCTGTTATTCTGGAGGAGTACTGTGATTTCCTGAAAAGAATATCTGAGTCGGGGCTTTATGGAGAAGCAAATGGAACAGATTTACAGAAACCAGTATACCCAGCTTTTGTTAAAACAGCTGGATCAAAAGGTGAATCTCCATACCTGTGTCTGCCTGATGGAAAATCTTATGGTGCAAAGAGATTTTTTTCTGGCAGAAAAAATATTGAAAATCATGGATCAGAACTGGTACAGAGGTGAAGAATACTGGATCTGGAAAATTCGGTATCTGGCAGAACGGAAAATGGGGAAAGAACTGAAACAGAGCTTACAGGCATTGAAGGAAGAGCATATCTATCTTTCTTCCAGAGGAAAGGAGGCACTGGGATTTTGGCTGGATGGATCAAAAAAAGTGAAAGCTTTTCAATTTAAGGGAATTCTGGTGATCCTGGGCGTTTTCTGCTTATAGGAGCCATTCTGTTTGCAGAACGCTCTGGTCTGTCCTACCGGGAAAAGGCAAAGAAACTGACTTATCTGGATGCAGATAAAGTAGTTACGGAAGAAAACGCGGTAAAAACACTAAAGCCAACCTGCCTTGTTATTACAGACAGCAGTCAGGCGAACAGCACCATGGCGTGGATCCAGTTCGAGCAGATCTTTAAGGACATGAAGGTGGGTACTGATCTGGTTGATGTAAATCATGAAAGTATACCGGATGATCTGTCTGATTATGAGACTGTGGTCGTTCTTTTTAAGCGATTTAAGTCCGCTGAAAGAAAACGTGCTGAAGATCAGCGACTGGGTAAAAGAAGGCGGAAGTGCCATGTTCGCCCTTACTCTTCAAAAGAAAGATACTTATGTATCTCTTATTGAGCAGAAGCTTGAATCGTATCCTCAGGTTACACAGAAGCCATGGTAAACAGCATTTATTTCGACAGTGGGTTTCTCGTCGGAGGAGGAAAAGCATACAAAGTCACAGACGGCTACGAATCGGCCTGGGCAGTGGAGCTGAGCCAGCGTGCAAAGGTATACGCCTGGGCGGATGATACGTCAGGCATTCCTTTGATCTGGGAAGCTGATTATGGAAACGGAAAGTTTGTAGTAGATAATTTTGGGTTTTATGAAAAAAGCTTTCAGAGGCTTTTTGCTGCATCCTACAGTCTTCTTACAGATGTGGGGGGGTATATCCGGTGATTAACGGATCCGTGTTTTATTTGGATGATTTTCCCCTCCCCAGTTCCAAATGGAGATGGAACTTATATAAAAAGGGATTATGGCACCAGTATTGCGGATTTTTATTCCAATATCTGGTGGCCGGATATGATCGCCCTTGCTACGGCTCACAATGTGCAATATACAGGAGTTATAATAGAAAATTATGAGGATGAAACAGACGGAGAGACGGAACGCCAGGATGATGTACAGCGGTTCCAGTATTTTGGAAATATGATCCTTCATCAGGGCGGAGAACTGGGTTATCACGGTTATAATCATCAGCCGCTCAGCCTGTCAGACACGGATTATGGAGATGTACTTCCATATAAAACCTGGACAAGCTTTTCTGCTATGGAAAAAGCAATGAAAGAGCTGATGGATTTTGGAAAGGAAATGTTTCCGGAGACTACCATGTCTGTTTATGTTCCTCCTTCTAATGTTTTGTCAGAAGCGGGACGGAAACTGCTGGGTTCCCTGTATCCCAAGATCCGTACTATTGCTAGCAATTATTTTTTTCCGGCGACTATGCTTATGTGCAGGAGTTTGAAGTGGCTGAAGATGGAATTGTAGAACAGCCGCGTATTATTTCCGGTGCGATCATTGACGATTATATGCAGATGGCTGCTTTGTCTGAGTTGAATATGCATTTTGTAAATACACATTTTATGCATCCGGATGACCTTCTGGATGAGGACAGAGGCGCTGCCCTTGGCTGGGAAAAGCTGAAAAAACCGTCTGGATGAGTACATGACCTGGCTGAATGAAGCAGCACCGGCACTCCGAAAATCTTACAGGCTCCCAGTTATCCGGTGCCATTGAAAGATATGGTGCCCTGACTGTAGAGAAAAAGACATTACAGACAAGGAAGTGCATCTTCATCTGGGGAATTTTTACGATCGGGCGTATCTGATGGTGAGAATGAATAAAGGAATTCCGGTGCGTGTGACTGGTGGAGACTTGACTCAGGCTGCTGGGAATCTGTATCTGCTGAACGCAGAACAGGAAGATGTGTACATTGAGTTCGAATAAATATAATGACAGCAGTGTCAAAAGGTCTTTTACTATTGGTAACATAAACATATGTATTGAAAATGCAGATAAAAAGGAGAAAACAGTGAAGATCTGTCTGATTTTGGAGGGATGTTATCCCTATGTGTTTGGTGGGGTTTCCACCTGGATGCACCAGTATATCAATAAAATGAAAGAACATGAATTTGTGCTCTGGGTTATTGGGGCAAATGCAGAAAAAAAAAGAGGAAAATTTGTCTATGAACTTCCAGATAATGTTGTGGAGGTCCATGAGGTTTTTCTGGATGATGCTCTCCAGGTGAAAGAAAAGGGGAAAATGTCCCATATTTTTTCCGAAAAAAGAACTAGAAAGTCTGAGCGAGCTGATGCAGATGAGGAGTCCGGACTGGGAGACGTTGTTTTCCTTGTATCATGATAAACATTTAAACCCTATGGCTTTTTTGAAAAGTGAGACTTTCCTTGATCTCCTTATAAAAAAATCTGTAAAGAACAGTATCCGCATATTGCTTTTTGCAGATGCTTTTCATACCATGCGTTCAATGCTCCTTCCTGTTCTGTATCTTATGGGAAGTGAAGTGCCAGAGGCGGATGTGTATCATGCCATATGTACCGGGTACGGCGGACTTCTTGCCTGTCTGGGAGGTTATGTGAACAAAAAAGACGTGCTTCTTACAGAGCATGGGATTTATACAAGGGAGAGAGAGGAGATCATCCGTGCCAAATGGGTGGTGCCATCTTTTAAGAAACAGTGGATTTCTTTTTTCTATATGCTGTCAGATATGATATATCAGAGAGCATTTCGCGTGACCAGTCTTTTTACAAATGCAATGCGTACGCAGATTCAGATGGGCTGTGTGCCGGAGAAGTGCCGGGTTATCGAAAATGGGATCGACTATGACAGGTTGTCTGGAATCCCCCTGAAAGAAGAGGATGGCTGGGTGGATATTGGAGCAGTGGTAAGGCTTGCTCCTATCAAAGATATCAAGACCATGATCTACGCTTTTTTTTGAACTGTCTGCACATGTAAAAATGTACGCCTTCACATTATGGGAGGAGTCGATGATGAAGAATATGCACAGGAGTGTTACGAGCTGGTGAAACAGCTGAAGCTGGAAAACATTATATTTACAGGGCGTGTAGACATTGTAAAATATATGGAAAAGCTGGATTTTACAATACTTACAAGCATTTCAGAAGGACAACCACTATCGGTTCTGGAATCTTTTGCCGCAAGACGTCCCTGTGTTTCCACAGATGTCGGCTGCTGTCGGGAACTTCTGGAAGGAAAGGAAGAGGATGTATATGGAAAGGCAGGCTATTATGTGGCACCTATGTATCGTGACGGACTGGCTCTTGCCATGGAGAAAACAATGTGTGAATCCAGAAGAAGGCGGCTTCGTATGGGGAAAAACTGGACAGGCGCGGGTAAAGGCTTATTACAGACAGGAACGCATGATCCGTCTGTACCGGGAGCTTTATGAGGAGGTGATACAAAAAAGAATGGCTGGAATCGGATTTGAACTAAAAAAACTGTTTAACAGACAAGGACTTTTTTGCTTCCTTCAGAGCTTACGGATATGCGGGAGTCGTATGTACCGGTCCGATGCTTCTTGAATTGTATTGCTTCTTGGTGTTATGTATCTTTGTGATAAAACAGGAGGCAGCAGACACAGCCGGGAACTTCTGGTGTGTATGATCACGTATACCCTTTTGTTTTCCCTGACAGTTACCAGTTTTTTGTCTATGGTGGTCACCAGGTTTATTGCGGATCAGCTGTATGAAGAAAATTACGATATGGTATTGCCTTCTTTCTGGGGTTCTACAGGGATCATGCTGGTGGCCGGCGGGATTCTGTATGGAATTTTTCTTTATCTTTTCCGGAGCAGGACTTCTGGACAGCTTGCTGTGTCTGTGGCTTTTGGAGAGCTGATCATTACCTGGAATGCGATGAGCTATCTTACTGCGATCAAAGATTACAGAGGAATCATGCTGTCATTTACAGCTGCTATTGTGATCACATTTATATCCGGCTGGGTATTGCTGATGCTGGGAATTCCCCATGTGGAAGCTCTTCTGATTGCAGTGGCTGTGGGATACGGAGTGATGCTTTTGTGGGATGTGATCCTTTTGTATCAGTATTTTCCCCAAGGGGAAAAAAGGGTGCCTTCCTTTTCCTAAGATGGGTGGATCAGTTTCTGCCTCTGGCATTTACCGGGCTTTTTATCAATATTGGACTGTTTGCCCATTTGGTGATCATGTGGGTCGGACCGCTTCGTACAGGTGCAGGGACTGTTTGTTGGTGCACCCTACCATGATGTGCCGGCTCTTGTGGCATTTCTTACGATTTTGGTAACAACAGTAAACTTTGTGGTTTCTGTGGAGGTGAATTTTTATCCGAAATATAAAAACTACTACAGTTTATTTAATGATAAAGGTGCTGTAGGAGATATTACCCAGGCTGGTGAGGAAATGTTAAAGGTATTGAATGTGGAATTAAAATACACGGCCTTGAAGCAGCTCCTTGCTACAGCACTTGCTATTTCTCTTGGCGGACTGCTCCTGGAGTATGTGCCGCTTGATTTAACGATCTTATGGAAGGGTATTTCAGAACCCTCTGCGTGGGATATGGCATTTATGCAGTGGCAAATACCATACTTCTGCTGCTTTTATATTTTACAGATTACAAAGGAGCGCTGGCGGCCTCCGGATGTTTTGCAGGAGGAACTGTGCTGTTTACAGTAATATCCCTGTTTTTCCCAAGAGTATATTATGGTTTCGGGTTTCTCACAGGCAGCGCAGTGTTTTTTCTGATTGCAGCCTTTCGTCTGGACTATTACACAAAGAGGCTGCCCTATTATATTTTGAGTGTACAGCCTGTGGTGGCCAGGGAAAAAAAGAGGAAAGTTTTCCAGACTTGGTTTTTTCCTCAGCAAAAACTGGAAAGGAGTCAGAATAGTGAAAAAATATAGGAAACTCGCATGTATTCTTGCCGGAAGTATGACCATGTCTTTATTCGCAGGCTGTATAGGGAATGGAGATGTAGTGCCGGAAGAAAAAAAATGAGAGCACAGATACAGAAGAACAGGCAGCAACGGAAGCGTCACAGGAGATAAAAAAAGCAGATTCCCGGGATATTGACCAGGTTCATTTAAGAGATAAGGATAGTCTTTGTATGAAAATGATGACGATACCAGTGTTGTTACCATGTATCTTACTGTATCTAAGGGAAATTCATCAGAAAATACAGATCATACATGGAAGGAAATCAACAGCTATTCTGTTTATGATTATGAAGAGATGGGAGTAGACAGATATCAGGCGGCTGCACTTTTACAGATAGGGAATGAGAATGGTCCGACAGAGGGAATGGTAGGATATGGGGAGAATATTCCCAATGCCACGGTACAGATCCGTGGGCAGACTTCGAGCCAGAATGCCCAGAAAACTATAAAGATTGAGCTGAAGAAAAATAAAGGAACCTGGCGTGGACAGAGAACCATTAATTTGAACAAGCATATGACAGAAGGAATGCGGTTTCGAAACAAGCTTGCCTATGACCTGCTGAAGGGTATTCCACAGCTGATCAGTCTGAGAACACAGTTCGTCCATCTGTATGTAAAAGATACCACAGATGGTTCTGCTGACGCGAAATTTGAGGATTATGGATTGTATACCCAGGTAGAGCAGCTGAATAAGACTGGATTGAAGAATCATGGCCTGGACTCGAATGGACAGCTTTACAAAATTAATTCTTTCGAATTTTACAGATATGAAGATATGATAAAACTCCAGGATGATCCATCCTATGACAGTGCTGCTTTTGAAAAATTGCTGGAGATAAAGGGAAGTACCGATCATAGGAAACTGATTCAGATGCTTGAAGCAGTAAATGACTACAGTATTCCAATTGATACGGTTCTGGAAGAATACTTTGATGAGGAAAATATTACATTTTGGATGGGATTCCAGATTTTGATGGGAAATGTGGATACCCAGAACCGAAACGTGTATTTATATAGTCCATTAAATTCTGATACCTGGTATTTTATTCCCTGGGATAATGATGGCAGTCTGATGAGACCTGAATATAAGATAACCGGTTTTAGTGATCAGAAAAGCTGGGAATCTGGCGTTAGTAACTATTGGGGAAATGTACTGTTCCAGAGATGCCTGAAATCAGAGCGTTTTCGGGAAAAGCTGGATGAAGCCATTCTGGATCTGAAAGAATATCTCAGTGAAGAGAGACTGGGCACTATGATTGAAAAAATACAAGACTGTGGTGAAGCCGTATCTTTATGAGATGCCAGATGTGTTTTATGCACCTCTTACCAGTGAACAATATGATGAGATTGCTGCATCCCTTCCGGAAGAAATAGAAAAAAATTATCAGCTCTATGTAGAGAGTCTTAGTAAGCCTATGCCGTTTTATATTGGTGTTCCTGTTGCAGAGGAAATAAAATGAAAATAAACTGGGATAATTCCTATTCCTTTGACGCGGAGGATATTACTTATTCTGTAGAGATAGCAAAGGATTATCTTTTTCAGGATGTGATCTATATACAGGATGGTCTTCTGATCCCGGAAACGGAGCTGGAGCTTCCGGAAGCAGGACAGTATTTTTATCCGTGTGCGTGCAACCAATGAAGAGGGAAAAACGCAGGATGCATTTGATTATTATGTAACAGATGAAGGAAAACATTATGGTATGAGGTGCATCTATGTAACGGAAGATGGTCAGATCGAGGAAGATATTTATGAGGAATAAAAGCAGGGAAGCATTTCGAAATGAATGGAAGTATCTGATCAGTACCAGTGAAAAAGAAATGCTTATGCTCAGGCTGAAGCCATATCTGCAGCCGGATCCCCATGCCGGGGAAGGGGGATATTATATCCGTAGTCTGTATTTTGACGATTACTGGAACAGTGCATACGCGGAAAAGGAAGCCGGGGGTACTGATGCGAAAAAATACAGGATCCGGATTTATAACAATAATGACAAATTTATCAAACTGGAGCGGAAAAAGAAGTTTGGAAGTTATATTTACAAAGAGAGTGCACCGCTTACAAGAGAAGAGGTGGAGAAAATCCCGAAGGGGGACTATGCGTTCCTTTTGTACAGTCCCCCACTCTCTATGCCGGGAATTTTATATAGAATGTACCTGCAATATGATGCGGCCAAGGACCATTGTGGATTACGAACGGATTCCCTGGATCCTGGATGCCGGAACGGTAAGGATCACCTTTGATTCAGATGTGAGAGCGGCTATTGGCAGTTATGATATTTTTTTGATCCTGGATTGCCTGCTTTATCTGTACTGGAACCGGGAAAACTGATCATGGAAGTGAAGTTTACAGAAATGCTTCCCCAGCTTTTACGCGATGTTCTGCCACCGCCAGCGCCAGCGGAATTTACAGCAGTTTCCAAATATGTACTGTGTTATGAAAAAACGCGGTACATGAATGGATTTGAGTACTGGTATGAGACATAAAAAAGAAAACGTGCAACTGTGAACTATGTTCACAAAAAATATCTCGCAAAATACTGCCTTCTGAATAATTACAAAAAGCACAAAGAGACAAGTGGAGGAATTTTTTATGAGTGTAAAGGACATGATCAAAAAATCAGTTCTGGAATCCGGAGCGTTTACCAATTATGATGTTCCGGGGATTCTCACAGCTCTTGCGGCGGCTCTGCTGTTAGGGGCGCTGATCTATCTGGTATACCGGAAGTTTTACGCAGGAGTTGTTTTTTCAAGAACATTTGCTGTTACTCTGGTTGGAATGACAGTGCTTACCTGTATGGTAACCCTGGCGATCAGTACCAATGTTGTAATTTCACTTGGTATGGTTGGTGCACTTTCCATTGTCCGTTTTCGTACAGCAGTAAAAGATCCTATGGATCTTTTGTATCTGTTTTGGGCGATCACCACGGGAATCACGGCAGGAGCGGGAATGTATGTGCTGGCGCTTATTGCGGCAGCGATTATGATCCTGATGATCGTATTGTTTTATCACAAACAGCAGAGAGGAAAAATCTATATTGCAGTGATCCACTATACAGGAGACCAGGCAGGAGATGAGGTTATCCGATGCTTTGGAAAACGAAAATATTTTGTCAAATCCAAGACCATGCGTAAAGAAAAAAACAGAGATGGCAGTGGAATTGTACTGCCGACAAAATGACATGGATTTTATGGAAAAAATCCGCAGCATTGAAGATGTAGAAGATGTCACTCTGATTCAGTATAATGGAGAATATCACGGATGAAAAAGATTCTGGCAGCAATGTTGCTGATTCTGATAGTCATTCTGGCAGCTGGCGCAGGCTATCAATGGTGGTCTTCCGGAAATGGAAATAAAAAGCAGTTTCAGAAATCCCAGGAGATTTTTGGAAATCCGCTTATGGGATATGTCCCAAGTGCATGGTATGAGAAAGTGTCAGAAGACATTTCGCTTTTGTATATGGACATTACCTGGGCAGAATTAGAGCCGGAAGAAGGCATCTATGCCTGGGATTCCATAGAAGAGGAAAACCAGATAAACAGGTGGAAAAAAAGAAGGAAAACATCTGATCCTACGTTTTGTCTGTGATATTCCGAGTGATGAAGAACATATGGATATCCCCTGGTGGCTGTATGAGAAGACAGAGGAAGACGGAACCTGGTATGACGGTGAATATGGAAAAGGATATTCACCGGATTACAACAATAAGGTTTTTATAGAAGAGCATGAGAAGGCAATCAAAGCCCTTGGAGAGCATTTTGGAAAAGACGGGCTGATCAGTTATATTGAGCTTGGAAGTCTTGGACATTGGGGAGAGTGGCATGTAAATTACAGCGAGGGGATTACGAGAATCCCTCGAGGAAGCTATAAGAAAAACCAGTATATTATGCCCTGGCTGGAAGCTTTTCCCGGCGTAAACAGGCTTATGAGAAGACCTTTTCATATTGCAGAAGCTTATGGAATGGGGCTTTATAATGATATGACCGGGCATAAAGAGTCCACAGAAGGATGGCTGACCTGGATTCAGGAAGGTGGAGATTATGGACAGGCAGAGGAGAAAGATGCGCTTGGCAGTATGCCAGACTTCTGGAAGACAGCTCCATCGGGCGGTGAATTTACCAGCTCTGTTTCCATGAAACAGATGCTGGTGACAGATCTGGAACAGACTGTAGAATTGGTCCGGAAGTCTCACACTACATTTTTAGGTCCGAAATATGCAGACAGTCAGTATAAAGATGGCTATGACAAAGTGCTTTTGAATATGGGGTACCGCCTGTGGATCTCAGAAGCTGCCTGGAAAAGGGAGGGGCAGGAAAATTGCCTGTGCCTGACCTGGAATAATGACGGCGTTGCTCCGCTTTACAAAAACTGGCCGGTATATCTGTATCTGGAGGATCCCTCTGGAAATACAGTGGAGAAGACTGAAATCAATATGCTTCTTTCTTCTGTTTTACCAGATACACAGCTTATTACTCGGACTGTATTTGAAACCCGGATATTCCGGCACTTTTGAAGAAGGGATATGCACTGTCTGTGGGAATTGAAGATCCCATGACAGAAAAGCCTGGCGTAAGGCTGGCAATGGACTGCGCTTACCAGAATGGCAGAAATATACTATGGCAGAAGGAAAAATAGAGTGGCTTTCGGTCCCTTTGCTTTCGGAAAAACCGGTAATAAAAAGTTGGAAGAGGTAGAGAAATGTCAGAAAAAATAGTGAAATACGAGTATGAATATGGCCTGTGTAAACGGATGCACTACCGTGGAGTATGGTGCGTGCGTTATGAAGGTGTGCCAGGGCATTTTGAGAAAGCGGGTATGGCCTGTTCCTGTGCAGTGGATGGCTGTGATAAGGATTGTGCAGTTATGGAAAGTGCGGATGCCGTTATTGATCCGGAGTGGGAGTGGCATATGCTGGACAATCCGCCTGGAAGATAGAAAAAAAAATTACGGCAGAGACAGGAAGAACTGCATATTATACCATAAGGCATGAAAACCGGAGTTGATAGTATGAGTCTGGCGGAATCCTTAAATTGGGAGCAAGAAGAGCAGTGCACATCCGTTTTTTCACGGTCTGTTACCAGCCGGAAAAAATCAGGAAAATTTAAAATTGTCAGAGAAAAAGGAATTATTAAAGAAAATCGCAGATATTCTTGCAGAGGAAAAATGGATTACCTCAGCTGAATTGTTGGTTTTGAAGGAAAAAAATAGAAAAATACGGTGGCACTTTATGACCAGGGCAGTGATCTACTGCCGGTGCAGTACAGAAGAGGAGTGCCAGAAGGATGCGCTTATAAGACAGGCGGCGGAGGCAAGAGAATGCGTCCGCCGCCTCGAACTGGTTCTTAGAGGATGAATATATAGAAAGCAGGTCCGGTACCAGCACCCGGGGACGGGAACAGTACCAGCGGCTTTTTTTTTCTGACCTTCTTAGAGATAAATTTGAGATTGTGGTGATAAAATCCCAGGACAGACTGATGCGAAACACAAAGGATTGGTATGTTTTTGTGGATCGGCTTGTGACTTGTGGCAAACGACTGTATCTCTATCTGGAAAACCGTTTTTACAGTGTACCGATGACAGTCTGATCACTGGAATCAAGGCAATTCTGGCAGAGGAATACAGCCGGGAATTAAGCCGTAAGATCAATAACGCCCACCGGAACCGGCAAAAGACTGGAAGTGCCCTGAATGCTTACTTCCAATACCTATGGATACCGGAAGCTGCCAGATAAAAGCCTGGCGATCATAGAGGAAGAGGCACAGGTGAAAAGAAAAAATGTATGAGCTTTGTGCAGGAGGTCTTGGCAGCAGATGTATCGCCCGGATCCTGCGGGAGGATGGTGTGCAGAAACGAAATGGAAACTTTTTTACCGATTCTGATATCCGCCGCATGATCCGAAATCCTGTCAATAAAGGTACTGTGGTCATGAACCGGAAACATTATGATTTTGATACCAGGCAGGTGGTAAAAATCCACAGGAACAGTTTTATATTTATGAAAACCGGATTCCGGCAATTGTGTCAGAAAAACTGTGGAAGGCTGCCAATGAAGAAATCGACAAAAGAAAAGAAAACTGTCGGAAATCAGGGAGAAAACGGCCAGGTGCTTTGGAGTAAATCCGGGAAAGCATGTGTTTAGCGGAAAATTGGTCTGTGGTTTGTGCGGGGCTCCTTTTTACCGGACAACAAGAAAGGGAAAAAACATAAAATCCATGAATGGAAATGTAAAACTTATCTGGAACAGGGGAGAAAAAAGGAGGAAAAGCCAGGCGGCTGTGCCAATATCCATCTGGAAGAGGAAAAAGTTGTTTCTTCTTCTGGAAAGGTCCGGAGGAAAAGAAATCCTGCCAGATCAGGAATGGGAGATTACGGATTTTTTTTTATGCAGCTTTTGAAGGAAAGTCTGGAAGAAAACCAAAAGAAGGATTTGGAAAAGTACGAACAGCTGGAAAAAAAGATTAAATACCAGCAACAGCTTTTGCTGGACAAATATCTGGAAGGCCTGGTGGAAGAATCTCTTTACCAGATCAAGGAAAGGGAACTGCAAAATAAATTAAAGAACAACACCGGCAGCAGAACGTGCAGGCAGAAGAACAGGGATTTTCTGGCAGAGGAACAGGAAGAAGTGGAAAAAAGGCTTCGGGAGACAGAGCAGTTTTTAAAAAGAACATCATGTTGTTCCAAAGGCCCGCGCATTATGTGAGTTAAAAAGGGTGGAGAAAATCCTGATTTATCCGGATCATCTGGAAAGTGGTAAAGAAAACAGGGAAAATGCATTATTGCGGCAGAGACCTTTGATATGCTATACTGAAAAAATCGTAACTGCCCTGCATATATGCAGTTACAGACATTACTTAGAGCCTGCCTGAAAAATCATTCCCGCAATCTGCACGCTCCACTGTGCGGTATATTTTGTCCGAACAGGTAGAAAGGAACAGTATTATGAATATCAGAAAATCTACACTTCAGGATCTGCCACAGATACTGAACTTATATAAAATTGCCAGGGGATTTATGAAAAACAACGGTAATCCAAACCAGTGGGAGGATCGCTACCCGGAAGTTTCCACGGTAGAAAATGATATAAAAACAGGAATTTCCCATGTATGCGTGGAAAATGGGGGAAATTGTGGGAACATTTGTATTTTTTTACAGGAGAGGATCCTACTTACCGTGTAATCGAAAATGGTGAATGGCACAGCGATAGGGAGCCCTACGGCGTGATTCACAGAGTTGCTTCCAATGGAGTGACAAAGGGGTGACCAGGGCTGCTTTTTCTTATGGATTGGAGAGAAGTGGATATGTGCGCATTGATACCCATGAGGATAACAAGCCAATGCAGGGCGCTTTGAAGAAATTTGGTTTCAGGGAATGCGGTGTGATCCATCTGGAAAGAGGAGCGGAGAGGATTGCCTTTGACTGTCGGAAAGAGTGGCTTTGAAAAATAAAATTAAATTTCTTTTTTGAAGAAATACGGGACTGCACTTCGTTATAGAAAATTGGAAAGAGAAGAGAACAGCATTTTGTGGAAACTGTCAGAATGCGTACTCACTGGAATGTCTGACTGCCATATATGATCAGAGTAGCCAAGCCCCTGTCTTGCACCGATGAATTCGCCTATGATCACCCCTACCAGGCAAAGACCGATATTTACTTTCATATTTGCAAGAATAAGGGGCACGGAGGAGGGCAAAACAATTTTTAAAAGCTCTTCCTTTTTTACCGCCTCCAAGTGTGCGGATCAGCTTCAGCTTTTCCTGGCTGATCTCCCCGAAGCCTGTATACAGGTTCAGAATCGATCCAAAAATTGCCACAGACATACCTGCAACAATGATGGTCCGCTGACGGGCACCCAGCCATACAATGAGAAGGGGCGCCAGGGCAGACTTAGGAAGGCTGTTCAGCACTACCAGATAAGGCTCCAGTACTTTTTTTGCAAGTCTGGGGCATCCCCACAGCAGAATGGAAATGCCAAGACCCAGGACTACTACGAAGAGGAAACTAAGAAGAGTTTCTTTCAGGTGGCGCCAATGTGGATGAACAGCGAGTGGTTTTGGGCCATCTCCACAAAGGTTTTGAAGATCATGGAGGGGCTGCTGAAGATGAAAGAGTCGATCCAGCCAGCCCTTGCCAGGATTTCCCATTGTGCCAGAAAAATAAGAAAGACCAGAAGCCTTGCGCTTACAACAAGGCGACGGTCCCTTTTCTGACGTGCAAGATATGCTTTTTGTGTGGGGGAAGGTTCATGCATTCTGATTCAACTCCTTCCAGATCAGATTAAAGTAGGATTTGAAAGCCGGGGCATTTCTCGAAGAAAGGGGCGTGCGGTCTTTCATATCCAGATCGATGGGAACAATCTTTATTACAGTGGCAGGACGCTTTGAAAGAATCAGTACCCGGTCTGCCATGCTGATGGCTTCGGAAATATCATGAGTGACAAGAGTAGCCGGCTTTCGTTGTTTCTTCAGGATTTTTCCAATGTCATCACTTACGTTCAGCCGTGTCTGGTAATCAAGTGCGGAGAATGGTTCGTCGAGAAGCAGAAGATCCGGTTTTAATGCAAGGGTGCGGATCAGTGCCGCCCGCTGTCGCATGCCGCCGGAAAGCTGGCTTGACGACTGTCACGGAATTTGTCCAGCTCATAAAGCTTTAATAGTTCATCTACATAGAAAAGATTGTCTTTTTTGTGAGTTCGCCTTTTATTTCCAGTCCAAGGAGAACATTGCGGTAGATGCTGCGCCATTCCAGAAGGTGGTCTTTTTTGAAGCATATAGCCAATACGGGCGCTGTCCTTGTTCAGTGGCTTTCCATTCATAAGAATGGTTCCGCTTTCCGCATGTAAAAGCCCGCAGATCAGATTCAGCAAAGTGGACTTTCCACAACCAGAAGGACCCACGACAGCCAGAAACTCTTCTGGCATAAGATGAAAAGATATATGAGAAAGGGCAGCCGTTTCCCCGGATAAGCTATGGTAAGAAAGGCACACATCCTTTACTTCCAGAAGCGGATTCATAATCAAACCTCCATTTTCGTATAATTTATGATATGCTTTTGGGGTGGGGTGTGTTATAATGAAGTGATTTATCTATGTGCATAGTGCAGCGAAGCGGAGTTCGCGGTTCCTGTACCGACAATTTTTTTAGAAAGAAAATAATATTATGAGTAAAAAGCAAACGGTTTTCAACCTGTTATTTCTGGTGATCGTTTTCGGTCTTACCATGTACTTGGTTTTTCGCGGTAAGGACATCGGGGATATTATCCGTACTGCCAGGGAAGCTGATGGAAGATATCTGCTTCTGAGTCTTGTGTGCGTGGTATTTTTTATCCTTGGCGAATCGGTTATCATTTTTTATATGATGAAAACACTTGGAGCCAGTGTGAAAATGACTCATTGTGCACTGTACTCCTTTTGTAGGATTTTTTTTTTCAGCTGTATTACTCCGTCTGCATCAGGGCGGACAGCCCATGCAGATCTTTTTACATGAAAAAAAGATAAACTGCCTATTCCGGTAACCACTCTGGTTCTGATGATCGTTACCATCACCTACAAGGCAGTTCTGGTAGTGATCGGTGTTCTGATCTGTTTTCTGGGCGGTGATTTCCTCGAGAGGCTATCTTGGGGACTATATGTGGGTGTTTTATCTAGGCGTGGGTCTGAACGTGTTCTGTGTTACCTTTATGATGATACTGGTATTTGCTCCAGGTCTTGCGAAATGGATCATGGTAAAAGGTCTGAAGATCATTGAGCATGTCCGGATTCTGAAGCCCAAAAAGGCAAGGCTTGAGAAGGCTGGAGGCTTCCATGGACCAGTATCACGCAACGGCAGCCTTCTGGGCCAGCCATAAGCGGATCATACTGAATGTATTTATCATTACATTTGTGCAGAGGTGTATTCTGTTCACGGTTACTTACTGGGTGTACCGCGCCCTGGGACTCCATGAGTATGGAATCCTTCGACCGTTACTATTTTACAGGCGGTGATTTCCGTATCTGTAGATATGCTTCCTCTTCCGGGAGGCATGGGAATCAGCGAGACATTATATATGGTGATGTTTGTGCCCGTATTTGGACCACTTTTTGCTGCCATCCATGCTGCTCAGCCGTGGGATTTCCTATTACGGACAGATGCTGATCAGTGCACTTATGACCTGTGTGGCACATCTTACCATTGGAAGGAAAAACGAAGAGATACAAAGGATGTAATTAACTGCAATGAAGGAAGAACGTTTGAAAAAGGAGAAACAGGATATGCTTGGATTTTATGATTATACGGTGGTGCTTACATACATCAGTCTCGCTGTTTCCGTATTTGGCATGACAAGAGCACTGGAGGGAGACTTTAAAGTTGCAATTTTGTGTCTGGCACTGTCCGGACTTTGTGATATGTTTGACGGAAAGATAGCCAGAACAAAGAAGAACCGTACGGATGATGAGAAGAATTTCGGGATTCAGATCGATTCCTTATGTGATGTGGTCTGCTTTGGTATTTTTCCGGCAATGATCTGTTACTGTCTGGGAATGAACCATATCCCAGGAGTGATCATTCTCTGCCTGTATTGTGTAGCTTCTGTAATCCGTCTGGGTTACTTTAACGTAATGGAAGAGAAGAGACAGAACGAGACCTCCGAGCTTCGTCACTATTACCAAGGTCTGCCAATCACTTCGATGGCGATCATCCTTCCGTTCCTTTATCTGCTGAGAAGAGGATGCGGGAAGAATTTCCTTCTGGTGATCCATGTGGCAGTGGTAGTAGTCGGAGTGCTGTTTATCAGTGATTTTAAGGTGAAAAAACCTCAGAATCCAATGGTAATCCTTCTGGTTGCCCTTGTGGCACTGGCACTTTCCATGATGTTTCATCTGTTATAAAACGGATATTCACCATATCTGAAACTCAGCTGTCTGGCGCCTGTTGTGCTTCTGTAGCTGCCGGACGCATTTATTAGTCCGGGGCTGTCCCGGACTGTATTCATGAATTCACCCATGGAGGCATGGTTTATTCATGGCTTCCATCCGGGGATTTTATAGTAAATGCAGGGGAGGTATTATGAAATATATAGACAGAAAAGGCAACATCACAATAGAGGAGAACGGACAGGACAAATTTTTGCGCCATCTGTATAATGACTGGGGCCGACGTCTTTGCCTGAAGATCATCATGCAGCCTTTTGTCACCAGACTGGGCGGCTGGTTTTTGAATACCAGGCTTTCTGCGAGGATGATTCCTGGATTTGTGGAGCGCAATCACATTGATCTTTCCAGCTGCACCAGACAGGAGTTTGCTTCCTATAACGACTTTTTTACCCGCAGGCTTAAAGAGGGGCAGCGGCCTGTAGCAGCGGATGACAGCGTAGTGGTCAGTCCTTGTGACGGAAAGGTTACCGTGAGCCGTATTGGCAGTGATTCCAGGTTTTATATAAAAGATACTCTGTATACTCTGGAACGCCTGCTGAGGAATAAAAAAGCTGGCAAAGCGGTATCTTGGCGGTTATGCAGTGATCCTCAGGCTGACAGTCGATGATTATCACCATTACTGCTATGTGGCAGATGGAGAGAAATCTCCGGATGTAAAGATCCCCGGTGTTTTTCATACGGTAAATCCTGCTGCTAATGACGTATGCCAGATTTATCATGAGAATACCAGAAAGTATTGCCTGTTAAAAACAGAGCAGTTTGGAACCATTACTATGATGGAAGTCGGAGCTATGATGGTGGGGAAAATTACCAATCTGAAACCTGGTGCCTGTGAAGTGAAAAAAAGGGTGAGGAGAAAGGTCTATTTTGAATTCGGAGGTTCTACTATTGTCCTGCTTCTTCAGCATGGAAAGGTAAGGCTGGATTCTGATTTGATAGAGAATTCTGAAAATGGATACGAAACGATTGTAAGAATGGGTGAGAGAATTGGCAAATGTAAATTACCAAAAAGAGCTTGAAAAATTAATCGAACAGCATGAGAAAGAAGGAAAGGTTCCCAGACTTTTTCTTCATGCATGCTGTGCGCCATGCAGCAGTTATGTCCTGGAATATCTTTCCAGGTTTTTTTTCTGTTACAGTATTTTTTTATAATCCCAATATTTCTCCCAAGGAGGAATATGAGAAGCGGGTGGCAGAAATCCGCAGGCTGATCAGCGAGATGGAGTTTCTTCATCCAGTCGATCTGGTGGAAGGCGCGTATAGACCAGAGGATTTTTATGCCATGGCAAAAGGAATGGAGGATGCCGGAGGGAGGAGAACGATGTTTCAAATGTTATCGGCTTCGAATGGAGGCAGCAGCAAAGCTGGCTCAGGAGGGCGGATATGATTATTTTACCACCACACTTTCCATCAGTCCTTTAAAAAAATGCGGGAAAGATCAATGAGATAGGCCAGGAACTTGCACAAATCTATAAAGTGGAGCATCTTCCGTCTGATTTCAAGAAAAAGAACGGATATAAGCGGTCTATAGAACTTTCCCATGAATATGGGCTGTATCGGCAGAATTATTGCGGGTGTGTGTTTTCTAAGCGGGAGAGCATGGAGCGGGAAAAGCAGAAACAACAGAGCTGCATGGACTGTCAGTGAAACCATCTGATATTTTGCAAACAATAGTGCAGAGTCATGCACTTGCATGAATTTTGTGCATTGCAAAACGGTTTGATGCAGTAATGTATAGCGAAAATCATAATGAAAGACTCTTTGCAATTAGCAGAAAGTGTGATAAACTAGCACTTGATTGTAGTAAAGTTAGAAAGAATTTGTAAGGTTCCTATAATACTTCAAAGTGTATTTCTGTAAAATTCTTAAGCATCTTGCTTTTGGAATAAAAAAAAATATTGAAAAATTCGTGGAACTTTGCAGGAAATGAGGGAAAATATTATGGCACAGTTATGGGGCGGACGGTTCACAAAAGAAACCGATAAACTGGTTTATAATTTTAATGCATCCATTTCATTTGACCAGAAATTTTATGAACAGGACATCCGTGGCAGCAAGGCACATGTAAAGATGCTTGCAAAACAGGGGATTCTGACAGAGAAAGAGAGAGATCAGATATTAGAAGGACTGGAGGGAATCCTGGCAGATGTGAAAGCAGGCAGACTTGCAATCACATCAGAATATGAGGATATCCACAGTTTTGTAGAGGCAAACCTGATCGACCGTATTGGTGATCCGGGTAAGAAGCTTCACACGGGAAGAAGCCGTAATGACCAGGTTGCACTGGACATGAAGCTTTATGTGCGTGATGAGATCGATGAGATTGACCAGGAAGTAAAATCACTGCTTGAGGCTCTTCAGAAGATCATGGAAGAGAATGTGCATACGTATATGCCCGGCTTTACCCATCTCCAGAAAGCCCAGCCAGTTACGCTGGCACATCATGTGGGAGCATATTTTGAAATGTTCCGCCGTGACAGAGGCCGTCTGTTTGATATCCGCAAGAGAATGAACACCTGTCCTCTTGGCGCCGGCGCTCTGGCAGGAACCACTTATCCTCTGGACAGAGAGTATACTGCAAAGCTTCTGGATTTTGATGAGCCAACCAGAAACAGCATGGACTCTGTATCAGACAGAGACTATGTGATTGAGCTGTTGTCCGCACTTTCTACGGTTATGATGCATTTCAGCCGTTTCTGCGAAGAGATTATTCTCTGGAATTCCAATGAGTACCGTTTCGTGGAAATTGATGATGCTTACACTACCGGAAGCAGTATCATGCCGCAGAAGAAAAACCCGGATATCGCCGAGCTGGTAAGAGGAAAGACCGGCCGTGTTTATGGCGCGCTGATGTCGATTCTGACAACCATGAAGGGAATTCCGCTGGCATATAATAAAGACATGCAGGAAGACAAGGAACTTACATTTGATGCTATTGATACTGTGAAAGGTTGTCTGGCTCTTTTTACCGGCATGATATCCACCATGCAGTTTAACAAGGCGAACATGGAAGCAAGCGCAAAGAATGGCTTTACCAATGCTACTGATGCGGCAGATTACCTGGTAAATCACGGCGTGCCTTTCCGTGATGCGCATGGAATCGTTGGGCAGTTGGTTCTAAAATGTATTGAAAAGGGAATTTCCCTGGATGAACTGTCCCTTGAAGAGTATAAAGAAATCAGTCCTGTGTTTGAACAGGATATTTATGAGGCTATCAGCATGAAGACCTGTGTGGAGAAACGTATGACTCTTGGAGCTCCCGGTCCGGATGTGATGGAGCAGGTAATTGCAGGAAATAAAAAGTATCTGGAAGCGAACTGAAAAAAAGGACACATCCTGCAGAAAGCCTTTTTCAAACATGCTCTGGGCAGTTCGGTGGAAAGTAACGAAAGAATCTTGTTTTACAGGATTTTTTTGGTAAATCAGATAAATTTATTGCTTTAATATGATAAAATTTAAGAAAGTACTTGCATTTTCTCAGAACATGGTATAGTATGTCATAGAAATACACATGTACGCAGAGGAAAGAATGAGGAGAGAATATTATGAGTGAAAAGCTTAGAGTTGGTATTTTAGGTGCTACCGGAATGGTGGGTCAGAGATTTATTTCCCTGTTAGAGAATCATCCGTGGTTTGAAGTTGTAACTGTTGCAGCAAGCCCGAGAAGTGCTGGAAAGACTTACGAGGACGCTGTAGGAGGCAGATGGAAAATGGATACTCCAATGCCGGAAGCAGTGAAAAAGAGCTTGTTGTTATGAATGTAAATGAGGTAGAGAAGGTTGCGTCAACTGTTGACTTTGTATTCTCTGCTGTAGATATGTCCAAGGACGAGATTAAAGCCATCGAGGAAGCATATGCCAAGACTGAGACACCAGTTGTTTCCAACAACAGCGCTCACAGATGGACACCTGATGTGCCGATGGTAATTCCGGAAATCAATCCAGAGCATTTCGAAGTTATCAAACATCAGAAAGAGCGTCTGGGAACAAAGAGAGGCTTCATCGCTGTTAAGCCAAACTGTTCTATTCAGAGCTATGCACCTGCACTTACTGCATGGAAAGAATTTGAGCCATATGAAGTAGTTGCTACTACATATCAGGCAATTTCCGGAGCAGGAAAAACATTTAAAGACTGGCCGGAAATGGAGCATAACATTATTCCATATATTGGTGGCGAGGAAGAAAAGAGCGAGAAAGAGCCACTTCGTATCTGGGGTAAAGTTGAGGACGGCGTGATTGTTCCGGCGAAAGAGCCTGTTATCACATGTCAGTGCGTTCGTGTGCCGATCCTGAATGGCCACACTGCAGCTGCATTTGTAAAATTCAGAAAGAAACCTACGAAAGAGCAGCTTGTAAAAAGCACTTGTAGAGTTCAAGGGAGTTCCTCAGAACTGAATCTTCCAAGCGCACCGAAGCAGTTCATTCAGTATCTTGAGGAGGATAATCGTCCACAGGTTACAGAGGATGTGAACTTCGAGAACGGAATGGGCGTATCAATCGGAAGACTTCGCGAGGATACTGTTTACGATTGGAAGTTCATTGGACTTTCCCACAACACTGTAAGAGGTGCTGCAGGTGGTGCTGTTCTTTGCGCAGAGCCACTGACGGCGCAGGAATATATCCACCCGAAATACATTGAAGAGTGAATAAATGCAGGGAGAATGCTGCCGGATATGGCGGCATTCTCCCTTTTTGGGGATAGTCGGCAATCAGCACGCTCCACTTTGTGGTAGATTTCACTCGAATTCGTCTGCCGTAGCCCGTTACGGCAGACGCATTCGAGCGAAATCTCCCGCAAGTGACGTACATCTTGCACCTTTTTCAAGAATAGTAACAGATAAACAACTAAAATAAAAAACTGACCGTTTACGATAGGGGAGATTCATGTTAAAATAGATAGCACGTTAGAGCCTGTTTGAAAAATCATTCCCGCAATATGCACGCCCCACTTTGCGGGAGATTTCACCCGAATTCGATTGCCGTAGCCCGCTACGGCGCCCTCATCCGGGCAAAATCTCCCACAAATTGTGACGCACATCTTGCAGAAAGCCTTTTTCAAACACGCTCTAGAACTGACAGGAGGTGAGTCCATGAGCGACAGAGAGCGAATCCGCCTTACCCAGTATTCTCATACATCTGGCTGAGCGGCGAAAGTAGGTCCGGGGACCCTTGCCCAGGTTCTGGGTAAGCTGCCGAAGTTTTATGATTCGAATTTACTGGTCGGAACGGAATCTTCCGACGATGCTGCTGTATATCGTATATCTGATGATCTGGCCATGATCCAGACCGTGGATTTTTTTACACCGATCGTGGACGATCCTTATACTTTCGGACAGATCGCAGCGGCAAATGCGTTAAGTGATGTGTATGCTATGGGTGGAGAGCCTAAGCTGGCATTGAATATTGCAGCCTTTCCTAATTGTCTTGATCCGGAGATTCTGGGCGAGATTCTGCGGGGAGGTGCAGACAAGGTAATGGAGGCTGGTGCTTCTCTTGCGGGAGGACACACGATTCAGGACGATGAGCCGAAATATGGCTTGTGCGTTACCGGATTTGTAAATCCTGCCTCAATGTGGAAAAAATATTGGAGCAGAGACCGGAGATGTTCTGATCCTTACCAAGCCTCTTGGAACCGGAATTCTTTCTACTGCAGTGAAAGGAGAGATGGCATCTGAGGAAGAGACTGCCTATGCAGCTTCTGTGATGGCGACTTTGAATAGGTATGCCAGAGATAAAGTGGTAGATCTGCAGGTTCATGCCTGCACGGATGTAACAGGTTTTGGTCTTGCCGGACATGCCCTGGAAATGGCGAAGGGAAGTGGGAAGACCCTTTGTATTTCTCTTGGTTCCCCTGCCGATTATGAAAGGAGCACTTGACTATGCTTCTATGGGATTTATTCCTGCAGGTGCATACCGCAATCGGGAATTTGCAGGGGAGAGAGTGCGAGTTTTCATGGAAGAATCACAGTGGGGAAAGCAGTGAGAATTTCTGGCTGGAAAAGACCAGGTGTGAAGCTGTGGAAAATGAAACAGGCAGAAGTGAAACCATCATAAATGAAGCAGAGCTTGCTGCCCGTGAGGATATAGTATTTGACCCGCAGACTTCCGGGGGCTTCTCCCGAGTATAGATTCTCGTGGATGCGGGCAAGGCAATTAGTCGACTGTCTTCTCTGTCGCTTCCCTGTGCTGTGATTGGACGGGTAATTAATTTACAAAAAGAAACATCTCGTTTTTGTGAAATAGTTCCTAATTGATAAAAATTATCAACTTCTATTGTGAAAAAAATACATCAAAGTGTTATAATTGTAAAAAACAATACGGAGGTGTTTTTTATGAACTATGAAGATGTGCAAAAACTTTCAAACGCAGCCAAAAACAAAATCGGGCTGCTGAACGGCAATTTCCCTGAAGTACTTTCTTCGGGCTGTAATGGCTGGTTTCTTTATTGATGTGGCAGTTATTTACAGCAACGTCATAGGAAGTGTATTTTCGGGATCAGATCCTGCCTGGGGCAAGTTTCTTGGAGCTGTAGTGTTCTCCATTGCTGTTCTTCTGATCAGCCTGGTTGGCGGCGAGCTGTTTACCGGTAATAACATGGTAATGGCATTCGGCGCCTTCGACAAGAGTGTATCCTGGGGGATGCAGGCAAGGTATGGCTGGTAAGCTACCTTGGCAATTTCGTTGGATGTGCAATTATGGCGCTTCTTTTTGTAGGAGCAGGTGCATCCGGCTCAGCAGATTATTTCGCAGGCTTTATTAACAACAAGCTGACGATCCCTATGGGACAGATGTTCATGCGTGCAATTTTGTGTAATTTCTTCGTATGTCTTGGCGTACTCTGCGGAATTAAGCTGAAAAGTGAAACCGGTAAATTCCTTTATGATCGTAATGTGTATCTCTGCATTCGTTTTCAGCGGATTTGAGCACTGCATTGCAAACATGGGAATCTTTGTAGTAAGCCTTGGTCTGGTAGATGGCCTTTCCGTTGGTCTCATGCTGAAGAGTATGCTGATCGTAACCATTGGAAATATGGTGGGAGGTGCTCTTTACTGGCATGGCCATTAAGAAAGATGAGCGCAGATAAATAATATGTCAAAAAGCTTTATACATAGCAGAGAAGCCCAGCGTGGCTCAGAATTTGCGAAAGCTTTAAAATCTGGCGGACAAAGACGGATGGCTATATCGAGTCTGATACCTGCGTGGTGACCTGGTGTGTGGGACATCTGGTCACCATGAGCTATCCTGAGAAATATGATATGAAATACAAAAGGTGGAGTTTAGATACCCTGCCTTTTTTGCCGCATGATTTTAAATACGAAGTGATACCTGGCGTGGAAAAACAGTTCCAGATCGTGAAAGGGCTTTTAAACAGACCTGATATTGATACCATTTATGTGTGTACCGACTCCGGGCGTGAAGGTGAATATATTTACCGCCTGGTAGCACAGATGGCGGGAGTGAAAGACAAGACGCAGAAGCGTGTGTGGATCGACTCCCAGACTGAAGAAGAGATTCTTCGGGGAATCCGTGAGGCAAAGGACATCTCAGAATATGATAACCTTGCCGCAGCCGCCTATCTTCGGGCAAAAGAAGATTATCTGATGGGAATTAATTTCTCACGTGTACTGACTTTGCGTTATGGAAACAGCGTAACCAATTATCTTGGAGGCAAATACCAGGCAATTTCCGTTGGACGGGTTATGACCTGTGTCCTTGGGATGGTAGTTCGCCGCGAGCGGGAAATCCGCGCATTTGTGAAAACACCTTTTTACAGAGTTGTGAGCAGCATTGCTCTTGAAGGAGAAAGCTTTGAAGGAGAGTGGAGAGCTGTAGAAGGCAGCCGCTATTTCCAGTCCCCTGTTTTATATAAAGAAAATGGTTTTAAGAAAAAAAGAAGATGCCCAGAAGCTGATCTGTGAATTAAGTACACAGCAGCCTCTTATATGTACGGTGGAGAAGATTGAGCGAAAGAAGGAAAATAAGAATCCGCCGCTTTTATTTAACCTGGCGGAGCTTCAGAATGTGTGCTCCAAGCTGTTCAAGATCAGCCCGGATGAGACTCTTTCCATTGTACAGGAACTGTATGAAAAGAAACTGGTCACTTATCCCAGAACAGATGCCCGTGTGTTGTCTACTGCGGCAGCAAAGGAGATTTATAAGAATATCTCCGGGCTTCGGAATTATCCTCAGGCCGGGGAAGCTGCGCAAGGTGCGTTAGAGCTTGGCGCATACAAAAAATATCGCGAAGACACGTTACACCAATGACAAACAGATTACAGACCATTATGCTATTATTCCTACTGGCCAGGGACTTGGTGCACTAAAGGGACTTTCTCTGACGGCACAGCGGGTGTATGAGACGATTGTGAGACGATTTTTAAGCATTTTTTATCCACCGGCTGTTTATCAGAAGGTAAGCCTTTGTGACGAAAATGGAGAATGAATCTTTCTTTTTCTTCTTTTAAAGTTTTGCTTAGTGAAGGGTATCTGAAGATTGCTGCAAATTCTTTTGCAAAAAAAGAGTATGGCAGAAGCTTCCGGAAAAACTCCCGAAAGTGAAGGGAGAAGGTGAGGTTTCCTGCGACGAAGCTTTGTTAGCTGCATTGCAGAAACTGAAAAAGGGTGATATACTAAACATAAATGGTCTTGGTATCAAGGAAGGAGAGACATCTCCACCGAAACGATACAATTCCGGTTCTATGATCCTGGCAATGGAGAATGCAGGCCAGCTGATCGAGGATGAGGATCTTCGTTCACAGATCAAAGGCAGCGGAATTGGTACCAGCGCCACCAGAGCAGAGATTTTGAAGAAGCTGTTTAATATCAGATATCTGTCTCTGAATAAGAAAACCCAGGTAATCACACCTACCCTTCAGGGGGAAATGATTTATGATGTGGTAAACTGCTCCATCAGACAGCTTCTGAATCCGGAACTGACTGCAAGCTGGGAAAAAGGACTGAATTATGTGGCAGAGGGCAGTATTACAGAACAGGAATATATGGATAAGCTGGAGCACTTTGTAAGGATTCGTACCAAACAGGTGGAGGACAGTCATTTTCAGTATGCGCTGAGGCAGTTTTTTGATGCAGCTGCGCAGTTTTATAAGAAGCCGGAGCGGGAAACTGCTATGAAAAAAAGGCAGAACACGCTCTGATACAGATTGGGGAATAAAGGAAATCATTCATTAAATTAGATTTATATGAGGAGGATGTATTATGTTAAAAGATTTTACCATCGCAAACATGCTGGATATGACCCAGACCATCGCAGGAGAGCTTTTCCAGGGAAAACCTATCCGTGGAAGTTCTTCCGGAGATTGGTGATTTCATTGTGAAATTGGGAAAAACAATGGATCCAGATGAATATGACTATCTGGAGGGGGATATCTGGATTGCGAAATCTGCCAAGGTTGCACCTACCGCCTGCATTAACGGACCAGCCATCATCGGCAAGAATACAGAAGTACGCCACTGTGCATTTATACGCGGAAAAGCTCTTGTAGGAGAGGGGCTGTGTAGTGGGAAACTCCACAGAGCTTAAGAATGTAGTCCTTTTTAACAATGTGCAGGTTCCGCACTACAATTATGTAGGCGATGCAGTTCTCGGCTACAAATCCCCATATGGGTGCAGGTTCCATCTGTTCCAATGTAAAATCTGACAAGAAACTGGTTGTTGTAAAAGACGGCGAGGAGAAGATTGAGACAGGACTTAAGAAGTTTGGTGCCATGCTGGCAGATCATGTAGAAGTTGGCTGTGGTTCGGTTCTGAATCCGGGAACTGTGATTGGAAGAAACACTAACATTTATCCGCTTTCTCCAGTACGTGGATGCGTTCCGGCAAACATTCGCCCGGATGAGGGCGCCGTAGCGGGCTACGGCAACCGAATTCGGGTGAAATCTCCCGCAAAGTGGGGCGTGCAGATTGCGGGAATGATTTTTCAAACAGGCTCTAGTATAAATAAAATGGCTTGGCAGAAAATGAATTCTGTCAAGCCGTTTTTTCTGGACATGTCCATAAATAATTTTTATATCATAGCTGTTCTAAATTCCAAAC
>VOFF01000049.1_pt1:15000-44001 | contig 44001 bp, 43 predicted proteins | sample 5384061 | NCBI WGS metagenome assembly VOFF01 (sample SAMN12384725, study PRJNA508395) | human gut metagenome | isolation source: healthy gut E | host: Homo sapiens | reverse complement strand
GGTCACGAGCCGTTCGGGAGCCACGTAGAGGAATTTGACATCGCCGTAGACGCAGTTGTCGAGCACGATGTCGATTTGCCGCATCGAAAGTCCCGAATGGATCGCCGCCGCGTTGATGCCGAGCCGCCTGAGGCGGTCGACCTGGTCCTTCATCAGGGCGATGAGCGGCGTGACGACGATGCACAACCCCTCGCGGGCCATCGTCGGAACCTGGTAGGTGAGCGACTTGCCGCCTCCGGTGCGACGGCATCCTCAAAGGCGAAACCATTTCGTTCGCAGGCCTCTGCAAAATGGCCTGCTGCAATCTGGCCGAGTCGTTCGAGAACTCGGCCTCGGTAACGGTGGGTTACAGCGACGCCATCTCCGGCGCCCGGCAGATCAAGATGCTCGGACTGGCCGGCACCTATACGCAGATTCTCGACGAGAACCGCCCCATCATGCGCGGGCTGTCGGCCCCCTACGGACTGAGCTACACGCCGGGCATGTGGCTCAATTCGATTCAGGTGTCGAAGGGCGTTTCGTCGGTCACAGCCGGACATGAAGCGATCACCGGCCAGATCAATCTCGAACACCGCAAGCCCACCGACGACGAACGGCTCTTCGTGAACCTCTATTTCGACGACGAGCTCAAACCCGAGCTGAACCTCTCGACGGCACTGCCCGTGACGCGCGACAAGAAGCTCACGACGATCGTGCTGGCACACGGTTCGATGGACACCAAATCCTACGACCACAACCACGACGGCTTCCGCGACCTGCCCGAGGCGCGTGCGATGCACGTGGCCAACCGCTGGCTCTACGCCGCCGACAACGGACTGCAACTGCGCTGGGGCTTCAAGGTCACGGCCGAGAACCGTCTCGGCGGCCGCATGGGCTACGAAAATTCGATGCGCGATCAGATGCGCCAGAGCGCGCTGGACGGCGGCTCGCTCTACGGTTCGCAGATCCGCAACCGAGGTTTCAACGGCTACATCAAACTGGGCATGCCCGTCGGTGCCTCCGTCTACGACAAGGACGAGCAGGACGAGATGCGTTCCAACATCGCCTTCGTGGCCGATTTCGACCACTTCAACGAGAGCTCCTACTTCGGCCTGAACGACTATACAGGAAATGAAAACTCGGTGTCGCTCAATGCGATGTACAGCCATTACTTCACCTACCGCTCGTCGCTCATCATGGGCGTCTCGGCCCACCTGCAATCGTTCAACGAACGGCTCGTCAACGATTTCGTCGACAACGGCCGGATCGAAGGGCGCAGCTACGATATGGACCACAGCGAGAACGAAGCGGGCCTCTACGCCGAATACACCTACTCGATCCGCGACAAGTTCTCGCTCGTAGCAGGCGCACGCGGCGACTACAACTCGTTCTACGACAAATACTACTTCACGCCGCGCGGCCACATCAAATGGAACATCACGCGTCTGTTGACGCTGCGCGCCTCGGCGGGTCTGGGCTACCGCTCGACCAATCTGGTGACGGACAACATCGGCGTCCTGGCCACCGGCCGCCGTTTCGCCTTCGACGGCTACGCATGGAACGGCGATTACGATTTCCACACGCTCTACCGCGATTTCAACCGCATGGAGAAGGCGCTGACCGTGGGCGGAAGCCTCACGCAGACGTTCGGACTGGTCAAGCCCGAGGACGCCACGCTGAGTTTCGACTACTTCCGCACGCAGTTCTACAACCAGGTCGTGGCCGATCAGGAGTACAGCGCCACCGAGGTGATGTTCTACAACACCGACGGCCGCTCCTACACCGATACCTATCAGGTCGACTTCAACTGGACGCCCGTCGAGCGGCTCGACATCTTCGCGACCTACCGCTACACCAACTCGTCGATGACGCTCGACCGTCCTGACGGCGGGCGCGTGCAGGTCGAACGGCCGCTGGTGAGCCGTTACAAGGCGCTGCTGAACATCCAGTACGCCACGAAGTTCCGCCGCTGGACGTTCGACGCCACGGCGCAGCTCAACGGTCCGGCGCGCATCCCGACGCAGACGGGCGATCGGTCGCCACGCTATCCCATGTTCTATGCGCAGGTGAGCCGCAAGGGGGCAAGTTCGACATTTACGTGGGCTGCGAGAATATCGCCGACTACCGGCAGGAGGACCCGATCCTCAATGCGGCGAATCCCTACGACTACAAGTTCAACTCGATGAATGTCTGGGGACCGCTCATGGGGCGCAAGTTCTACGCCGGCCTGCGGTTCAACCTCTATTGATCCGTCCCCGGCTCCGTCGCGGGAGTGTCTTCCCCGACGGAGCCGGGGATACCCAAATAAAAAGTGCGATATGAAAAAGTTATTTCGATCTGCCTTGCGCTCGTATTGTGCGCGCAGGGGCGTTCGCGGCCCCGGCATCCGCGAAAGAAGGAGAAAAAAGACCGTGACGACGGTGTTCGTGACCGACATCGAGTGCGACCACTGCGTGAAGAAGATCATGGACAACGTGCCGTCGCTGGGCAAAGGCATCAAGGACGTGCGGGTGGACCTCCCGAAAAAAGGAGGTGACGGTGGTCTATGATGCGTCGAAGAACGACGATGCGAATATCGTCGAGGGCTTCGCTTCGCTTAAGGTGAAGGCCGAACCGAAAAAGGCCGGAACGGAGAAGTAGTTCCGGCGGCATCCGGATAACGACGGGCGGGACGTCTCTCTGGAAGGGGACGTCCCGCCCGTCGTTCGGCGCAGCCGCATTTCGGCAGGTCATCCGGCCGGTTGTCCTGTCGGTCGGTTTGAGGCGTTCGTCCGGCGATCCGGTCGTTTCCGGTCGTCGGCTGTCCGGTTTCCGCGCGGGCGGCGTACCGTGCAGGGGTGCCTCCGGGCGGGCGGTAGGGCGGGGCTCTCGCAGGAGGGCGCCGCATCCGTTTTGTCCGGATCTCCCGGGGCGGTTCCGCCCTTCGGATCGGAGCGTCCGGTTTCCGTGCCGGTCGCTCCTCTGCTTCCTGTCGTCGGGGGGGGCGTTTCCGGTCGGAGAGTGGAATTTACGGCCCGGTCCGTCTCCTTTCCGGGACGGGAAACGGACTTTTCGGGTTTTTTCGGACATCGTTTCGTCAATCGCATATAAATAGTTGTATGTGTAATTGGATGATTATTAATATGTTAAAAATTAGGGGGGATTTTCGGGGTAAAAAAGTGGCGAAAATTGGTTTCTTTCGAGAAATATGTTTACCTTTACACCCGAATCCTTCAGGATTCTTACATAGGGGACAGAGAATGGTGCTTTTGTATGGGAGAGGGTGTAATTGGCTGATTGATATGTATTTGTCTGTCAGTCGAGGAGCCAAAGGTATATCCGTATAGAAAAGCGCGCCAAGTTCGACGGCATGGGACAACCCGAACAGGAGAAGTGGTGGGCCATGAGCGCGGTATTCAACCGTTCGCTGAAAGCCAAAGACATACTGGACGCCGTCCGAGTCGAAAACTTCGTTCCGATGCGCAGCGTCGTCGAGGTCTGCGGTCGCCGCAGGGTCCGCAAGTCGGTCCCGGCGATTAGGAATCTGATCTTCGTCCGTACGACGCCGTCCAGCATCAGGGAGCTGAAATCCCGCTATCTGTTTTTGCAATACCTTACGCACCGGGTGGACGGACATACCGAGCCGATCGTCGTTCCCGACGAACAGATGCGTCATTTCATTGCCGTGGCGAGTTCCGACGACGAGCACCTGATCTATCTTCAGCCCGAAGAGGTCCGCTTCGGGGCCGGGGACCGCGTCCGCGTTCGCGGAGGTGTCTTCGAGGGCGTCGAAGGGGTGTTCGTGCGGGTCAAGGGCACGCGGGACAAACGCGTGGTGGTCATGCTCGAAGGGGTGGCCGCCGTGGCGCTCGTAACGCTTCCGGTGCAGTTGCTGGAAGCGCTCTGATCCCTTCCGCGATACGGTTTCGGGGCTTTCCGTAAAAAGCCGCATTCCGATTTTTTTGCGATCCTCCTTTCGTGTCGCCGGATGTCTCCGGTGCGGTCGTTTTTCGTGTCTTAATCCATACGGAAAAATTAATCGGGCATTGGCCATGGATACATTATATTTGGTGATCGGGGAGATTTTGTTGCCGTTTTCGTTGGGGTTGTTGTGCGTATGGTACGTCCATCCGTGGATGGTTCGTATCGCGGAGCTGAAGGACATCGTGGACGAGCCGTCGAGCCGGAAACTTCAGCGGCGTCCTGTTCCAATTCTGGGCGGAGTTTGCGTATTTCTGGGTGCGGTTGTAGGTCTCGGCAGTACGAGTGTTTTCGGAGACGGTTCGGAGCTTTTCGTGGTTGTGATGGCTATGACCGTGATGCTTTACACACGGGAACGATGGACGACATTCTGGGTCTCACGCCAAGGGTTCGTTTCATGATCGAGATTGCGACCGTGGTTCTTCTGATCGTTATAGGGCATTACCGTATCGACGATTTCCACGGTCTGTGGGGTCTGGGAGTCATTCCGATCTGGATTTCTGTGCCGCTTACTGTTTTCGCGTCGGTTGGCATCATCAACGCGATCAACCTGATCGACGGCGTGGACGGGCTTTCGTCGGGTTACTGCATTCTTGCGTGCGTGCTGTTCGGGGCATTGTTCTACCTTTCGGGCGACAGTAGCATGACCATTCTCGCTTCGGTCTGCGCGGGTTCTCTTGTTCCGTTCTTTCTTCATAACGTGTACGGGCAACGGTCCAAGATGTTCATCGGGGACGGCGGCACGCTCGTGCTGGGCGTCGTCATCTCGGTGTTCGTCATCCGGACACTCCGGCACGATACGCTCTGCGGGGAGCTCGGGCTTCCGAATCTCGGGCTCGTTCCCTTCACGCTGTCGGTTCTTGCCGTCCCGGTATTCGACACGCTGCGCGTGATGAGCGCTCGTATCGTCCGCGGTGTGTCTCCGTTCCAGCCGGACAAGACGCACCTTCACCACCTGTTCATCGGTCTGGGTTTCTCCCATGCGGGGACCACGGTGGTGATCCTGGCCCTGAATTTCCTCGTCGTGCTGTGCTGGTGGTTGCTTTATCGGGGCGGTGCGTCCATCGACCTTCAGCTGTACGTCGTTCTGGGTCTTTGCGTTCTGATCACGACGGGTCTGTACTACACGGTCTCGGGACTGTCTCCTGCGAGCCGGCTGCGCCGCCGGCTGCACCGTCTGGGACATTGGACGCATGTCGAACGTACGGGTCTGGTTCTGTGGCTGCAACGCCGGATGGACCGGGTGCAGGAAAGAGAATAGCGGGTTATGAAAGGCATCGTATTGGCGGGGGGTACTGGCACGCGTCTGTACCCGATCACGAAGGGAGTAAGCAAACAGCTTCTGCCCGTTTACGACAAGCCGATGGTCTATTATCCGCTGTCGGTTCTGATGTTGGCGGGGCTCCGGGAAATCCTGCTGATCTCGACACCGCAGGACCTTCCGGGCTTCCGTCGCCTGCTTGGCGACGGCTCGGATTATGGAATCCGCCTGGAGTACGCGGAACAGCCGTCCCCGGACGGCCTGGCCCAGGCGTTCCTTATCGGCGAGGAATTCATCGGCGAAGACTCGGTGTGCCTCGTCCTTGGCGACAACATCTTCCACGGCGCAGGCTTCTCTGGCATGCTTCGGGAGGCGGTCCGCACGGCCGAGGAGGATGGCAACGCCACGGTGTTCGGTTACTGGGTGGACGACCCGGAGCGTTATGGAGTTGCAGAATTCGATAAATCGGGGAATTGCCTTTCGATCGAAGAGAAGCCGCAGCATCCGAAATCGAACTACGCGGTGGTGGGCCTCTATTTCTATCCGAACGAGGTCGTGGAAGTGGCCAAAAGCATCAGGCCTTCGTCCCGCGGGGAGCTTGAGATCACGAGCGTTAACCAGCGTTTTCTTTCGGACGGCAAGTTAAAGGTGCAGACCTTGGGACGGGGTTTCGCGTGGCTGGACACGGGGACGCACGACTCGCTGAGCGAAGCCTCGACGTTCATCGAGGTTATCGAGAAGCGCCAGGGTCTGAAGATCGCCTGCCTGGAGGGCATCGCCTACCGTCAGGGCTGGATCACGGCGGAGAAGCTGCGCGAGGTGGCTGCGCCGATGCTCAAGAATCAGTATGGGCAATACCTGCTGAAAGTCATCGGGGAAGTCGAACGCACGGGCGATGCGAACCTTTAATTCGCAGAATACACCATGAATATCATACGGACATCCATCGAAGGCGTGGTCATCGTCGAGCCGCGCCTTTTCCGGGACGCGCGGGGATACTTTTTCGAGAGTTTCTCGCAGCGGGAGTTCGGCGAGAAGGTTCGTGCGGTGGATTTCGTCCAGGACAACGAGTCTCGCTCGATCTGCGGGGTGCTGCGGGGGCTTCATTTCCAGCGTCCTCCCCATGCTCAGTCGAAGCTGGTTCGGTGCGTGCGCGGGGCGGTTCTGGACGTCGCGGTGGACATCCGCCGGGGGAGTCCGACCTACGGGCGTCATGTCGCCGTGGAGCTTACGGAGGATAACCACCTTCAGCTGTTCATCCCGCGGGGCTTCGCGCACGGGTTCGCCGTGCTGAGCGAGGAGGCGGTCTTCCAGTACAAGTGCGACGACTACTACGCTCCGGAAGCGGAAGACGGCATCGCCTGGGACGATCCGGCGTTGGGCATCGACTGGCGTATCCCGGAGGAGAAGATCATCCTGAGCGAGAAGGACCGCCGCCGTCCCCGGCTGTCGGATGCGGAGGGCGTGTTCGAATACGGCGCGGACGTGTGTTTACGATAAACGACGATAGAATATCTTGACAATATGATTATGGAGACAGGAAATAGGATGGAAAGAGCGATTATCGGAGCTCCGGCGTTCCGCCGGCTTCTGCGGTTCGTTCCGTTGCTGGTGCTTCTGAGCGTGTGTCAGACAGCCGTTTACGCCCAGTTGAGCGACGAAGCGGTGCTCGAGTATGCTTTGGAAGGTCGCCGGAACGGCAAGAGCGAGCATCAGATCGGCAGGGATTTTGGCTCGAGGGGTTACGGCGGAGCAGGCTGAGCGTCTGAAGCGGAAGTACGAAGAGAGCCAGGGCAGCGAAGTCCGCGTTGCGGACCGCGGTATCTCGGGTCAGCAACGGGAACGGGTCCAGTCCTCCTCGGAACGGCTCACCGCGGGGAGTCTGGACGTGGTGAGTTCGGCAGCCACGGACCCCGCGGCGGATCGCTCGGACCCGCGCGAGGTCTTCGGGCGCGACGTGTTCCGGAGCCGCACGCTGACCTTCGAGCCGAACGAGAACCAGGCGACGCCGTCGAACTACCGTCTGGGTCCGGGCGACGAGGTCATCATCGACATCTGGGGGGAGAACGAGCGGAGCCTCCGAGAGGAGATCTCCCCCGAGGGCAATATCATGGTCGAACAGGTGGGTCCTGTGTATCTGAACGGGCTGACCATCGGCGAGGCGAACGCGAAGCTTCGAGAGGTCTTCGGACAGATCTACGCGGGGGTCTCGGGCGACAGTCCCGCATCGGAAGTGCGGGTTACGCTGGGGCGTTTACGCACGATCCAGGTGAATGTGATGGGAGAGGTCGAGACGCCCGGGACTTACCGTCTGTCGTCGTTTTCGACGGTCTTCCATGCGCTGTACCGCGCGGGAGGGGTTACTCCGATCGGCGGGCTTCGCGATATCGGCGTGATGCGCGGGGGCCGTGAGGTGGCGCGCGTGGACGTGTACGCCTACCTGCTGGAGGGTCGTCAGGACGACGACGTGCGTCTGGAAGAGGGCGACGTGGTGATCGTGCGCCCCTACGAGCTGCTGGTCAACGTCTCGGGGAAGGTGAAGCGTCCGATGCACTACGAGATGAAACGAGGCGAGACGCTGGGTCGTCTGCTGGACTACGCGGGCGGCTTCACGGGGGACGCCTACTCGAAGGAGCTCCGGGTGATCCGCGAGACGGGGCGCGAATACCGGCTCTACAACGTCCGGGAGGGCGATTTCGGCGGATGGACGCTGGAGGACGGAGACGCGGTGACTGTGGGGTCCGTTCTGGACCGCTTCGCCAACCGCGTGGAGGTCCGCGGCTCGGTGTACCGGGAGGGGATGTACGAGCTGAGCGACGAGATGCACACGGTGCGGGCCCTGATCGAGCGCGCCGAGGGCCTGGAGGGCGACGCCTTCACGGGCCGCGCGCAGCTTCTTCGCGAGCGCGAGGACCTGTCGCTGGAGCTTCTGTCGCTGGACCTCGGGGGCATCATGTCGGGGCGTTCCGCGGACGTGGAGCTGCGGCGCAACGACGTGCTTATCGTTCCGAGCATCCACGAACTGGAGGAGCGCGGGTCCTTCACCATCGGCGGCGAGGTGGCTCGCCCGGGGGTGTACCCCTATGCCGCGCATACGACGATCGAGGACCTCGTGGTTCAGGCCGGAGGTCTTCTGGACGGGGCCTCTACGGTGAAGGTGGACGTCTCGCGGCGCATGAAGGACCCGAAGAGCCTGGAGCCGACGAGCGAGCTGGGCCGTATCTACACGTTCTCGCTCAAGGACGGACTGGTGACGGACGGCGACGCGGACTTCGAGCTGGCGCCCTACGACATCGTGGAGGTCCGCCGCAGCCCGGGCTACCGGGAGCAGCGTCGCGTTACGCTGGATGGCGAGGCGGTGTTCTCGGGAGGCTATACGCTGGTGAAGAAGAACGAGCGCCTGTCGGACCTCGTGCGCCGCGCCGGGGCCTCACGCCGGACGCCTACGCGCACGGGGCGCGTCTGATCCGCCGTCTGAACGACGAGGAGCGCGCAGTGCGCGAGACGACGCTGCGCATGGCCCGCCAGAACAGCCGGGGCGGAGATTCCCTGGCGCTGGACAAGCTGCAACTGGACGACTACTACACGGTGGGCATCGAGCCTGGACAAGGCGCTGTCGAACCCCGGTTCGGACTACGACATGGTGCTGCGCGAGGGAGACCGTCTGGTGATCCCGGAATACGTCTCCACGGTGAGCATCTCGGGAGAGGTGATGTATCCCAATACGGTGCTCTACATGGCGGGCAAGCATCTGAAATACTATATCGGCCAGGCGGGCGGCTACGGGCTCCGTGCGAAGCGCAGCAAGGCGTACGTGATCTACATGAACGGCACGGTGTCCCGCGTGAAGAGCCTTCGCAAGGCGCGCATAGAGCCGGGGTGCGAGATCGTCATCCCCTCGAAGCGCGAGCGCAAGGGCATGAGCCTCCCGGCGATCATGAGCCTGGCCACGTCGGCGGCGTCGATCGGAACGATGGCGGCGTCGATCGCGAACCTGTCGAAATAAGCGGAAAGGACGATGGAAGAGATGAACAGAGCGACCGCCCCTGCGGGGATGGTGAGATCGACCTGGTGGAGCCTGGCGCGCAAGCTGTGGGCCGGACGCCGGAGGATCGTCAGATGGTGCGTCGCGGGGGCGTTGGCGGGACTCGTCATCGGCTTCCAGCATCCCCAAAGGAGTACACGGTTACGGTGAAGCTGGCCCCGGAGGTGCAGGGCGGGAAGCCGTCGCTGGGAGGACTGGGCTCCCTGGCCTCGATGGCCGGGATCAACGTGGGGAGCATGAACTCGGCGGATGCGATGTCTCCGGAGCTGTACCCCGATATCGTGCAGTCGGTGCCGTTCATGACCGAGCTGTTCGGCGTGGAGGTCCGCCTGGCGCGGGACGAGCGCCGGATGCCCGTCTCGGAGTATGTCTCCGAAGGAAGCTGCGCTCACCCTGGTGGAGCGCCGTCGCCGCAGCGCCGTTCAAGGCGCTGGGATGGTTCACGGGGGCTGTTCCGCGCGGAGGACGACGAACGCCGCGGAACGGGCGTGACGGACCCCTTCCGCCTGACACGTGAGGAGAACGAGACGGTCGGAAGCCTCCAGGAACGTATCGCGGCCAGCGTGGACAAGAAGACGATGGTCGTCTCGCTGGCGGTGACGATGCAGGACCCGCTCGTCGCGGCGACGCTGACCGACACGGTGATGCGCAACCTGCAGAACCACATCACGCAGTACCGCACGGACAAGGCGCGGCACGACCTGGAGTTCACGCAGCGGCTCTTCGACGAGGCGCAGGGAAAGTATTATGCGGCGCAGCAGCGATACGCGCAGTACGTGGACCAGAATCAGGCGCTCTCGCGGAAGAGCTTCCGAACGGAGCAGGAGCGGCTGCAAAACGAGATGTCGCTGGCGTACAGCCTCTACAACCAGACCGCCCAGCAGCTGCAACTGGCGCGTGCGAAGGTCCAGGAATCGACCCCGGTCTATGCCGTCGTGCAGCCCGCGACTGTCCCGCTCAAACCCTCGAAACCTTCGAAGATCATGATTCTCGTCGGATGCGTGTTCCTCGCAGGGGGCCGCTGCCGCGGCATGGACACTTTTCGGAGAGGAAATAGCTGAAGGATTCCGGGAAAGGAAGGAATAGTGTTTTTGAATAATTAGGTTTATAGGATCATGAATATTAAAGATGTTTTAAAAAAGGCCGCTTTGCGAAATCATAGATGCCATAGAGGCCCGCTTATTGCGTCCCCGGTTGAGAATAATTAAAACGCTTTATGTGAATTTTCGTTGTTTCCCACTGAGAAACGCTGTGAAATTTCCTATTTTGATTTACGGTAGATTCAATATTCTGCGTCTTGGCAGGATTCGTATCGAGGCGCCTCGAATTTATCATGGAATGATCCGCTTTGGCCAGTTCACGAATAAGACACAATGTCCTACTCGTATCGTTAATTCTGGAACAATCGTATTTTCAGGAGATTGCGCTGTGTGGGGGGTATTGCTCGAACTTGGCTCTGGTGCTGAACTGACGATAGGAGAGCATTCGTTACTTGGAGAGAATGTCAGATTCATGTTACGTCGCAGATGCGTTATCGGCAAATATGCCCGTATCGCTTTCGATTCCCAATTCATGGATTCTGATTTCCATTACATGCTGAACATTGAGGATGGAACCGTTAAGAACTGTACTTCATTTATCGAAATAGGCGCTTACAATTGGATCGGTAATCGTACGACCGTGAAAAAGGGAACCGTAACGCCCGACTACACGATTGTGGCGGCTCCCAATGCGATGCTTTCCAAGGATTATACGAAGATATGCTCGCCGTTTCCGATACTTGCGGGATGTCCTGCGAAGCAGATTGCCTCGGGATATCGTCGGGTTTTCAATATTCAGACTGAGCGAGACTTAACCGAATCTTTCAAAAACGATACCGGTTTTATTACTTGTGATCTTTCGGACAATATAGACGATTTTTGCAATAACCATCCGAAGCCATGATGTAGATGAAGGTCTTATGGGCTTCGGAGAATAAATCAAGGATTTATGATGAAGGCTCATAAAAGAGACTATCGCACCGCTCTATACCCGTATGAGGTATTTCTCCCGGGCTCAATACAACGGCCTGGCTTTGTTCAAAACGATTTGGTTTAACTTGCGTGCCCTGCCTTGGCGGCAAGCGCGGAAACTCCCGATTTTCATTTACAGAGGGACGAAAGTGTATCATTGCGGGACTTTCAAGATTACGGCGGAACACGTGGTGTGCGGCATGATACAGATTGGCAAACTGGGGTATAAAGGCTCCTGGAAACGGGCGAATCGCAAATTACGGAATCATTGAATTTAAGGCTCCCACGATTCTTGGGGGTGGGGTTATCATCGAAAATAGGGGATATATTCTGTTCCACGGCGAAACCCAAGTCGGCGAAGGTACTACGATGCTCATACGGGACAGACTCGAGATCGGGAAATATACCCGTATCGGGTTTCTTTCGTTTTTCATGGATTGCGACGACCATTTTACGGTAAATACCGATACACTGAATGTGACCCGCAACAAACAGCCGATTGTCATCGGTCGGTATTGTTGGATCGCCTGCAAGACATTCGTTAAAAAAGGCGTAGTTCTTCCCGATTATACGATCGTAGCTTCGGCCAATGCCGTCTTAACCAAGGATTATTCGGATATCGGTGAATATTGCGTACTTGGTGGTGTGCCGGCCAAGGTGATCGGCAGGGGCATACGGCGTATTTACAATTGGAAAGCGGAAGCCCGACTCAAAGAATATTTTGACGAACATCCCGAGGCCACGACATTCGATCCCGGGATCGCAGGCGATCAGATAGACGAATACTGTCTGTCGAACGCCATTCATCTTTAGCGTTTTGAATGTACAATAACAAACGGATAGCGGTAAATACCGTTGCTATATACTGCAGACTCGTATTGTCGAGCGGTATCGCGCTTTTTTCGACCCGCTACGTTCTCGAAGCCTTGGGTGATGAGGACTTCGGTCTCTACAATGTCATAGCCGGAGTGGTGGCTTTATTTTCTTTTATAGCATCGACTATGGCGACGACCACTCAACGGTTTATCTCTTTCACGATGGGATCAGCTCCGGATACAGGGCGGATTCGCGAAGTGTTTGGCAGCAGTCTTTGCTTGCATGTCGTAGTCGCATTCGTAGTCGCCGCTGTCGTATTATTGGGCGGGTGGTTGCTCATTGATAATGTATTGAGTATTCCGCAGGGCAAACATTCCGATGCGTTGTTTGTGCTGGTCAGCGTATGTTTCGGGCTTGTCGGTACGATTGTTTCGGTTCCCTTCGAAGCTCTGCTAATGGCGCACGAGAATATCGTTTTCGTTTCCGTATGCCAAATGTTCAATACGCTGGTTAAACTCGGGGGTGCGCTATTGTTGCTTTATCTGGAAGCCGACAGACTCCGTATCTATGCCGTTATTATGGCCTGTCTTCCGTTCTTGTTGTTGATGATGGAAGGTAGCTTTTTGCCTAAAGAGGTATCCGGAGTCGCGGTTCGGAGTCGGCGAACTCGGACGTCCGGTCGTATTCAAGGAGATCGGACGGTTTGCAGGTGGGTGATGATCGGTACTACCTGCGGAACCTTACGGGCGCAAGGGGTTTCGATCATTCTCAATCTATTCTGGGGGTCGTTATCAATGCGGCCAATGGTATAGCTACCCAGGTCAGCTCTACGTTGATGTTCTTTTCTACTTCCATCACAACGTCTTTACGGCCTCAGTTAGTGAAGAGCGCGGGGGAAGGGGATTGGAATCGTATGAATACGCTCGTATTCGCTGCTTGTAAGTATCCCTTGCTGTTACTGACTCTGTTCGGAATTCCTCTTATCGTAGCGATGCCTTTTGTGTTGTCGTTATGGTTGAAAACGGTTCCCGACTATTCGGTCGTGTTTTGTCGGTTGCTGGTCTTGAGCGCATTGTTCAATCAGGCTACTATTGGTTTGACGATCGGAATGGAGGCTTGCGGAAAGGTTAAACTGATACATACCATAGTCGGCGGCTCGTTTCTGTTGGTATTGCCGGTCGGGTATTTTTTGCTCATATCGGATTTCCTCCGCAGAGTCTGATATGGTGCATTGTGATTAATGAGATCGTGGCGTCGATATTGAGAATCATTCTTGCCCGTCGGTTGATAGATCTGAATGTTTCCCCGCTTTTTTTCCGATGTGCTGTTACGTTCGGGGGCGGTTGTCGCCGTACTTTTCCTGATCAGTTATTTCATATGGAATTCCGTAACACCCGGTTTGCCGATGTTCTTGATTCTGTGTCTGACCGATTTTATCCTGTTCATAGTTTTGACATTGGTTCTCGGGTTGAATCGTCACGAGCGCCTGAAAGTAGTGAAAGGAATGGTGAATCGGTTAAAATTCAATAAGATATGAGAGAGAAGAAGTATGACTATCTCATAGTAGGAGCCGGATTGTTCGGAGCGACGTTTGCTCATCTCGCCACGAAACGGGGTAAGCGGTGTCTGGTCATTGATAAACGGTCCCATGTCGGAGGAAATGTCTATTGTGAGGAGATAGAGGGAATTAACGTACATAAATACGGAGCGCATATTTTCCATACCTCCGATCGTCGGATTTGGGACTTTGTCAATTCGATCGTTCCTTTCAACCGATATACGAACAGTCCTCTTGCTAAGGCTCCCGATGGCAAATTGTATAATTTGCCGTTCAATATGAATACCTTCTATCAAATGTGGGGAGTGAAAACACCGGCGGAAGCTCAGGCCAAATTGGACGAACAGCGTCGAGAAGCCATAAAGCGCATGGAGGACGATGGTATAAAAAAGAGCCTCGGAATCTTGAGGAACAGGCATTGGCCCTGATCGGACGGGATGTTTACGAACAGCATCAAGGGGTATACGGAGAAACAGTGGGGACGCCCCTGCTCCGAACTGCCGGCGTTTATCATACGTCGATTGCCCGTTCGCATGACCTTTGACAACGACTATTTCAACGACAGTTTTCAAGGATACCGATAGGAGGCTACAATCTGTTGATCGACGGGTTGCTCAAAAGCGTGGATGTGAAACTCGGCACGGATTTCTTTAATAATTGCGAATGCTGGAGATCGGTTGCCGACAAGATCGTCTTTACGGGTAAGATCGACGAATTCTACGACTATCGTTTCGGAAAACTGGAATACCGCACCGTGCGTTTCGAAACCGAAGTCCTCGACGAACCGAACAATCAGGGTAATGCCGTAGTCAATTACACTTCTCCGGATGTGCCTTATACTCGAATAATAGAACATAAGCATTTCGAGGCTTTTGGCAATGCGGTGTACGATAATCCCAAGACCGTCATATCGCGAGAATACTCCTCCGAATGGCGTGACGGTATGGAACCGTTTTATCCGGTCAATGACAAGAAGAATCAGGACCTTTATTCGCGATACAGAGCGCTTGCCGATATGGAACGGAATGTAATCTTCGGCGCACGTCTCGCCGAGTACAAAAAATATTACGACATGGCGCCTATAATCGCCCGGGTATTCAATTATTTTGATTGATTTATGGAAAAGAGAAAGCCTCGTTTGAAAATACTTGTCGCTTGTCATAAAGCCGACCACGCAATCAGACAGGATGATAACTACATGCCTATTCAGGTAGGCAAAAGCTCTCCACCCTGAGTTGAATCTGGGCTTTCAATGCGATAATACCGGAGATAATATTTCTGAAAAGAATGGTTCCTATTGTGAACTCACGGCTCTTTATTGGGCATGGAAAAATCTCAGAGATGTCGAATATATCGGACTGTGCCATTATCGTCGTTATTTCAATTTCAGAAGTAAGAGCTGTGCGGTGAAAAATGTGAGTCGGGATTGCATACATAGTTTTAATGGGTTGGAGATCAATGCGGAATGGTTGAAGCCGGGAGAGGTGATTTTGCCGAGTTTCAATTATTTGCCTTACTCGGTCAAGTGCGATTTCCAAAATACCGTCCTGTCTCAGGATATCTATATATTGTATAAAATCATTCTCAAATATTCTCCGGATTATTCCGGAGTTCTTGAGAAGTATCTGACTGGGAATCGGCGATCGGGTTTTAACATGTTCATCATGGACAGAGCAAGATTCTCGGAATACTGTGATTGGTTGTTCATGATATTGGGAAAACTGGAAAATTCGGTGAGACTGACCGGATATACGTCATATAAACGGTTGTTCGGTTATATGGGTGAGATTCTGTTGCCGGTTTATTGTATGAAAAATAGATTGAAAATCAGGGAACGTCAACTGATTTTTGTGGATGAAGCGGGTGGCGGTAATAGATTTCCGGGAATTAAGCAGGTCCGTAATCTGTTGAACAGAGCGGCTTTTCGTGTGGGGAATGTGGGACGGTCTCAAAAAATCCAGGATGATTATTGGGACTTATATCTGAAGATAGATGATATTAAGATATGAATCCGGTTCCATGTCCAAGAATGGAATCCGCAATCGGTTTATCATCGTTGCATTGTTTTTGGCTTTTCTGTCGTACGAGATTTTGTCGTTCGATTTTGGCAGCGGACTGTATATAATTTCGCTCGTATTTCTGTGTTTGGGCAGTTTGTTAAAGGATTATGTTTTTACAGGCGTACTTAATATCTTTACCGGTAAAAATTATTACCTGCTTTTTTATCTGTTGCTCCATGGCATAGGATTCTTTACTTATCATTTACGACTGTACTTGGGGTTGGCGGTCTATGATCATTCCGAGGATTTGATCAATCGGGCATTGTTGTATTCCGTAATTGCCGTATTGATATTTCTTTTAAGTTATTCATTCGGAAAGAGATTCATACATATAAAGATATATTCTTTCTCCAATGTTCGATTTAAAAAGCTATTCAATGATTCCCGGACGAAATGGATTCTTCTTCTTTTGGGGATATGTTTGTTTACAGGTATTTTATGGGGCTTGATGGGAAACATTCCCATTTTGATCGAGAATTACCACCAATCGGCACGGGCCGAAGTCGGCAAAGGGCTCGGTTTTATCGAAGCTATTAGCCGAAGCCTTATCAATCTGTCGTTGCTGTATTTTATCGTTTGTTTTAAAAAACGGTTATTCCCGCTTTTTTTTCTGGATTTTTGCCCTATTTATTATAAGCCTCTTTCTGTTGAATATGGACAGAGGCGGCTTAATGAAATATCTTCTTTCGATATGGATCGTTTATTTTGTTTGCATTAAGAGAACGACTATAAAACATTTCCTCGTTGCCTGCTTTCTTCTCGTTATTCTTGCAGGTGCGATGGGGGCTATGCGGACCAAAAACTTGGCTGATTTGGCAATATTGGGAGGAATAATTTTAACGGAGGCTTCCGTCGAATTCGATAATTATGTTGAAGTTTTCAATATGACGGAGAAAGACGGATATCTGTATGGCAGTACGTTGGTTCCTATTGCAACTCTACCTGTCCCAAGAGTTATAATGCCAGATAAAGATAAGTATCTGACAGCCGGTAATTATTTTAAGGAGTATCATAACCATACTCATATAAGGGTCGGAGAACGTATATCTTATGTCGGGGAATTGTATCTGAACTTCGGATTCCCCGGAATAATTCTCGGTATGGTATTGGTCGGGATACTATTGTCCGTTGTGGATGGGAGTCTTGACGCTTCATCGGTGTTGTCTGTATATCTTTATCTGCAGTTTATCAATACTTTTTCCGGACTGAATGCCGGAGATATTGCAACTACGGTTATTGGATTTTTCATGAACAACCTGTTGGTTGTGACCTCTCTTGCATTTGTATGTCTTTTAATCTGCAAGCAAAAAATTCATGCGAAGGATTTTTGTTGAATACACGTGTGTTAGGGATAAATATACGGGAATAGGGAAAACTGTATCTGTCCTATGTTCGGCGATGGAAGAGGTCGGTTATGAGGTGGTCAGGTTGACTAAATCCGATTGTGTTCCGGGCTTCAATGATTTTTATTATTACAATATTTTCCTTCCGCGGTATTGTAAAAAACATTTGAAAAAAGAAGATGTGTTTCTGATTCCCAATAATATGGGGAAATTCTGGATCCTTCCTCATTCCGATACATGGGTTTTGATACACGATATTATTCCGTTGAGCCGATTCGGTTACAAGGGACTACGAAGGTTTCTATATGCATGTAAGATTAGGAAGTTGAAACATGCGAAAAAGATCGTCACTATCAGTGAAACCGTAAAAAAACAGTTGAGCGACGGATTGGGAATTGAGTATCGAAAAATCCAAGTACTTTATTGGCCGGTTGTTTCAGATACGGATGATACATTGGCTCCTACTACCGATAATCCCGGCAGCCGGCAATACTTTTTAAGTATCGGTACGGGTGAACCGCGGAAAAATATCGAATCTCTTATTGAAAAGTGGAATTGTCTGACGGATGGCGATTATGATTTGTTGTTATTCGGGAAGGAATGGAAGAAGGGACGTCATCGTGATTTACAGGCTTTGATAGATAAAAACGGAGGACATGACAAGATTCGTCTTGTCGGGATGGTTACGGACGAAGAGCTCGAGCGACTGTATCGCAATGCCGTCGCATTCATATTTCCATCCTTGGAAGAAGGTTTTGGGTTACCTCCTTTGGAGGCTTTGAGCAATGGTATTCCGGTGATACTACCCAAAACTCCGATAAATTATGAGTTATACGGAGGGATAGGGCTTTTTTATAGTCTTGGAGATATGTCCGAACTAAAGCAATGCATCATTCAAAGTCAAAGGGAGTGCGGAACGAACAAACATAGGTATATCAATTACTGCAAACGGTTCGATATTGAAAATTTCAAAAGGAATGTCTCTAAGATTTTTGGATAAATATGGAAAGGCGTAAGAAACGAATATTGATAAACGGCAGATTCAGTTCGCACCATTTCGCGATTCGCAATGTGATATTCAATATCACAAAGCATTTGTCCCTTGATGGTGGTTATGATGTATATGTCGTGTTGAATAAGGATTCTGAGATAGAAGAATTCAAATCGTTGGACGTGCGGATCGTCACCAATCCTTGCAAGGCGGATTCAGCCGCGATGAATCATCTGTATACGATGTTCGTCTTTCCTTTTATATTGATGAAATATAAGATTGATCTGGTGATTTATCCTCAGATTTGTATTTATTTATTCAATCCGTGCAGATCCATATTATACATGCATGATCTTATAGAGTATTATGTGGATAGCCAAAATTGGAAAAAGATGCTTTTCAGAAAGCTTGCATATCCTTATGTATGTAAATTGGCGGACGGAATAGTCGCCGTATCCGAGAATACCAAGAAAGATATTATTTCAATCCTTAAAGTCAGACCGGATAAGGTCACGTAAATTACGATGGAGCGGATGACCGGCTTGCACCGGTGAGCGATACGGTTGCACGGGCGTATGTTGAGAAGAAGTTCGGGATAGATCAATATGTCTTTTATATCGGTTATCTGACTCACCCTCAAAAGAATCTCATCTATTTGATTGATGAATTCGAGCGATTTCATACGACACATTCCGACTATTCATTGGTATTTGCCGGACCGAAAGGCAAACATGCGGAACAAATTCTTACCCGTGCGGCCAGATTAGGTTCTAATTTTTCATTATTTGGGGAAAGTGGATTATGAGGATTTGCAGTATCTTTATTCTGCTTGCGAGGTGTTCTGCTTCCCGTCTTTGTATGAAGGATTCGGCATGCCGGTTTTGGAGGCGATGGCATGCGGAGCCCCGGTCATAACATCGAATCGTTCGTCGTTGCCGGAGATATTGCCCGATGCAGAATGGCTTATAGATCCTGAAAAGACATATGATCTGTCTGTTCGCCTGTCCGATATTGTCGGATGCTCCAGAACCGAGATTTCAAAAAAGAATATTGACTATGCCAAAAACTTTTCGTGGCGTAAACACGGAGAGCGATTGAAAACAATCATAAAGCAATACATATAATGGATGCATCTATTATCGTAACTTATCGATGCCCCATGCGCTGTAAGATGTGCAATATATGGGACAATCCGAACAAAGTATCGGAGGAATTCAAACCGGAACTGCTTGAAAAGCTACCCAAAGTCGATACGGTGAATATAACCGGAGGCGAACCGTTCGTCAGGGAGGATATCGAAGATATTGTCAAAATACTTTTCACCAAGACGAAGCGGATCGTATTTTCCACAAGCGGATATTATTCGGATCGGATAATTCAACTCGCGAGGAAATACCCTCAGTTGGGATTCAGAATCAGTATCGAAGGCCTGTCGTGCAAAAACGATGAGCTCCGCGGACGGCCCGGAGGATTCGATAAAGGACTCAAGACGCTGTTGGAGTTAAGGCGTATGGGTGTGAAAGATATCGGTTTCGGAATAACCGTATCTAACAATAATTCTTCCGACATGCTTCAGCTGTATGAATTGAATCGTAATCTCAAAATGGAGTTCGCTACGGCTTCGTTTCATAATTCATTCTATTTCCATAAGTACGATAATAAGGTTACGAACATAGACGAGGTTTGCGGTAATTTCGATGAATTGATTCAACGACTTATGAACGAGAAACATCCTAAGTCGTGGTTCCGGGCTTTTTTCAATCTGGGGCTTATCAATTATGTCAAGGGCGGGCGGCGCATGCTGCCTTGTGAAGCCGGAACGGAGAATTTTTTCATCGATCCGTATGGGAACGTACTTCCTTGCAACGGCATGGAGGAGAGCTGTTGGTTCGATACGATGGGAAATCTCCACGATGTCGAAGATTTCATGACGCTTTGGACCGGCGCGAAAGCGAAGGCTGTGAGAGACAAAGTGGCCAACTGTCCGAAGAGTTGTTGGATGATCGGTTCCGCATCGCCTGTGATGAAAAAATATATTACGAAAGTCGCTCCATGGGTCTTGAAAAATAAACTTAAGGTTATGCGTGGCGGCCGGGTCGATACGACGTGTATTCCGTTTTTCCATGTCGGGAACAACGATAAGCAAGGGTTGAGGTAACCTGTTCCTACATATTTAGTTTCTGATAAACTTCGCACTGATAAGGTCCGTCCTTATCGGTGCGAAATTTTACTGTTCTGTCCTCGGTCGGAATTCATCAATAAACAGAGTTTTTATGAAAATCGTGGTTATCGGAGGGAGAGACATCCATCTGATTGGAGGTATCGAGTCATATATGTACAATCTGGCTTCGACTTTGGTCCGGTTCGACATCATCCGATCGTATTTTGTGAGAGCAACAGAAATATGATCCGGTTCGAAAACGGGATTAAGGTCGTCTATCAGAAGGGACCTCGCAGCAATTTGATCTGCAAGCCGTTGTTGGGACTGATCGCCACCGTGAGAGCTCTTGTTACGGAGCGGCATATCAGTGTAATTCATTATAACGCCTGGCCTCCATCATTAGCCTGCTGGATACCCCGGTTGTTCGGAGTCAGGTCTTTGATGCAGGGGCACGGATTGGAGTGGCAGCGAACCAAATACTCTGGCCGTCAGCAGAAAATAATGAAGTTGATGGAATGTGTCACTGCTTTCATGAATCAGCATCTCATAATGTGCAGTGAAGCTCAGTCGAAGTATTTCAAGGAGCGCTACAACAAGGATGCGCCTACTATCCCGACCGCCATCAATATTCCGGAACCGGATGCGGATGATGGAACCGGCGCTCGGATACTGAGTGAATACGGTCTGGTTCCAGGGAGGTATTTTTTGTTTATGAGTCGGTTGGTGCAGGATAAGAATCCCGATTATCTGATCCGGGCATTCGGAGCGTTGGACAATAAAGGCTGCAAACTCGTTATCGCAGGCGACAATGAGGCGGATCGGCCGTATGTGGAAAAACTCCGTGAACTTGCAGCTGGCAACTCGTCGATCGTTTTTACCGGAGCCGTATATGGTAGGATCAAGGATGTATTGTTCCGAAACGCCTACGCCTATTGTCTTCCGTCTTCGATAGAAGGGTTGTCCATTTCGCTTCTCGAGGCGATGAGTTACAAACTTCCGATCATAGCGTCGGATATCGAAGCTAACCGCGAGGTGCTTCCTCGGGATAATGCAGTATGGGTCAAACCCGAAGATACCGGAGAATTGTTAAGAGGATTGCAATGCTGTATGGATCATCACCGGGAGCTCATAGACCGGTGTTCCCGGGAAAACTACCGGATCGTTCTGGAGAATTACACATGGGACGCCGTTGCCGGGAAATATCTGGAATATCTGAAATCTATTGGGGTGAAATGACGGGAATCGTAAATCCGGACCGGATGCACATTGAAAGCGTGCGTCCGGTCCGTTTGTAGGCGGCTGCCTATTCCATCGGCCGTATGCGGACTTCGGTGATGCCGTCCAGTTCGCGCACGAGGCGGTCGATGTCGGTCCGTTCCTCGACCTGGCCGTAGTGGTAGGGGTAGAAGATCGCGGGTTGCAGAGCCTTGACCGCCTCGACGGCCTGCTCCACGGTCATCGTATAGGGTTGATTGACCGGCAGGAAGGCGATGTCGATGTCGCGCAGCGCCCTGAGTTCGGGAGTCGGCTCCGTGTCGCCGGCGATGTAGATGCGCGTGCCGCCGATCGTCAGCACGTAGCCGCAGTCCTCCCGGTCGCGGGGATGGAACTGACGGCGGTCGGGGGTGGTGTTATAGGCCGCCACGGCCTCGACCTTCAGCCAGTCGCACGGGGTGGCGACGCTGCCCGGACGCATCGTGTGGCAATTCATTTCGAACATTTCGGCCGAGGTCCGGTCGCAGAGGATTTCGGTATCGGGCGTCAGCAGCTCCTCGGCTGCGGCGCGGTCCAGGTGATCGTAGTGCGAGTGCGTGATGAGCAGCACGTCGGCTTTCGGGAGCGACGCGTAGGCGGCATGGCCGCTCACCGGATCGACGTAGAGGTATTTTTCCCCGACGGAGACCGCCAGCGAGGCGTGGCTGAAAAAACGGATGGTGAATTGCGTTCCGTCACGTGCCGTGAGCGTGTCGGACGGGTATTCGGGGGCCTTCGCGCGGCCGCCGCCGAAGAGTGAAAGTATCGACATGGCGTTTTCGGTTTTGTGCGTTCGGTGAAAAACGCGGAATCTTCGGACTAAGATAGGGAAAAAATACGAATTATGCTTATCTTTGAAGCGAAATGCCGTGAAAGCGGCGGTGTGCCGCGGAGGTCCGGTACGGTGACGGAGGCGCGGTGCGGCGGACGGGGAAATATTTTTTCCGGCGGCGTGCAGTAAAATGCGGCGGACGGCGTTTATAAAAGTGAATTTAACCTTATTGAGAAAAATGAATAAATTTTTAGCTATCACGGCGCTCTCGGCGCTGGCTTTTACGGGCTGTATGGACGATGACAACGGGGACTGGAAGGAACGACAGCAGGTGTGGCCGGGCATGAGCATTTATAATTCGACGATGATGCAGCAGAACATCTCGATGCAGATGGCCGGTGCGGGGCTGCGGCTGGCATCGCTGCTGGCGGAGGCAGAAAAGCAGAATCCCGGCAAGCCGCTGGCGGAGATCGAGCTGGACAAGATCAAGGTCAAACTCGACAAATCCGAATACGCGCTGCAAATCCTGCTCTTCGGCCCCGGAACGAAAATTACGAAGTCGGGACCGGAGGGATGGCTGATCTCCTATGCCGAGGGAACCCAGCAGGCCGACGGCTATATTCTGGAGGGGTCGCTGAAGGTGAATACCGGCAATGCGGAGCAGTTGGCCGGTACCTCCTATCCGGATAACATGTGGTCGGTGGAGATGCAGCCGGATTTCGTAATCAAGGCGATCTCGAGCAACAACGAACAGACGACGATTCAGATGAAGGACGGTAAGACGTCGCTTTTCCGCGATCCGAGCGGCACGGCCGCTTATGTCGTCACGTTGGAGAACATCCGGGCCAACTTCGAGACGACCTCCTCCGGCAAAGAGTACGTTTCGGCATGGAACGGACGGCTGACGCTGACACCCGAGGAGGACGAGAGCGTGGCTTTCTCGGATATCTGGGACGACGACCTCAAGGCCGACGGTGCGGCGCAGGGCCTTTCGATCTATGCCAACAGCACCGAGACCGCTCCGATGGGGCTGAGCTACAAGGTGCAGGGCGGAGTTTACAACTTCTTCTCGCGAGTGGCTTCGAACAGCGTGGGGGTCTATACCCAGATCGTGGAGGGATCGCAGATTTGCGAGTTCATGCAGGTCGGCGATTACGATCCGACGCTGTTCCCCTCCCCGAAGGTGGAGTGCAAATGGACGTACGAAGGCGGAAGGCTGAGTTATACGGTGTTCTACAACGGATTCTCCTATACGATCTGACGGACTACTGTCGGGAAATAGCAACACGGCGGCTTCTTGTGTGGAGGCCGCCGTTTTCGTGTTACGGTATGTGCCGGGTTTCCGGCCGTCCGCCGTCGAGCCGCATGACGGAGGGGATGCAGAAGGCCGCGATGCCCAGCAGGCAGATGATCGCGCCCGAGAGGAGAAAGGTCGTCGTCAGTCCGACCTGACCGGCCAGGAATCCCGTGCCGAGCAGGCCGATGGCCGAAGGTAGCAGACCGAAGCTGCGGTAGAGCGAGAGTACCCGCCCCAGCGCGCCGGGTTCGATGCGGGTTTGGACGACGGAGATGAACGAGGCGTTGAAGACGCTGCTCGAGACGCCGGCTGCGGTCGTGAAGACGGCGAACCAGACGAATCCCGAGGCGGGCAGCAGTCCCGAGAGCAGGAACGAAAGTCCTACGACCAGGTACATGAGATTGACCAGCACGATGCGGCTCACGTCGTAGGTCCGGGCGCCCATGAGGGCCCCGCCGACGAGCGCTCCGCCGCCCCAGACGATCTCGATGAGGCTCATTTCGAAGGCTCCGCCGCCGAAGTGCTGCAACGTCATGAGCGGGAAGAGCACGCCGACGGGCATGATGAAAAACCATACGGCGACCGAAAAGGCGAAGAACCAGCCCATGCCCGGCGTGGCGTGCATGGCGGCGAATCCTTCGCGGAACTCGCGCAGCAGGGCGGGTTTCCGTTCCGGGTCGCGGGCGGGGCGGGGAATCCGCACGAAGAGCAGCGAGATGCAGGCCGCCGCAGCGCCCGCGACGTCGAGCAGGAGGATGTCGCCGATCGGGGCGACGGTGAGCAGCAGGGCGCCGAGAGCCGGTCCGGCGATGTCCGAGAGCGAGGAGATCACCTGATTGACCCCGGCGATGCGCGTGAGCCTGGGAGGCGGGGCCAGCAGCGGGACGGAGGCCTGCATGGCGGGGGTGTGGAATGCCGATCCGACCGAGCGGCAGGCCAGCAGGATGTAGATATGCCACATTTGCGCGATGCCTAACCGGAACAGCAGGGCGAGGAGCAGCGTGCAGAGAGCGATGAACGAATCGGCGAGGATCATCGTGCGGCGGCGGTCCCAGCGATCGACATAGACGCCGACGACGGGGCCGAGCAGCGATTGGGGCAGGATCCCCGCGATCGCCGCGAGGGGCCAGCACCTCGGCCGAGCCGGTTTCGAGGCTCATCCAGAAGATCACCGCATAGCCGACCACGGCGCTCGAGAGGATCGAGACCATCTGGCCGCTCCAGATGACGGCGAATGTTTTTTTCCAGTTTTCCATAGTCGCTCGGTTCGTGCGTCCGGCGCCGCATGGCGGTCGGATATCGTGCGGCGGGGCGGTAGGCCGGGGCATGCGATCTCTCGTGCCGCCAGCCGCGCCGCATCGGGTGTCGGCATCCCGTATCTGCCGGTTTGCGCCGCATGCTCCGGCCGCACCGCATCGCCGGAGCCTCCGGAAGGGACGCGCTTTTTCCGTTTGTCGGACCCTTCCGGCGGGGCGGACCGTTTCCCGCCTCCTCCGGAAGTCTCGGGACCGGGGACACCTTCCGCAAATTTACAAAAAAGGCGGACACCGGAGTGTCCGCCTGCCGAATCCTTTCGTAAAAAGGATTTATTTAACTGCCTTAACTATTGCCTCGAATGCCTTCGGCTCGTTCATCGCCAGATCGGCCATGACCTTGCGGTTGATGGCGATACCTTTGGCGTTGACTTTGCCGATGAACTCCGAATAGGTCATCCCTAGGCGCGGACGGCGGCGTTGATACGCGTGATCCACAGCGAACGGAACGTCCGCTTCTTGAGCTGGCGGTGCGCATATGCGCACTGCAAACCCTTTTCGACCGTATTTTTTCGCAACGGTCCAAACGTTTCCCCTTGAACCAAAGTTACCCTTGGCAAGTTTCAAAACTTTCTTTCTGCGTGCGCGCGAAGCGACTGCATTGACTGAACGTGGCATAACGTAAAAGTTTTTGAAGAGCTGTCAGCGACGCGGTTCTCCCGCGTTCTTCGGGGCTGATTCGCTCCGGTTTCGGGTCCGGCCTGTTTCGTTTTTTTACGGGGACGCTCTCCTGCGACGGTAGCCGGGCCCTTGCCGGCGCTGGCGCGCCGTGCGCCGCATTCGATCGTCCTTCGTCCTCGCCCTTGCGGGCAGGGGCGGCTCCTGCGCGGATTTACTTCACCAGCAGGTTCTTGATCTTGGCCTCGTCGGCCTGCGAAACCGTGCCCGAATAGCAGAGGTTGCGCTTTTGTTTCGTCGTCTTTTTGGTCAGGATGTGACTGTGATAAGCGTGTTTGCGCTTGATCTTACCTGTGCCGGTGAAAGTAAAACGCTTCTTTGCAGCGGCATTAGTTTTCATTTTTGGCATTGTCGTAAACAGTTAATTAGTTAAACGTAGCCTGCAAAAGTACGAAAAATTTCGCATCGTACAACCTTTCCGCCCGAAAAACTTCGGGAATGCGGAGTTTTCGCTATATTTGCCATAGACTGCCGCCGGTCCGGCGTTTCGGACGACAGACGCCGCGGAGCGGCACGGATTTTTCAGCGAAACGGCATGATGGCAACGGAATGGGATTTCATCCTGCGGCTCTGCGTCGCGGGGTTGTGCGGGACGGCGATCGGACTCGACCGGGAGTACCGGGTGAAGGACGCCGGGTTCCGCACGCATTTTCTGGTGGCGCTCGGCAGCGCGTTGATGATGGTCGTGTCGCAGTACGGATTCGAGGGGTTCCTGGCCTCGCACGACGGACTGCGGCTCGATCCCAGCCGGATCGCGGCGCAGGTCGTGAGCGGTATCGGGTTCATCGGCGCCGGGACGATCATCATTCACCGGCAACTGGTGCGGGGACTGACCACGGCGGCGAGTCTCTGGGCCACGGCGGGTATCGGACTCGCCGCCGGAGCGCACATGTATATGGTTGCGGCGGCAGCCACGGTGCTGACCCTCTTCGGGCTGGAGGTGCTGACGCTCGTGTTCGGGGAACTGGGGCGGCGGCGGACGATGATCGTCTTCTCGGCGGCCGACCGGGGAGCGGTCGATGCGATGTTTGCCCGGCTCGAAAGCCGCGACTATTCGGTGATCTCCTACGAGGTGGAGGCGGCGCGTACGCCCGAAGGGGTCGTGCACCGGGCGATGCTGGTGATCCGCGCCAAGGGGACGGCCGCCGAGGATGGGTATATCGACCTGCTGCGGGCGAATCCCGACATCACGGTGGAGCGGATCGTCTGACCGCCTCTCCGTTTCAGAACCAGCGGCCGACCTCGTACAATTGCGGATCGTGCGCCATATCGTTCGGGTTGGTCCCCGGTTCGCCTTCGGGGATCGCTTCCCCGAGCCGTTCGAACAGTTCGGTCCAAAAGGCGGGCATCGAACCGTCCGCCGCCCGGAAATTCATCGGCCGGGCGGGGAAGCGCCGTCGTCCGTCCGGAGTGCGGTAGCTCTCCCAGACCAGCTCGCTGCAATAGAGTTTTCCGTTGTCCGGCCGGAAGGAACAGTCGTAGGGGAGGCCGAGAAACCCGAAGGCCCGGCGGAGCGAGGCCGCCAGCCCTGCCGTATCGCGCAGCCGCATGGCGACCGCCGCCGGACGACCGCCGATGCGGGCCGATCCGTCGAGAAACTCCCGCAGCGGCGAGATCCGCACGCCGCCTTCCGGCGCGGCTTCCAGAACAGCGTCCGTGCCGTCGTAACGGACGAAAATCCCCACGTGCGAAAAACCGGGCGCTTCGATCCGCCCCGTTGCGGTGGTGATGGCCCCCGTCATCGCCGAATTCCGTCCCGCCCGGAACAGCAGATCGCCCGGATGCAGTTCCGGTGTCGGAGAAGTACAGGCTGCCGTACAGAATATTATACCTATATATATTATAAAACGCATGATACCGATGTCCGGATACGAGGACAAAGATACGGAAATATTCGGAACTAATTCGCTGTATAATAGAGAAGTGCATATCCGGGCGCAAAAAAAAACAGAAAAAAGTTCCCGGATTATTTGGAAGTTATCCCGAAAAAGCCCTTATCTTTGCACCCGCTTCGAGAGAAAAACACTGCTTCGGGGCGAAAGAAAACGGTTCTGAGAAATTTTGAAAAAAGTTCCAAAATCTTTTGGAGATTCGGAAATTTGACTTACCTTTGCACCCGCTTCGAATAAGACAGAACGTCTGAAGTGATGCGAAAAAAAGGTTCTGAAAAAATTCTGAAAAATCTTTCGAAAAGATTTGGTGGTTCAAAATAACACTTACCTTTGCACCACTTTCCCACCTCGAAAAACGGTGGCGGAACCGAGGGAAAGCCGAAAGGCCAACCCCTAAGAAAGAAATTGTTCTTTATAGAAATATAAACGAGCAGCGTTCTTTGAAGTATTTGAGCAGCTATTAGTTTTTTCTACTCTTGCAAAAAGAGTTGATTTCAAACAATACCTTTGGGATTAGAGCGAAAGATTTAAAACGAAACATTTTTTTTTACAATGGAGAGTTTGATCCTGGCTCAGGATGAACGCTAGCGGCAGGCTTAACACATGCAAGTCGAGGGGCAGCATTCGGGTAGCAATACCTGAGATGGCGACCGGCGCACGGGTGCGTAACGCGTATGCAACCTACCCATAACAGGGGGCATAACACTGAGAAATTGGTACTAATTCCCCATAACATTCGAAGAGGCATCTTTTCGGGTTGAAAACTCCGGTGGTTATGGATGGGCATGCGTTGTATTAGCTGGTTGGTGAGGTAACGGCTCACCAAGGCGACGATACATAGGGGGACTGAGAGGTTAACCCCCCACATTGGTACTGAGACACGGACCAAACTCCTACGGGAGGCAGCAGTGAGGAATATTGGTCAATGGACGCAAGTCTGAACCAGCCATGCCGCGTGCAGGAAGACGGCTCTATGAGTTGTAAACTGCTTTTGTACGAGGGTAAACTCAGATACGTGTATCTGACTGAAAGTATCGTACGAATAAGGATCGGCTAACTCCGTGCCAGCAGCCGCGGTAATACGGAGGATTCAAGCGTTATCCGGATTTATTGGGTTTAAAGGGTGCGTAGGCGGTCTGATAAGTTAGAGGTGAAATCCCGGGGCTTAACTCCGGAATTGCCTCTGATACTGTTGGGCTAGAGAGTAGTTGCGGTAGGCGGAATGTATGGTGTAGCGGTGAAATGCTTAGAGATCATACAGAACACCGATTGCGAAGGCAGCTTACCAAACTATATCTGACGTTGAGGCACGAAAGCGTGGGGAGCAAACAGGATTAGATACCCTGGTAGTCCACGCAGTAAACGATGATAACTCGCTGTCGGCGATACACAGTCGGTGGCTAAGCGAAAGCGATAAGTTATCCACCTGGGGAGTACGTTCGCAAGAATGAAACTCAAAGGAATTGACGGGGGCCCGCACAAGCGGAGGAACATGTGGTTTAATTCGATGATACGCGAGGAACCTTACCCGGGCTTGAAAGTTAGCGACGATTCTGGAAACAGGATTTCCCTTCGGGGCGCGAAACTAGGTGCTGCATGGTTGTCGTCA
>VOFF01000049.1_pt1:0-10000 | contig 44001 bp, 43 predicted proteins | sample 5384061 | NCBI WGS metagenome assembly VOFF01 (sample SAMN12384725, study PRJNA508395) | human gut metagenome | isolation source: healthy gut E | host: Homo sapiens | reverse complement strand
CCTTCATGCAGGGTTCGAAGTGCATGTTTTCGGGTGTGGCGATCAGCACGGCGTCGGCCGGGACGGGGTTCTCGAAAAACCGGTCGTAATTCTCGAAACATTGCGCGGCGCCGAGTCCGAATTTTTCGGCGACGGTGCGGCGGCGGAGCGGGTTGAGTTCCACGACGCCGACGAGTTTCAGCCGCTCGGGATGCCGGACGGCGTATTCCAGATACTTGTTCGTGCGGTTTCCCGCGCCGATGGCTACGATCGTCACGGGACCCGCACCGGATGATGCGGAAGCGGTCATTGTTGTTTGCGCTGGTGTGTTCCGGAAGCGGCAGCGGACGGAAGTTACGGCCGGCCTCCGCTTCCATGCACAAAGATACGATTTTATTCCGAAACCCCGTGCTTCCGAATGCAAAAAGCCCGCTCCGGAGAGCAGGCTTTTTGTCGTCGTGTCGGAAGATCAGAGCTCCTTGACGCGGATGTTGCGGAAACGGATACCCGGACCGTGGCCCAGCAGGCCGATGTGCCCCTTCTTGTTGAAGAGTCCCGGGTGGTTGCGGTGGTCGACCGTGTAGGGATTCTTCGTCGAACCGTCGGGGGCGACGTTGTGTCCCTGGCACGCTTCGCGGATGTCGCCGTCGAGGATCACCTCGCCGTTGACCGTCACGGTGATGCGGTCGCCCACGGCGCGGATCTCCTCCACGTTCCATGTGCCCAGCTCGCCGAACTTGATCCGCTTGGCCGGAATGATGCCGTAGACCGAGCCGTGCTGCTGGTAGACGCGCAGGTTCTTGTAGATCGGGGCGTCGTGGTCGAGGATCTGGATCTCCATGCCGTGGTAGGCGGCATCGACGCCCATCGGGGTGCGGATACCGATTCCGTTGTTCACGCCCGGGCGGACGAACGCGAACTCGAAGCGCAGAACGAAGTCGCCGTACTCCTTTTTCGTGTAGAGGTTGCCGGTCCATTTCTCCATCGAGAGTCCGTCGAAGAGCACCTCGAAGCCTTCGGCCGCCTCTTCGGGCGAGAGCGAAGCGCGGAACGGCCGCATATTTGGCCAGTAGCCCCTTGATCTCGTCCACGGCATAGCCGGCGTCGGCATCCGACTTGGCCAGCGCGGCATATATCGCGCCTTTTTCGAGTAGCGTTTACGACCGTCTCGCCGCCCATGCCGGGGTTTTCGCTGCGATGGTCTTGACGGCAGCCGCAGCGGCGCGCGCCGTCGCCTCGTCGTCGAGATAACGGCCGGCGAGCACGAGCGCCGGGAATTCACGGATGCCTTCCAGCTTGCGCAGGATGCCGACGGCGATCTTCGGCGAGGGATTCAGTTCGAGCCCCTTGGCGGTAAAGCGCGGGACGCTTTCGGCACGGGCGTCGCGTCGAGCGCCGCCACGCAGGCCGTGTAGCGCGTCAGCGCGCGGTCGGCCAGATCGGGATTGCCCGCGGCGATCGTATAGAGCACGCCGGCGATCTGCGGAGCGTCGACGCGCAGCAGCGCGTCGAAGGCTTCGGCGCGGCGGGTGCCGGCGAAGTTCTCCACCAGGCAGTCGATCGCCTGCTGCGTACCGGTCTGTGCCAGTGTGGGGTAGTAACGTTCGGGACGGGGCGAGGCGCTCATCCGGGCGTAGACGGTCTCGTATTGCTTTTCAGGTGCGAGCGTGCGTACGGCATGGGTGAGCGCAGCCGAGAGCTGCCCGGCATGTGCCGCGTCGGCGGTGTCGAGCAGCCGGCTCAGGCGGTCGACGTCGGCGGGAGCGGCGATGCTGGCCAGCGCACGGTAGGCGGCCTCCGAGACGGCGGCGTCCGGTGCGTCGAGCAGGGCGAAGACCTTGTCCGCGACGGCATCGATACGCCGTGCGGCAGCGAGGTTGAGCGCCTGTACCTGCATCGTGCCTCGGCCGTCGAGTGCCTTGACGACGCCTTCGTCGATACGGCCGTTGAAGGCCAGCAGCGTCTGTGCCGCGGCGTCGGAGTGCGGGCCGCCGAGCGCGGCGATCAGCGCGGCGAGCGCCTCGTCGCCGCCCAGGCGGCCTGCGGCGCGGATGCCGGCCAGAGCCACGGCGTCGTTCGACGAGCCGACGGCTTCGGTCACCGCTCCGGTCTGCGACGCGGCGTGACGCACGCCGAACCACTCGATCACGTCGGCCCACGCCTCGTCGCTCAATCGTTTGCGGTCGGCGGCGATCGCGGCGTAGACCGCGTCGTCGGCCTTGTCGCCGATGTAGCGCAGAGCGGCGTTGCGGTATTGGATGTCGCCCTTTTCCAGTGCGGCGAGCACGTAGGGCATCGCTCGGGTGCCTTCGGCGCGGACGATCACTTCGAGCGCCGCGCCGCGCACGTTGGCGCGTTCGCATTTGAGCAGCCGTTTGGCCGCCTTCACTGCGTCGCGTGCCGCGCCTTCGTCGACCATGCGGTCGAGCAGGCGCAGGTAGGAGTCGGTCGCGGCGGTTTCGTCACAGCCGTAATCCACGGCGCGGGCTGCCGCTTCGAGCGCCTTGGCCGAGGCGGCCGTGCCGCAGGAAGCCAGCGCGGGGTAGAGGGCCGCACGGGTCGCGTCGTCGGCGCCGTCGATCCAGCCCAGCAGGATCGGTTCGGCCGCGGCGGTGCGTTTCTCCCCGAAGGCATAGGCCAGCGCAGCGCGCTGCGCATCGCTAAGGTCGCTGCGGCGTGCGAGCGACAACAGGGTCGCTTCGCTGTCGGGAATGGAGATCAGCGCGCGCAGGACGGGGTCGCCCAGATAGGGGTCGTCGATGTAGGCGGCCAGTGCGGCGGCATTGTCGGCCGTCGCGCAAAGTTGCAGCTGCGAGACGAGGAAGGCGCGGTTGGCGTCGTCCTTGCAGCGTGCCAGTGCGGCGAGCAGCCCCTCGCATACGGCGGGGCGCAGCTGCTCCCGTCCGGCGGCGGTGACGAAGCTCGCCACGCCGTTGAGGGCGTACTCCACGGCGGCGTTCTCGCCCTGCGAGGCAGGGACGAGCATGTCGGCCAGGATGCCGACGCCCTCGGCGCCGGTGGCGGCCAGTTCGCCCATAATCTTGTCGTAATCCCCGGCAGTGGCGGCGGGAAGCTGCGCCAGCGCGTCGGCGACGACGGTTTCGACCGTACGCTGGCGTTCGTCGAGCGGTGCGGCCGTGACGTTCGCGGCGAAAAACAGCGCGAACGTCAGCAGGATCAACGTTTGTCTTATCGTTTTCATGAGTCGGTGTTCGTTACGGTTAGCGATGTTCAGATTTGCCACGGGCGGCGCATCGGCTGGTCGACGAGGCGGTTGGCCGCGTCGTCGCCGACGAAGAGCTGGCTGACGGGATCGAAATGCAGCGTGCGGTTGAGACGCAGCGCGCAGGCGCCCATGTTGACCAGCGTACAGCTGCGGTGGCCGATCTCCTCGTCGAGCGCGAAGCGCCGGCGCGTACGCACGCATTCCAGAAAATCGGTGTTCTGCGGCTCGGGATCGGGCAGTTCGGCCAGCTTCTCCATGACGTCGGGAATCGTGCAGCGGAACCCTTTGTAGACCTTGCCCAGCGGCCCTTCGATGTAGGGCGTGTCGTCTTTGCTCTCGAAACCCTCGCCTTCGAGTACGATCTGGCAGCCGTCGTCGTAGGTGTAGACGATCTTGCGCCAGATGCCCACGGCGTCGGGGTGCTGTTCGGGGGCGTCGACCTCGACCTTCACGGGCGACGTACGGTCCTTGCCCAGCAAATACTGTACGGGGTCCATGTAGTGCTGCCCCATGTCCGTAAGGCCGCCGCCGTCGTAATCCCAATAGCCGCGGAAGGTCTGGTGCACGCGGTGTTCGTTGTAGGGTTTGTAGGGCGCGGGGCCGAGCCACATGTCGTAGTTCAGTTCGGCGGGGACGCTCTGCGGCCGGAGGTTCTCCTTGCCGACCCAGTAGAATTTCCAGGCGAAGCCCGTGGCGCCCGAAATGGTCACTTTCAGCGGCCAGCCCAGCATCCCGCTGTCGACGAGTTTTTTGAGCGGTTCGACCGTCGTCCCCAGCCCGTAGAAGGTGTCCTTGAAGCGGAACCACGTGTTGAGGCGGAAGATGCGGTTGTTGCGCTTGACGGCTTCGACCACGCGGCGGCTCTCGCCGATGGTGCGCGTCATGGGTTTCTCGCACCAGATGTCCTTGCCCGCGCGCGCGGCTTCGACGGCCATGATGCCGTGCCAGTGGGGCGGCGTGGCGATGTGCACGATGTCGACGTTGGGGTCGGCGATCAGGTCGCGGTAGTCTTCGTAGGCTTGGAGCGTCTCGTTGAATTTCTTGTGTCCCAGTTCGACGGCCGAACGGAGATGTCGTCGGTCGACGTCGCAGACGGCCACCAGCCGGCAGCGTTCGTCGCTGGTAAAGTGGTATTTGCTCTTGCCGATGCCGCCCACGCCGATGATGCCCTTGGTGAGCTGGTCGCTCGGAGCCACGTGGTTGGGACCGCCGAGCACACGGCGCGGCACGACGGTCAGCAGCGTCGCACCGCCCAGCAGCTTGATGAAGTTTCTTCGATTGATACTCATGATATGATGTCGTTTAAGGTTCGCTTTTGCGGTTGTCCATCTCTTCGGCAAAACTCGTTCGGGCCTTGTCGAAGAGACGGATATTTCCCGGCGTCGGGGTTTACAACGTTTCGAGGCGGAAGTTGCGCCACAGCACCTTGATGCCGCCGCCGTCGTGGATCTGCAAGGCGATGCGTCCCTGTGCCGCGCCGATCTTCGCGTCGCGGAAGTCGACCATCGGCTCGCCGTTGAGCCACGTCTGGACGCGGTCGCCCTCGACGCGCAGGCGCAGCGTGTTCCACTCGCCCTCTTTGAGGATCGACTCTTTCTCGTCGGGGATGGTCTGCAACCAGCCGCGGCCGTAGGATTCGTAGATGCCCGCCGTGTCGTGGTTGCGCGGCGCCACCTCGCACTGCCAGCCGTGAACCTTCACGGGAGGCTCGACGAACGAGCGGAAGAAGACGCCCGAGTTGCCGTTGGCCACCTGCTTGAACTCGACCGTCAGATCGAAATCGTCGTAATATTCGCGCGTGGCCAGATAGCCGTATTTCTTGTCGGGGCCGCTCTCGGAGACCAGATTGCCCGCATCGTCGACGTACCACAGTTCGGTGCCGTACTTCTCCCAGCCCGTGAGATCCCGGCCGTTGAAGAGTTCGACCGTGCGTCCCGCCTTGCGCGGCAGCTCCTTGATCTTCACGTTGCGGAACGATGCCGGATAACCGTGATCCTGCAAGCAGATCACACCGCGCCGCGCCAGTCCGTATTCGGGGGCATCGGCCCATTTCCCGCTGTTCTTCAATGCGAACCACTCGTCGGTGTAGGTGTCGAATTCGAGAATTTTCTCACCGTTGAGCCAGTGCTCGACGTGGCCGTTGTCGTAGACGATGCGCGAGTTGTGGGTTGTCGTCGATGAAGTTGTAGACCTCCTGCGAACCCATCAGGAACGTCGAGACCATCTTGCCCGGATCGGTTTTCTTGGCCTCGCCGTTGATAACGCCCTTGCGTACGAGCGGCAGCACGCCGTCGGCGAACATCTCGGTATGGATACCCAGGTTCTTATGGTTGCCCAGCTGCGCCAGCACGGCGTTGGGAATGGCTCCGATGCCCATTTGCAGCGTCGCGCCGTCCTCGATCAATTCGGCGCAGTGCGCGCCGATAGCCTTCTCCACGTCGCTCGGTTCGGAGAACTTCGCTTCGACGAGCGGCTGGTCGTCCTGCACGAACAGGTCGATCTTCGACAGGGGAATCATCGCCTGACCGAAGGCGCGGGGAACGTACTTGTTCACCACGGCGATCACGTAGTCGGCGCACTCGATGGCCGCCAGCGTAGCGTCGACCGACGTTCCCAGCGAAACGTAGCCGTGCTTGTCCGGCGGGCAGACCTGGATCATCGCCACGTTGCACGGCACGGCGCCGCACCGGTACAGCCTCTGCGTTTCGCTCAGGAAGATCGGAATGTAGTCGGCGTAGCCGCTCTGCGTCACCTTGCGGACATTCGCGCCGACGAAGAGCGAATCGAGCTGGAAGACACCCTCGAACTTCGGGTCGGCATAGGGCGCCGGCCCTTCGGTGTGCAGATGGTGCACGTGGACGTTCTTCAACTCGCCGGCCTCGCCGCGGGCGCACATGGCCTTGATGAGGCACTGCGGGGCCGAAGCCACCGAACTCAGATGGACATGATCGCCCGACTTGATGACCTTCACGGCCTCCTCGGCCGTTGTGAATTTGATCGGAGTATTCATTACTGCCTTTTTAAGTTTGAGATTAGGTATTTAAACAATCGATATTATTTGCGTTTCACTTCGACCTGCTCGTACCCCTCGACGATATCGCCCACGCGGATATCGTTGAACGACTCGATATTCAGACCGCAGTCCTGTCCCGTGGTCACCTCCTTGACGTCGTCCTTGAAGCGTTTGAGCGATCCGAGCTTGCCGGTGTAGATGACGATGCCGTCGCGGATGACGCGGATCGGCGTCGAGCGCTGCAACTTGCCCTCGCGGACGATACACCCGGCCACCGTGCCGACCTTCGTGATCTTGAAGATTTCCAGCACCTCGACCGAGCATACGATCTCCTCCTTCATCACCGGTTCGAGCATGCCCTCGATCGCGTCCTTGATGTCGTTGATGGCGTCGTAGATGATCGAGTAGAGGCGGATTTCGATCTCCTCCTTCTCGGCCACCTTGCGCGCAGCGGCCGACGGACGCACCTGGAACCCGACGATGATGGCGTTCGACGCGGCGGCCAGCAGCACGTCGGACTCCGAAATCTGGCCCACGGCGGCGTGGATGACATTGACCTGCACGGTCTCCTTCGAGAGCTTGATGAGCGATCCGGACATGGCTTCCACGGAGCCGTCCACGTCGCCCTTGACGATGATGTTGAGCTCCTTGAACGATCCGATGGCGATGCGGCGGCCGATCTCGTCGAGCGTCACGTGCTTCTGCGTCATGATGCCCTGCATGCGCTGCAACTGCTCGCGTTTGCTGGCGATCTCACGCGCCGAACGGTCGTCGTCCATCACGTTGAACGTATCGCCCGCCTGCGGAGCGCCGTTGAGACCCAACACCTGCACCGGCGTCGCGGGCCCCGCTTCGGTCACCTTCTTGCCGTTCTCGTTGAACATCGCCTTCACGCGGCCCGTATGGATACCCGACAGCAGAACGTCGCCCACATGGAGCGTGCCGTTCTCCACGAGCACCGTAGCCACGTAGCCGCGCCCCTTGTCGAGCGTCGACTCGATGACCGTACCGGTCGCCTTGCGGTCGGGGTTGGCTTTCAGATCGAGCATGTCGGCTTCCAGCAGCACCTTTTCGAGCAGTTTGTCGAGATTGAGCCCCTTCTTGGCCGAAATATCCTGGCTCTGGTACTTGCCGCCCCACTCCTCGACCAGATAGTTCATCTGGGCCAGCTGCTCCTTGATATGGTCGGGATTGGCGTTGGGCTTGTCGATCTTGTTAATCGCGAAGACCATCGGCACGCCGGCAGCCTGCGCGTGGTTGATCGCCTCAACCGTCTGCGGCATGACGCTGTCGTCGGCCGCCACGATGATGATCGCCACGTCGGTGACCTTCGCGCCGCGGGCACGCATGGCCGTGAAGGCTTCGTGTCCCGGCGTATCGAGGAAAGTGATCTTGCGGCCGTTGAGCTCGACGCTGTATGCGCCGATATGCTGCGTGATGCCGCCCGCCTCGCCTTCGATGACGTTCGTCTTGCGGATGTTATCCAGCAGCGAGGTCTTGCCGTGGTCCACGTGTCCCATGACGGTCACGATCGGCGGGCGCGGCACGAGGGATGCCTCGTCGTCGACTTCGTCGTCGGCGATCGCCTCCTGAATGTCGGCCGATACGAACTCGACCTTATATCCGAACTCTTCGGCCACGACCACCATCGCCTCGGCGTCGAGACGCTGGTTGATCGAAACCATCAGGCCCAGGTTCATGCAGGCCGAAATCACCTCGTTGACCGAAACGTCCATCATCGTCGCCAGCTCGCTGACGGTGACGAACTCGGTCACTTTGAGGATCGAACGCTCCTTCTGCTCGCGCTGCATCTCCTCGTTCAGGCGTTCGGCCACCAGCTCGCGTTTCTCCTTGCGGTACTTGGCGCCCTTCGACTTGGCCCCCTTCGAGGTCAGGCGTGCCAGCGTATCCTTCACCTGCTTTGCTACCTCCTCGTCGCTCACTTCGGGACGCACGACGGGTTTCACCACACGGGCGCCCTTCTTCTTGTTGCGGCCATCGCCCGGACGCGGCTGACCGCCGCCCCTGCCGGAGGCATTGCCGCCGGCCTGCGAACCGCCGCCGTTACCGCCTCCGCGGCCCGCAGGCTGCGCGCGGTTGACGTCCACCTTCTCCTTCGACAGGCGTTTGCGTCTATGCTTGCCGCCCGGCACCATGGCCGAAACGTCGATCTTGCCGAGCACCTGAGGACCCGTCAGCGTCTCGGTCGCCGGACGGAAAATATCGTCTTTCTTCTCGGCCTGCCGCTCGTCGTAGGTCTTCTGCTGCGCCTCGGCCGAAGCCATGGGCCGTACCGGTGCGGGCGTCGGCGTCACCGCAGGCGCCGCAGGGGCGGGCTTCCCGACCGCCGGAGGCGTCACGGCCGGCGCTGCCGGCTGCGGCTCGGGAACCTCGACGGGCGTCGGCACGACCGGTTCGGCCGGGCGGGAACCGCCGCAGGAGCGGGCGCCGGCGTCGGAGCAGGTTTCGCCGCAGGGCGCGGAGCCGGGGCCGGCGTTGCAGCCGGAGCCGCCTTCGGGCCTTTGCCCGAGAGGTCGATCTTGCCCAATATCTTGGGACCCATGCTCGCCACCTCGTCCTTCACGCTGATGACGTTGCTCTTGACCAGCAACTCCTCGTCGTTCTTTCCGCCCTTGCCCTTCGCGTCGTCGTCGAGGGTGACGGTCGCCTGCTTCTGCGCGATGCGCTCGCGGATATTGACACGTTCGCTGTTGACGGCACGGCCCGCGCCGAACTCTTTTTCGAGAAGGGCATAAGTCTCCGCATCGACCAGCGCATTGGGCGATCCGTCGCTCTTGACCCCCTTCTTTTGCAGGAAGTCCGTGATGGTGTTGATGCCCACATTGAACTCCTTTGCAACCTGGATGAGTCTTATTCTTCTTTCATTTGCCATATTGTCTGTTCTCCTTTCTTTGTCTCGTTATTCGAATTCGGCTTTGAGAATCTCCACCACCTTCTGGGCCTGCTCCATTTCCAGATCGGCGCGCGAAGCGATCTCCTCGACCGAAAGTTCCAGCACGCTCTTCGCCGTATCGCATCCGACGGCTTTCAGCGCGTCGATGATCCACGCATCGATCTCGTCCTTGAATTCGTTCAGGTCGACGTCCTCCTCCTCGACCTCGCGGTAAACGTCGATGTCGTAGCCGGTGAGCATCTTCGACAGGCGGATGTTCAGACCGCCCTTGCCGATGGCCAGCGACACCTGATCGGGTTTGAGATAGACCGAAGCGGTCTGCTTCTCCTCGTCGATGGTGATCGACGAGATCTTGGCCGGATTGAGCGAGCGCTGGATCATCAGCTGGGTGTTGGTCGTGTAGTTCACCACGTCGATGTTCTCGTTGCGCAGCTCCTTGACGATGCCGTAGATGCGCGATCCCTTCATACCCACGCAGGCGCCCACCGGATCGATCCGCTCGTCGTACGACTCGACGGCCACCTTGGCGCGCTCGCCCGGTATGCGGGCGATCTTCTTGATCGTAATCAGCCCGTCGGCGATTTCAGGCACCTCCTGCTCGAAGAGCCGTTCGAGGAACTGGTTGGCCGTACGCGAGAGGATGATGCGCGGCTGGTTGTTGTTCATCTCCACGGCCTTGACGATCGCCTTGATCGTATCGCCCTTGCGGTAGAAGTCGTTGGGAATCTGCTCCGCCTTGGGCAGGATCAGCTCGTTCTCCTCGTCGTCGAGGATGAGCACCTCCCTCTTCCAGACCTGGTAGACTTCGCCGGTGATGATCTCGCCCACCTGCTGCGAATATTTCTCGTAGAGGCTGGCCTTCTCCAGA
>VOFF01000796.1_pt1 | contig 44661 bp, 85 predicted proteins | sample 5384061 | NCBI WGS metagenome assembly VOFF01 (sample SAMN12384725, study PRJNA508395) | human gut metagenome | isolation source: healthy gut E | host: Homo sapiens | reverse complement strand
GGAATGTTCATTCTGGCATTGCTGACATTCGTATTTACGTTTATCAGATAATGTTTTGAGCATAGAAAAACCAATCAAAACCCTGACTGCGAAGGGGTGGAGTTTCTAATCCATTAACTAACAGGTCAACCATCTTGTGGGCGGTTGTTCCTTTTATGTCTTTTAATATAGTATATCCATCAGAGCGATACAAGGGGCTATTCAGATTTTACTATAGAAAGTCGGTACGTTTTGTGGTGATCTTCAGAAGGGAGATTCTTAAAGACCTCATTCGTCTTATTTCATAATCAGATTTGTCCAATCATTCGTCAATATTTCCCCATCAAATAGAGTTACTCTTATGAAATCTGGTAATTTATAAATATCGTCAGTAGTATACTGTCGTTTTGGAGTGGGAATAGTAACATCCTTTCATGGTGATAGTGTTGCCGGATCATTCTTTAGAATCGGTCGTGCAAAGTTATTGAAATGTAAAAAAGAAATGATACGCTGTGTACATTGAAGGTATTTATATGATGACAAACAAGTGCGGGGAAACATTTTTATAATGTTTTCTGTCTGAGTAAAGTGAAAGGAATGGATGGATTTATGGAAATTGTGGCGGCGATTGATTCGTTTAAAGGGAGTATGACTTCGGTACAGGCGGGAAAAGCCGCCGCAAAGGGAATTCATAAAGTTGATCCTGAAGCAAAGTGCATGTCAGACCGCTGGCAGACGGAGGCGAGGGGACAGTGGAAGCGTTGGTGTCCGGTATGAACGGAACGATACGGAAAGTTTCTGTAACCGGACCGATCGGAAAAACGGTTGTGTGCGAGTATGGTGTGATCGAGAATACAGGTGGAAAAACAGAAGAGAAAAACAGCGGTCATTGAGATTGCGAAAGCGGCAGGGCTGACTCTTCTTTCAGAGGAAGAACGAAATCCGTTGTATACGACAACTTACGGTGTGGGAGAAGTGATAAAAGACGCTGTGCGAAACGGATGCAGGAAATTTATTGTCGGGATCGGAGGAAGCGCGACAAACGACGGGGGAGCAGGAATGCTTCAGGCTTTGGGTTTTGGCCTGCTGAAGGAAAAACGGGGAACAGATTCCGATTGGGGCAAAGGGGTCTGGAAGAACTGGCGGAGATTACAGATGATAACGTGATCCCTGAACTTGCGGAATGTAAATTCAAGATTGCCTGTGACGTAACGAACGTATTGTGCGGAGAGACAGGAGCAAGCGCTGTGTACGGTCCGCAGAAAGGCGCGGATGAAGAGATGACCGAAAGGTTAAGATCGTCTTCTCTTTTCTTATGCGTCTTTGGTGAAGAAAAAAGATTCCGAAAGCAGATTCTATGTATCCGGGTACAGGGGCGGCAGGCGGTTTGGGATTTGCATTTCTTGCATTTATGGATGCACAGTTGAATCCGGTATCCAGATTGTAATAAAAGAAACAGGCTTGGAGCAGGAAATTGCAAAGGCTGATCTTGTGATTACCGGGGAAGGGCGTATGGACGGACAGACCGCTATGGGAAAAAGCGCCGATCGGGATTGCAAAGATTGCGAAGAAATATGGAAAACCGGTCATTGCATTTGCCGGGGCTGCTGCGCGTGACGCCGGAGCATGCAATGAGCAGGGGATCGATGCATTCTTTCCGATATTAAGAGAGGCGGTTTCTCTTGAAGCGGCAATGAAGGGAAAATGCGGAGGCAAATATGGAAGCGGCAGTTGAGCAGGCATACCGTTTGTGTAGATTATGACCGGCTGTGCATAAAAGAAAATTTCGTAAAATGCTCGGGTCTTTTGCGGTGTTTGTGATATAGCAGCCTGTCAGGAGGGCAGATTTACAAAAATAGAAAAATTATGTTAAAATGATAAAAATAAAGGGACAGGGACAATGTTTTATGTAGTTTGAAAACTGTCAAATCTAAATATGTGGAGAAAAAAGTATGAAGTGGATGATCGCGTCAGATATACATGGTTCGGCTGTGTATTGTGGACAGATGCTTGAGGCGTATCGAAGAGAAAAAGCGGACAGACTCCTTCTTTTTAGGAGATCTTTTTATATCATGGGCCCCGCAATGATCTGCCGAAAGGCTACGCCCGAAAGAAGTGATACGGATGTTGAATGAAGTCAAGGAGGAACTGCTCTGTGTGAGGGAAACTGTGAAGCCGATGTAGACCAGATGGTTTTAGAGTTTCCGGTCATGGCAGATTATTGTGTACTGCAGCTTGAGGATACAGGCGTGGTTTTTGCATCCCACGGACATGTGCACAATCCTCAGTGTATGCCTCCGCTGAAGAACGGAGACATTTTTGCTGAACGGGCATACGCATGTGCCTGCCTGTGAGAAAATAGCGGATGAGAACGGAAATGAGTATATGTATCTGAACCCGGGATCGGTTTCGATTCCGAAAGAAGGTTCTTCCCACAGCTATATGGTTTATGAAAAGGAACATTTACGTGGAAAAATATGAGTGGGGAGGTATACAGAGAATGGAAGAAAGATTCGCGCTTTTAATTGATGCGGATAATGTGTCCGCAAAATATATTAAACCGATCTTAGATGAACTGTCGAAATATGGAAATGTAACATATAAAAGGATCTACGGAGACTGGACCCGTCGAACAGCGCGGGGTGGAAGGAAGAACTTTTTGCAGAACTCTATCACTCCGATCCAGCAGTTTAGTTATACTTACGGAAAAAATGCAACTGACTCGGCAATGATCATTGACGCTATGGATATGCTGTATGCGAGCGAACTCGAGGGGGTTCTGTCTTGTTTCAAGCGACAGCGATTTTACAAGGCTTGCAAGCAGGCTACGGGAGAGCGGGAAGCGTGTGATCGGAATGGGAGGGCGAAAACGCCCCTGCCGTTTCGTAAGGCATGCGAGATCCTTACGGAACTGGAACTTCTTTTGGAAGATAATATGATGGGCGTTTCCGAGAGGGAGGAAAAAACCGTTTTCCATACTGTAAGTGGAAAAAGAATCGAAAAAAATGATTTCGGCTACGAAAGAACAAAGTGGAAGAAGCGGTCGTTAAGATTATTACGGAGAATAAAAACAATGACAGAGAGACGGGACTTGGCGAAGTCGGGAGCAGGCTTGTCAAGCTATATCCTGATTTTGATGTCCGCCGCTATGGTTATAGTCTTTGTCCAAATTTTTGGAAACGCTTCCTCGTTTAATGCTCATTCAGGAGGGAACAAAAGTATCTGTAGCGCTCAATGAAGATAAGAGCAGAAAAGAAATGGTAGAAGAATATATTTTGTATCAGATCGAAGCAAGCGGGGAATCAGGAATCCCATTGAGCGCTTTGGGCAATCGGATCAGACTGAAATTCGCGGATTTTAAAGTGAGAGATTATGGTTATTCACAATTTAAGCAATACATTCAAAGCTTTCCGGAAGTGGAACTTCAAGGAGAAGGAGAAAGGACGAAAGCGGTGTATGCGCCGGTCTTGTAACATGACAGGCTTTCGTTTATAATAGCCGTGTAACAAAAGAGTTGATAAAAGCCGATATGCCCCTGCAATATGGGCGGCGTAAAGTTGGGAGTGGAAACAGATGATAAAAAGTAAAAAGAATACAGAGGTCATATAAGAAACTGGGAAGAACTTTGCGAAAGACTGGATATTCCTCTTGATCTGACAAAGGGAAGAGCGTGAGGAACAGATCCTGTGAAGGCATATGGCACGGGATGTTTGCCTTTGCCCTGTGGGATGAAGCGGAAGAGAAACTGTTTTGCTTAAGAGATCAGTTTGGAACAAAACCGTTTTATTATTACGAAACGGCGGACGGAAAAACTGCTTTACGGAACAACGATCCGAAAGATTATGGAGCAGCCGGGATTTGTAAAAAATTAAACGAAGAGATGCTGCAGTTATATTTAAGCCTTACCTATGTGGCGGGCGAAAATACATTTTTCCGCGGTCTGAAAAAGCTGCTTCCGGGCCGGTATCTTGTATGGCAGAACGGAAAATTACGATAGAGCGTTATTGGATGCCTCAGTTTCATCCGGACAATAGCCGTACACTGGAGCAGTGGGCAGATGAGATCCATACGACGATAGGCGAGATCATGCCGGAAGTAAAAACAAAAAAAAGAAGAGTATGCGGAGTCATTTTTATCAGGCGGCGTCGATTCGTCTTACGTTTTGGCAATGTCGGATGTAGAGACGACAGATTCGTGCGGATATGACGAGGAACGCTTTGACGAATCGGGTCTGGCGAAACAGACGGCTGATATTTTGGGAAGAAAAAATCTTCGATGCCGGATCACTCCGGAGGAATATTTCGCTGTTGTCCCGTATGTGATGTACAATATGGAACAGCCGCTTGGAGACGCGTCGGCGATCGCGTTTTGCCATTGCGTGCAGAGAAACCGCAAAGCATACGAAAATCTGTTATTCAGGTGAAGGCGCAGATGAATTTTTTTCGGCGGATATAATATGTATCGCAACGCAGAAAGATACGGGGAGAATTTAAAGACATTTTATGTCGGAAATACAAATATCATGAAAGAGGATGAGAAGAAGCGGATTTTGAAAAAATACGATCCGGACGTACTTCCGATCGAACTTGCGCGGGGGATTTACGAGGAAACGGAAGGTCTTGATCCTCTGACTAAAATGTCTGATGTAGATATTCAGATCTGGCTGGAAGGCGATATTTATCTCAATGTAGATAAGATGAGTCTGGCAGCGGGACTTGAGATAAAATGCCGCTGACGGACAGAAGAATTTTTTGACATTGCATCAAGAATGCCGTCGGAGTACAAAGGTAAATGATGAACAGAATAAAGTGGCTCTTCGTACAGCGGCTGCAAAAAGTTCTTCCGGAAGAAATCGCATTTCGGAAAAAACTGGGCTTTATTGTGCCGATTCGTATCTGGATGGCGGATGATCGGTATAATGCGGACGTGAGAAGACTTTTTGCGAGCGATATCGCGGAAAAATTCTTTCATGTTGAAGAGATACGGGCTATTTTTGACGAGTATGTAGGAGGCAATTCCGGATAACTGGAGAAAAGTGTGGACAATCTATACTTTCCTCGTATGGTATGAAGAGTATTTTGTGAAAAGATAGTGGGGAGAAAGAAAAGAGTTTTTTATTTTAAGTATAAATATTTGCGCGCGATAATGATGCGTGTATGATGATGTGAATTTAATAAGGGGATGCGTATATATGACGACAAAGAAAAGCGTCAAGAAAATGTATTGCAGAATGTTTCAATCAGTTATGAAAGCCGGAATTTCCACTATCCGTGGCGGACGCCGAAATTGATGAAGGGGCGGAGCGGTCCGCCACCTTCCTGCGGCGATCAAACGGAGAGGGTTAAAAAAAGGCGCTTATCGTTACAGGTCCTACTCTGATCGGGCGAGGCTTCTTGACGGAGTGCTTGAAGAGATGGAAGAACAGGGACTTTTGTATGTCATCTACAATAAGGTAGAACAAAATCCTACCGATGAAAATGTGGAAGATGCGGTGAAAGTGTTTCTGGAAAATGGGTGTGACTGTATGCTTGCGCTGGGCGGAGGAGCGCCTCTTGACTGTGCGAAAGCGGTTGGAGCGCGTATCGCAAGACCGAACAGACAGATAAGGCAGCTGCAGGGTTGTTTCGGGTTGTCAAGCAGATTCCGATGTTGTTTGCGGTTCCTACAACGGCAGGATCCGGCTCGGAAACGACGATATCGGCAGTTATCACGGATACAGCGACGCACCATAAGGCGGCGATCAATGATCTGCGGCTTATGCCAAAGTATGCGGTGCTCGATCCCGAACTGACGCTGGGACTGCCGCCGGACGTTACCGCTATGACGGGGATGGATGCTTTGTGTCATGCGGTGGAAGCGTATACAAATGATAAATATAACAGTGATACAGAGCGGGAATTGTGCAGGAAAGCTGTCAGACTGATCTATGAAAATCTGCTGAAAGTATATGAAAACGGAAGCGATATCGAGGCGAGACAGAAGATGCAGCAGGCGGCGTTTTTTATGCAGGACGGGCATTTACAAGAGGAGGAGTCGGATATGTTCATGCGATCGGCCATGCGGTCGGCGGATTATGGAACGCCTCATGGACTGGCAATGGCGATTTTTCTTCCTTATGTGATGCGGGCATATGGAGACGCGGCATGTAAGAAACTGGCGGAATTATGATGTGTGCAGACTTACGACACCGCAGGAGTCTGACAGTGTGAAGGCGGATGCGTTTATCGGATGGATCGAAGAACTGAAAGTGAAGATGCAGATTCCGCAATATCCGGAGATGATCCGAAAACGGATGTGAAGCAGATCGCAAAATGGGCGGAAAAAAGAGGCAAATCCGCTTTATCCGACGCCGGAAGTGTGGAACAGACGGGAGTTTGAAAGATTTCTCTTAAACGTGTGTACAAGGCTCAAGCGAGAAAGACCGGCAGTGTTGTCAGGATAAATAAGAGAGAAAGGATTCTGAAAAGATGATAATCGATACACATGCTCATTATGATGATGAGCAGTTTGATGAGGACCGGGAGGAAATCCTGGGGAAGATGCAGGATGCGGGAATCGGCATGATAATGGATGCAGGTTCTACAATCCTGTCATGGGATAAGATCGTAAAACTGACAGAAGAGTATCCGTTTGTGTACAGGGCGATCGGCGTTCATCCCGACGAAGTCGGAAATCTTGATGAAACTCAGTTTGCAAGGATGGAACGTCTTCTTGATAAAGAAAAAGATCAAGGCGGTCGGAGAAATCGGTCTGGATTATTATTGGGATAAGGAAAATCATGATCTTCAAAAAAGAATGGTTTATCAGACAGCTCGATCTTGCACGAAAAAAAAGAGAAACCGGTCATTATTCACAGCCGGGAAGCAGCCGCAGATACGATGGAGATTATGAAAGAATATGCGTCGGGACTGCGCGGCGTGATACACTGTTATTCATACTCGGCGGAGATGGCAAAAGAGTATGTGAAAATGGGGTATTATATCGGAATTGGCGGAGTGGTAACTTTTAAGAATGCAAAGAAACTAAAACAGGTCGTTCAGGAGATTCCTTTGGAGTCGATCGTACTGAAACGGACTGTCCGTACCTTGCGCCTGTTCCATATAGAGGAAAAGCGAAACAGTTCGCTTTACCTTCCGTATGTGGCGGAAGAGATCGCGGCAGCGCAGCAGCAGAAGACGTCGTGTTACAGACGGAGGAAAACGCACGGAAGTTATACGGACTTTAGAGAAAAACGGATTTTAGAGAAAAGAAAAGGTGCGGGGAAAGCCAAAGAATGATAAGCCGCACGGAACTTCTGAAAAACAGATTTGGGAAGGAAACGTATGAAAGAACCAACGCTTGGCAATCCGCAGAATACGATTGCGGTGCTTCAAAAATATAATTTTATTTTTCAAAAAGAAATTCGGACAGAATTTTTTGATCGATACACATGTTTTAGATAAGATCATCCGTGCGGCGGAGATCGGGAAAAGACGATCTCGTACTTGAGATCGGTCCGGGAATAGGAACGATGACCCAGTATTTGTCATGTGCGGCAGGAAAAGTAATCGCAGTAGAGATCGACAGAGCTTTGATCCCGATTTTGGAAGATACGCTTGACGGCTATGACAATGTGCGTGTGATCAACGAAGACGTGCTCAAAGTTGATATCAGAAAGTTGGTAGAAGAAGAGAATGAGGGCAGACCGATCAAAGTTGTTGCAAATCTGCCTTATTATATTACTACGCCGATCATTATGGGGTTGTTTGAAAATCATGTTCCGATAAAAAGTATTACGGTCATGGTACAGAAAGAAGTGGCGGATCGGATGCAGGTCGGGCCGGGAACAAAAGACTACGGCGCATTGTCTCTTGCGGTGCAGTATTATGCCAAACCGTATATTGTGGCAAATGTTCCGCCCAACTGTTTTATGCCCAGACCGAAAGTAGGGTCGGCGGTGATACGTTTAGAAAGGCACGAACATCCGCCTGTCGAAGTGCGGGATGAAAAGCTGATGTTTCGGGTAATCCGCGCATCTTTTAATCAGCGGAGAAAAACATTGGCGAACGGCTTGAAAAACTCCCCTGAGATTGATTTTTCAAAAGAGGAGATTGAAGGGGCGATAGAAAAACTTGGAAAAGGGGCGAGCGTGAGAGGCGAAGCTTTGACACTTTTTGCGGATTGCACAGCTTGCGAATTATTTTTGTGATCTGAGAGAAAAATGATTACGTGCTGAATAAAACAGTTCAGCTTGCGCCATTCGGAAAATCGCACTGCGTGCTTATCGTGGCTGCCGCCACAGTTTTCCTCATAACCGGGCGCTCATCTCATCAGATGCCCGCTCATAAAAACATGCAAGCATGTTTTATACTTCGCGGACATCTGGATGGCTTAAAAACAGTTCAGCTTGCGCCATTCGGAAAACCGCACTGCGTGCTTATCGTGGCTGCCGCCACAGTTTTCCTCATAACCGGGCGCTCACCTCATCCAGATGCCCGCTCATAAAAACATGCAAGCATGTTTTATGCTTCGCGGACATCTGGATGGCTGAACTGTCTATTCAAAATATTTAATAGACAGTTTATTGTATAATTTCTTTATTTTTAGTATAATAAACAAATATACCAAAATAAAAAGGAGGAAAGTTGTATGGCAAAAAAAATATAGACAGCATATTTTTTGATATTACCCGAAGATTGAAGAACTTGCTCTTAAGTGCGAGCAGAATAATGCGATCGAGAAGGAATTATACACGAAGTATGAAGTGAAAAGAGGTCTCCGCGACCTGAATGGAAAGGGCGTGCTTGCCGGACTTACGAACATTTCCGATGTGTGCGCATCAAAAATCGTAGACGGAAAGTCTGTACCGTGTGAGGGGAATCTGTATTACAGAGGTTATAATATCAAAGATCTTGTCAGAGGATTCCTCGAGGCGGATCACCCGGGATTTGAGGAGACGGCGTACTTGCTTCTGTTCGGCGAACTTCCGAATAAAGCACAGTTGGAAGAGTTTCAGAATATGATCGCAGAGCGCCGTATGCTTCCTCCGAACTTCGTGCGTGACGTCATCATGAAAGCGCCGAGCCGCGATATGATGAACAGCATTACGAGAAGTATCCTGCAGCTTTATTCTTATGACGAGAAAGCGGATGATACGAGTATTCCGAACGTTCTCCGTCAGTGTCTGAACCTCATCAGTCAGTTTCCGATGCTGATGGTATACGGATATCATGCGTATAATTACCGCAGAGGAGAGGATCTCTATATCTATGCGCCGAAAGCGGAACTGTCAACAGCAGAAAATATATTGATGATGCTCCGTGAGGATCGTAAATATACAAAAAACTTGAGGCAGAGATCCTGGATATGGCACTTGTGCTTCATATGGATCATGGCGGCGGAAACAACTCTCGACTTTTACGACTCACGTTGTCACGTCATCGGGAACGGATACATATTCTACGATCGCGGCTGCGATGGCATCTTTGAAAGGACCGAAGCATGGCGGTGCGAATGTCAAAGTGACTCAGATGTTCGAGGATATGAAGTCTGTTTTGACAGACTGGGAAGACGAAGATCAGATCCGGGCATATCTGGAGGCGCTTCTTGATAAAAAAAAGCGTTCGACAGGAAAGGATTGATCTACGGTATGGGACATGCCGTTTATTCGATCTCCGATCCGCGAGCGGATATATTCAAAGGGTTTGTGAAAAAAAGCTTGCGAAGGAAAAAAAGGCCATGAGGCAGAATACGGTCTTTATGAAAAGTAGAGCACCTTGCGCCTGAGATCATCGGAGAAAAGAGAAAGATGTATAAGGGCGTTAATGCAAACGTCGATTTTTACAGCGGACTTGTCTACAGTATGCTCGATCTTCCGCCGGCATTGTACACACCGATTTTTGCGGCGGCGCGTATTGTAGGATGGAGCGCGCACAGGTTGGAAGAGCTTAAAAATGTGGATAAGATCATACGTCCTGCGTATAAGCCACTCGCACCATACCGCGATTATATAAAATTAGATGACAGGTAAGGAAGCATCAGTGACATGAGAGACGAGTTTTATTTCCCATCAAAAGACGGTAATACAGAGATTCATACGATAGAATGGAAACCGGAGGGCGAGGTAAAAGCGGTATTGCAGATCTGCCACGGAATGGTGGAGTATATCAAGCGATATGATGAATTTGCCGAATTTTTATGCGGCAAGGGTTTCTATGTCGTAGGGAATGATCACCTTGGACACGGAAGTCGGTACAGGCGAAATCAGAATATGGTTTTTTCAGTGAAAAATACGGAAATGCATGCGTTATAGGCGATATTCATACACTTCGGCAGAGGACGATGAAGAAATATCCGAACGTTCCGTATTTTATGCTCGGACACAGTATGGGGTCTTCGCTTTTGCGTCAGTATATTCAGATGTACGGCAAGGGATTGAGCGGGGCGATCATTATGGGCGCGGTTGCCGATCATAAAAAGGCGACGCTTGTGTTCGGGAAGCGCTTATGCAGGCTGATGGCGGCTGTGCGCGGCTGGCATTACAGAAGTCATTTTGTGGATCATTTAGTTGTGGGAAATTTTAATCGAAAATTCAAACCGGCGAGGACAAGAGCCGACTGGGTCACAAGTGACAGAGAACATTTGGACGCTTATGTATCCGACCCGCTCTGCTCATTTGTTTCACGGTAAATGCATATTACAGCATGTTTTCGGGAATGATCAGCATGCAGAGAAAAAGAGGGCGTCTATATGATTCCGAAGAATCTGCCGATTTTGTTTGCGGCAGGTTCGGAAGATCCGGTGGGAAACTTCGGAAAAGGCGTTCGTAAAATATATGAAAAATACAGGGCGGCAGGGATAAGAGACGTATCTTTGCAGCTCTATACCGGCGACCGTCACGAGATTTTAAACGAATCAGACCGGGAACAGGTATATGACGATTTATTTGAGTGGCTTGCAGGACATATGGAAAATAAAGTGTTATAATAAATTGTTATTGCCGCGAAAGCGTCGGTGAAATTTGATTGAAGGAGTTATCTGATATGGAATTGACAACGATTCGGGAATTATTTAAAGACAGAGAATCATATCTTGGCAAAAAAAAGTAACGATAGGAGGCTGGGTTCGTAGTCTCAGAGATTCCAAGACATTTGGATTCATCGTAGTAAATGACGGTTCTTATTTTGAGCCTCTGCAGGTGGTATATCATGATGCGATGGAGAACTTTGCGGAAGTTTCTAAACTGAACGTCGGAGCTGCGATTATTGTGAAAGGAACGCTTGTCGCTACTCCGCAGGCAAAACAGCCGTTTGAGATTCAGGCAGACGAAGTGCAGATAGAGGGAGCGTCCGCACCGGATTATCCGCTGCAGAAGAAGCGTCACAGCTTTGAATATTTGAGAACGATCTCTCATCTTCGTCCAAGAACAAATACATTCCAGGCAGTGTTCCGTATCCGTTCTATGGCAGCGTATGCGATTCACCAGTTTTTTCAGGAGAGGGGATTTGTTTATGTTCATACACCGCTCATCACAGGAAGTGACTGTGAAGGCGCGGGCGAGATGTTTCGTGTTACGACTCTTGATATGGATCAGATCCCGAAGAATGAGGATGGTACAGTAGATTATACAAAAAGATTTCTTCGGAAAAGAGACGAGCCTTACGGTAAGCGGTCAGTTGAACGGAGAGACATATGCGCAGGCGTTTAGAAGTATTTATACATTCGGCCCGACATTCCGCGCTGAGAATTCCAACACAACCCGCCATGCGGCAGAGTTCTGGATGATCGAACCGGAGATGGCGTTTGCGGATCTTGAAGACGACATGGATCTGGCAGAGTCTATGCTGAAATATGTCATCAATTATGTTCTTGAAAACGCGCCGGAAGAGATGAATTTCTTTAATTCTTTCGTTGATAAAGGACTTCTGGAGAGACTGAATAATGTTGCGAATTCTGATTTCGCCCGTGTTACTTACACAGAGGCGATCGAGATACTGGAGAAGAACAACGATAAGTTTGAGTATAAGGTTTCCTGGGGATGTGATCTTCAGACAGAGCATGAACGGTATCTGACAGAGGAAGTGTATAAGCGTCCGGTATTTGTTACAGATTACCCGAAAGAAATCAAAGCGTTTTACATGAAACAAAATGATGACGGCAAGACGGTTGCGGCAGTTGATTGTCTTGTTCGGGTATCGGGGAAATCATCGGAGGAAGTCAGAGAGAAGACGACTATGAGAAACTCCTGGCCCGCATGAACGAACTTGGTCTTGATGAAAAAAAGATTATGGCTTTTATCTTGATCTTAGAAAATACGGTTCTACGCGTCATGCAGGATTCGGATTAGGATTTGAAAGATGCGTCATGTATTTGACGGGAATGTGCAATATCCGTGACGTCATCCCGTTCCCGAGAACAGTAAACAACTGCGAGCTGTAATTGCGTTTTGCGGTGTAAGACGTAAAAAAAATACATCGAAATAAATATAGAATAAAATTATAAAGTATATCATGAGGGCGCGACAGTTGTGTGGCGTCCTTTTATTGCAATAGCGGCGAGCGAAAGTCCGGGCCTGCCCGGGTTCGTGGCAGCCCGGCAGAAAACAGCATTGTTGAAAGGGGAGCGGGCGTGAAATTTATTCATATAGCAGACGTACATCTCGGAGCGCAGCCGGAGGCGGCTGTATATAGTCAAAGCAGAGGAAGAGAATTGTGGGAGTCATTTGAGAAAATACTTGGGGTATGTGAAGATGAGAGAACCGACCTTCTTCTTATTGCCGGAGATCTTTTTCCACAGGCAGCCTCTTGTAAGAGAGCTAAAAGAGGTCAATTATCTTTTTCAGAACTGACAGCTACTAAAGTTGTGCTCATAGCGGGCAATCATGATCATCTGCAGAAGGATTCTAATTATCGTTCATTTGAGTGGAATGATAATGTATATCCTTTGTTCGGGAAGAAATTGGAATATGTCGATTTTCCGGAATTGGAAACAGCGGTGTATGGACTCAGTTACTATGAACGGAAATTTGTCAGCCGCTTTATGACGATGTGGCTGCAGCAGGCATTGAAAAGAATGAAATTCTGTTGGCTCACGGAGGTGATGACAGGCATATTCCGTTTGATAAAAAGAAGCTGAGTCGTTCGGATTTTCATATATCGCCCTGGGACATATTCATAAACCGCAGGCTTTGCAAAAAGATAAGATGATTTATGCGGGAGCGCTTGAACCGATCGACCAAAACGACGTCGGGCAGCATGGATATGTAAAAGGGGGAGCTCAAAGACGGAAAAGCGGCGATTCAGTGGATACCGTTTGCGGGGAGAGAGTATATCCACAGTTCTGTCGAAGTAGAAAGAAGCGATACGGAAGGAAGTATAAGAAAAAGGGTAAAGAAACTTATAAATGAGTATGGAAATGAAAAAAATATTTACAAAATTACTCTTGCGGGAAAAAGAGATCCCGATATTGCCTTTGAAGTGAATCATTTGGCGGAGGAAGGATGCGTGTTGGAGATTTTGGACGAGACAATTCCGGCATATGATTTTGAAAAAGCTTTATGCAGAGAACAAGGAGACTCTTCTTGGCAGATATATCGAGAAATTTGCAGGTTGTGAAGAGGGAAGTGTTGAGTATTGTGCGCTTTGTGAAGGCGTGGAAGCGCTTTTGACGGGAAACAGGGGATAGAGAAAATGGTAATCAGAGAACTTTATGTTAAAAATTTCGGAAAATTGTCGGAGAAACATTTTTATTTTAGGGATGGAGTACAGGTCATCAGCGGAGAAAATGAGTTTGGAAAGACGACGCTTCATGCGTTTGTGAAAGCGATGCTGTTTGGTTTGGAGCGGGAAGAGGAAGAGCGGCGGCGAAAGATGATTTTACAAAGTATGAGCCGCGCAGCAGCGGCGGCAGGTATGCCGGTGTCATGCGGTTTGACTGCGGAGGGAGACATTTTCGTCTTGAACGTACATTCGGAACAGGGGTTAAAAATTCTAAGTCGGCGGCTCTGATCTGTGAGGATGACGGAGAAGAATTGTCGGTGGAGCATGGGGATTTGGAAATGCTTCTGGGCGGATTGACTGCGGAGTTGTTTGACAGTACGGTTTCGGTCGGACAGTTGAAAAAGCAGACCGGGAGGCTTTGTCCGATGCGCTGGAAAATTATGCGGCGAATTATTATGAGACGGGGGAACAGAACTTGATCTAAGCGGCGCAGTGCAGATATTGAGAGAAAAAAGAAAAAAAAAAGACAGATCGGTTCATCCGGGAAGAAGCGGATAAAGAAGAACGGAAAATACAGAAAATGCTTCAGGAATGCGAGTATTTGGAGCAGGATATGGATGAGATCCAAAGAGAGTATGAAGAGAGAAAAAAACAAGAATGGGAGCTGCTTGAGAAAACGATAAAAAATCAGGAAAAAGAAAAAAGAGTCTGATTTTAATAAGAGATCTGATGAAGGGACGAAGGAGAGCAGAAGTAAATATTTTATTGCGGCAGGGCTTGGAGGTCTTTTTACCGGCGCGGCAGGACTTTTATGGAGCAGATTTATGGCGGAACAGTCGGCAGTGCCTTCCGCACCGTTTGCATGGATCGGCGTTTTTGCTTTTGTGATCGGCGTGTGCGCTCTTGCGGCAGGAGGTTATGAAGCGGGAAAAAAAAATCAGGAAAGCGAAAAAAGAGGACGCCCGTGATGTGCCTTATAATAATTCCGATAAAGACGACGAGAGAAAGAAGAAACAAAACAGCAGCTGGAGTGGCAGATGGAGCATCTGCGTTTGGAATGGAAGGAAAAAAGAGCTGCGTTGTCAAAATGTGCGGGAGCAATGTGGAGATGTGAAAGAAAGCGACGCCGGAAAAAAGGCTGAGAGAGCAAAGAGAGGCGCTTGTAATGGCAGAAGAGATTCTTGTGCGGACTGCAAAGGAAACGTCTGATGTGATTTCGCATAAGATAAACGCCCGGGCTTCAGAAATTTTTTCGGAAATCACAGACGGAAAATATCGAAGTGTAAATATACAAAAAGGCGCGGGAATTTCGGCATGGAACGGTATGGATCGCATATCTGTGGACCGGTTGAGCGAAGGAACGTTGGAACAGATTTATTTTTTCAATAAGAATGGCAGCGTCGGAAATGCTTTTTGGAAGAACCGATGCCGGTTATTTTAGATGATGCGTTTGCGTTTTATGACGATAAAGGCTTGAATCTGTCATAAAATGGTTGAGCCGGCAGAAAAAGCAGGTTATAATATTAAGTTGTCACAGCAGGGAAGCCAAATTGCTGGAACATTTAGTCTAAATGATAACTAGATCAGATGATCATAAATGAGTGTAAAGAGATAAAAAGGTTATTTCAGAGGTGGAATTTTCATGAAGATAGCATTACCGCGAAAAGTGATGATGATTATAAAAATTTGCAGCTTCACGGATATGAAGCGTATGCGGTCGGAGGCTGCGTGCGCGATTCGATCCTTGCGCGCAGACCGAAGGACTGGGATATTACAACTTCCGCGCGCCCGGAGGAAGTGAAGAAGCTTTTCAGGCGGACAGTAGATACGGGGATTGAACATGGAACGGTTACCGTGCTGCTTGGAAGAGACGGTTATGAAGTTACGACATACAGAATAGACGGGGCGTATGAAGACAGCCGCCATCCGAAAGAGGTTTTTGTTTACAAACCGATTAGAGGAAGATCTGCGCCGCAGAGATTTTACGATCAATGCAATGGCATATAATGATGAAGTGCGCCTTGTAGATGTGTTCGGAGGAATGCAGGATTTAAACCATCATTTGATCCGGTGTGTGGGAGATCCGAGAGAACGTTTTTCGGAAGATGCTCTTCGCATTTTGCGGGCGGTGCGTTTTTTCCGCTCAGCTTAATTTCCCGATAGAAGAGGAAACGGCTGAGGCGGTCAGGGAACTGCCCCTACACTGGAAAATATCAGTGCAGAGCGTATCCAGACAGAGCTTGTAAAGCTTCTTGTGTCGGCTCATCCGGAACGGATACAAGATGCGTATGAACTTGGGATCACGAGGATCCTTCTGCCGGAGTGGGATGCTATGGCGGGAGTGGAGCAGAATACTCCCCATCATAAATATGATGTGGCACAGCACACGCTCCATGCATTAAAGTATGTAAAGCGTGATAAGATACTGCGTCTTTACGATGCTGTTTCATGATATGGGAAAACCGGCGAGAAAAACAACGGATGAAAACGGAAGAGATCATTTTAAAGGACATGCGCTGGTGAGCGAAGCGATCGCCAGGGACGTGATGCAGCGTTTAAAATTTGATAATGACACGATTAAAAAGTGACGCGTCTCGTATGTTTTCATGATTACCGCACAGAGGCGACGCCGGCAAACGTGCGCCGAGCAATGAATCGGATCGGCGTTGATCTGTTTCCGTATTATCTGGCAGTGCGCATGGCAGATGCGAAAGCGCAAAGTTCTTACAGAAGGCGGGGAAAAGATTGAGAATATAGTGGCGATGAGAAAGTTCTATCAGGAAGCGATCATAAAGGATGAATGCGTTACTCTCAGGCAGCTCGCTGTAAGCGGACGGGATCTGATGAATCTTGGCATGAGACCCGGCGTAGAGATAGGAAGGATGTTAAGCGAGCTTTTGGAGTATGTGATAGATAATCCGGAAAAAAATGATAAGAAAATATTATGCAACTATGTAAAGAAAAAAATATCTCAAAGGAATAAAACTGTCTAATCGGAAAAAGAAAAGGAAGGTTATAATTGCCCTCTGCCGTTCATACATTAGAGAGAGCTATAATGTAGAAAACAGGGGGCAGTTATGAGAGAAGAATATGAACTGGAAGTTTTGGAAAAGTATGATATAGAAGTGAAAAGCACCCGGCGGATAAGGGGTGCGTTTTTTGTATAGGCAGCGAGCTAAAGTCCGGGCGTGCCGGAGACTTTGGCGACTGCTTGCAATCCCGTAGTGTTCCTTTTTTTGGCGCGGCGGGTGATTACGATACGAAAGAAAGGCCGATGCTGCTCAAAGAGACAAAACTGTCAGAGCGGCGCGCCCTTTTTTTATATGACGCTCTAAGTGAAATAGAAAGATGTGGAAATGTAAAAGTTGACACACCTGTCTTTACGAAAGAAGGCGAACTTCGAGCCGCTTCCCCGGGAAGGAGCTTTTTATATGCTGAAAAAAAAAATGGTATCAGGGAAGAGAGTGCGACGTTCGTCAGAACAGGACGTTGTACGGGCGGCGGCAAAACTTGCCGTTTTGCATAAAGATATGGAAAAACTGGCTGTAAAAATCCGGCCCGGAGCGGATGTACAGGGAAAAAATCCGGTGGAAGAGGTGCGAAGATATAACAGGGAATTAAAAAGATCCGTTCATTTATTCGTTCCAGACCTGTTAAAAATGATTTTGAAATTTTGTTTTTGGAAAATTTTGAAAAAAAAATGTACCGTACGGCGGACGATATTCTCGCCAGGATGGAAACTTCCGGCTGCAGAAAGCTTTTTGAAGAGAGCGTATCAAAAGGGAGCGTCGTACACGGAGATTATAATTATCATAATCTGATCATGCTCAGAGACGATATTGCCGTAACTGATTTTGAACATATGCATACGGATATACAGATAAAAGATTTCTGTTATTTTTTAAGAAAAAAGCAATGGAAAAAATCAATGGAAACAAAAAACAGGACAAAAAATATTGGAAGCATATGAAGAAGTACGTCCTTTGTCGGAAAGGGAGAAAGAGTTTGCGGCGCTGAGTCTTGCATATCCCGGAAAGTTTAAAAGATCGCGGGCAGCTATTACCGGTCGAATAAGGCGCACCTCTCGGAAAAAGAATGTAGAAAAGCTACAGATATGCATCCGTCAGACAGAAGAGAAATATGAGTTCCTTAGTCGGATATTTCCTTTGAATTTATAAATAATTGTTGTATAATAAAAAACATATCGGGCATATAGGGGCGGATATAAAATTTATATTAGTTTAGGAGGTAGAAATATGGACTACAAGGCGAGGTATGAAGAATGGATTTCTAATTCATACTTTGATGAAGATACGAGAGCGGAGCTTGAAAGTATCAAAGAGGATGAAAATGAAATAAAGGAACGATTTTACATGGATCTGGAGTTCGGTACTGCAGGACTGAGAGGCATCATCGGCGCGGGAACAAACCGTATGAATATTTATACAGTACGCAAAGCTACACAGGGACTGGCAAACTATATCATGAAAAACGACGGTCAGGGAAAAGGCGTTGCGATTGCGTATGATTCCCGTCATATGTCCACGGAATTTGCCAAAGAGGCTGCATGTTGTCTGGCTGCAAACGGGATCAAAAGCATATATATTTGAATCGCTGCGCCCGACGCCGGAGTTATCTTATGCGGTGAGAAAACTCGGATGTATCGCAGGCATCAATATTACGGCAAGCCATAATCCGCCGGAATACAATGGCTATAAAGTATACTGGGAAGACGGCGCACAGATCACGCCTCCGCACGATAAAGGAATTATGGACGAAGTGAAGGCTGTGGAAGATTACACAACAATGAAGACGATGACGGAAGAGGATGCGAAAGCGGCCGGACTTTACGAAGTGATCGGCGCGGATATTGACGATCCGTATATTGCGGAGCTGAAAAAACTGGTGCTTCATAAAGATGCGATCGAAGCAGCGGGCAAAAGATCTTAAGATCGTGTATACGCCGCTTCACGGAACGGGAAACATTCCGGCTCGCCGTATTTTGAAAGAGCTTGGTTTTGAGAACGTATATGTCGTAAAGAACAGGAACTGCCGGACGGAGACTTCCCGACAGTTTCCTATCCGAACCCGGAAGCCGAAGAGGCGTTTGAACTCGGATTAAAACTGGCGAAAGAGATCGATGCGGATATCGTTCTTGCGACAGATCCGGACGCGGACAGGCTCGGCGTGCGTGTGAAAGATAAAGACGGAGTATATCATGATCTGACCGGAAATATGTCCGGATGCCTTCTTGCGGATTACGAGATCGGACAGAGAAAAGAATTAAAAGGTCTGCCTGAAGACGGATATCTTATCAAGACGATTGTGACTTCAATATGGCGGATGCGATCGCAGAGCATTATAATGTCGGATTGATCGAGTGTCTGACCGGATTCAAATATATCGGACAGCAGATTCTGGGATTTGAGACAAAAGGAAAAGGCGAGTACTTATTTGGATTTGAAGAAAGCTATGGATGCCTGATCGGAACACACGCAAGAGATAAAGATGCGATCGTCGCTACGATGGCTCTGTGTGAAGCTGCCGCATATTACCGCACAAAAGGGATGACGTTGTGGGATGCGATGATCGAGATGTATGAGCGTTACGGATATTACAAAGACGACATCCAGTCTATCACAATGAAAGGAATCGAAGGACTCGAGAAGATTCGTCAGATCCTTGCCACATTAAGAAGCGAGCCTCCGAAAGAAATCGCAGGATATAAAGTACTTAAAGTGAGAGATTATCAGGCGGATACGATTCGGGATATGGAGACCGGAGAAGTTACGGCTACAGGACTTCCGAATTCAAATGTACTTTACTATGAGCTGCCTGACGGAGCGTGGGTATGCGTAAGACCTTCGGGAACAGGGCCAAAAAGTGAAATTCTACTACGGCGTGAAAGGTACTTCTCTGACAGATGCGGATGTAAAATCCGACGAAATGGGAAAAGCCATAATGGAAATGGTGAAAATCTTGACAAAGCTGTGTAAACCCGATATAACAATATTTAAAGGTGGAAATCCGTGTGCGTTCGGAATCTTCCCCTTTAAAATGAATAACATGTATTGTGGTACAATTAAGAGGAGGATTTACCTATGAACAAGACAGAATTGATTACAGCAATCGCAGAGAGCGCTGACATTTCAAAAAAAAAGATTCTGAAAAAGCGCTGAAAGCTTTTGTTGATGTTGTTACCGAAGAACTTAAAAAGGCGAGAAGGTTCAGCTTGTAGGCTTTGGTACATTTGAAGTGAGTGAAAGAGCTGCAAGAGAGGGAAGAAACCCGCAGACAGGAAAGACAATGAAGATCGAGGCTTTGCAAAGTTCCGAAATTTAAAGCAGGAAAAGCTCTTAAAGACGCTATCAATTAATCAATTCGTTTGAACGGGCAGATAAAAAGGCACTTACGGGTATCATCGTAAGTGCCTTGTTGTTCTGTTTTTACTGAAAACAGAGGCGGGTCTTGAAGGAGACCAGCTATGAAAAGTCAACCATAAATTAGCAAAAAATTTTCTTTTTCATATCGGTGGTAAAAAGGGTAACTTTAATAGAGCTCCCCTTAAGGTGCTTTTTCAAAATCTATCGATATAGGTATACAGATCTCTTACTCGAGGTTAAATTCTACTTCGTCAGTGAGCATCTTCCAGATGACTCTGACAAGCTTGCCGGCACAGTGCCCATTTGTAGTGAGACCGGCCTTCAGCCCTCTTGGCATCATAATAAGCCTTGAAGGTTGCGTTGTTCTGACAACGTTCGTAAAACATATCGTAGCCACGTTTGGACATCCTTGTTGTCTTAGCCTGAAAGTTACCAGACTGATAAACAGAAGGATCCAGACCTGCAAAAGCAAGCAGCTTGTTTGGATTGGAGAAACGGTGAATATCACCTATTTCACCAAGGATCATTCCACCATTGATATAACCGATACCAGGAATGGTCATGATGACAGAATCGTTAAATTTCATGATATCCGTCATCTCAGCTTCAATCTTTTTTTAATTGGCTATCCAGTAACTCGATTTGTTGAATGGTTTGAGTTATCTGAATAGATATAGCGCTGTCGTTGGCACCGACAGACTTCTGTGCGAGAATTCTTAATTCTTTGGCCTGCTCTTTAGTAAAATGTCCGTGCGAGTTCACTTTGAGCAGATTTGCCAGATGAGTCATATGCATGGAAGCAATCTCTTTTGGAGAAGGTGCTTCTTTTAAAAGAGCATAGACAGCATTCTGATGCAGACCGGATTTGAAAAATTGAATCTCCGGGAATTTGAATCAGTTGGATTTTCAATCGGGTGCGGAGACCAGCAGTTGGAAGCCATCAGCGTCGTTTGTGAATTTGAACGGCTCAATGAGTATTTCACCGTCCGAAGAAATCGCAGCGGCGAAATGGTTGAGTTTGGCAATATCAATGCCTACAAAAATTTTCATGAGGTTGTACCTCCCTTTCATAAAGTCTGATACCATGATGTCCACCATCGATTATCATCGTAGACTTGATAGAAATAAGTACTCTGAGTGAAAAACACTCCGGCAACATCCAGCTAATAAACAATTCAGATAAAGGTAGCGGCAATACACTCCAGTCGAGTAGTCAAGGCTACAGGGAAAAATCAAAAGTCCATAGTATCTGAATTGTATTGAACCACGATATTAAAAGAAAGGAAACGTGTGATAATTAACTTCCTAATTATCATACAAGAGAAAAAATGCGGCTTGATAAATTTTTAAAAGTATCCCGCCTTATTAAGAGGCGGACTGTAGCAATGAAGCATGTGATGCAGGGCGCGTTTCCGTCAACGGAAAACCGGCAAAGCATCTGTCCGGGCGATGTGATAGAGATCCATTTCGGAGAAGTGAAAGCGGAAGTGCTGAAGCTGGAAGATACGAAAGCGGCGGCATTTGTAGAAAGAGAAAAAAAAGCTAAATCATGTACCATTGTTTGTTTTCATGGAAGAACAGCTTGTTCTTCAAATAACAGCGGCTGGGCGGTCAGTCTGGAGGATTTTTTTTCACTGACTGACTTGCTGCGAGCTGAGTCAGAAAAGAAGATACAATATTACTTAACACTGGGGAGTGTAAAGAAAAAGATGAACAGGGTGAGATAAATGAACGGCAAGAAGAAAAAGAACGGCGGACAGAAGGAATGCCGGACGCAGAAGATCGGCACATCTGCACAGTTATAAGAAAAGCGTTTTGATGATTTGTACGGTTCTTGTGTTTTATCAGGCGTACTTGCGGTGGGCGCGGTAAAGCTTTATGCAAAGAACAACGCGTATAAGGCTCAGGAAGAGGAACTGGCGGCGCAGATCAAAGAGGAAGAGAAGCGCTCGGAAGAAGTGAAAAGAATACGAAAAGTATGTTCAGACAGACGAGTATATAAAAGAGACGGCAGAAGATAAATTAGGACTTGTGAATCCGAATGAGATTATTTTTAAACCGTCGAATAAAAATAAATAAGACGAAAAACAAACAGAGCAAAAAAAGCCAGACAGGCATGTACGAAAGATAACTCCGGGGAAGATTTCCCGGAGTTTTTTATTGACGGCGGCGAGTTGAAGTCCGGGGCCTGTTCAAGACATTGACGGCTGTCTGTAATTCCGGAATATGACTCTTGGCATTTTCGGTGATGCCGCTTAAGAAAATACCGTGTTACATTAAGACGGGAAAGTCAGATTGTAAGAAAGGGGATATACAATGAAAAGAAGGACAGGCTTTGCAGGGAAGTCCTTATGTAGAACAGATTGAAAAATATGCAAGTTCGCTCAAACAGCTTTCCCATACATTTTTAGAGTTAGAGGCACACAAAGAAGAGTTTTCAGGGGAGCCGATATTGACGGGATGTTTGACCGGGTGAAAGAAAGGGTCTGCAAAAATGTGAAAAAGAACGCGTGGTGCTGGGGAGAGAACTTTGTTCATACGTACCAGATGGGATATGACGTGCTCTCGGCGGTCGATCATTATGGAAATGAATTAAACGTAGAGACAAAGAGAAAAACTGATGCAAAGATGCGAGAAAGCTCCGAGATTTTTGCGGGAGATGCTGGAAGGTTTCAGGGATGCGAGACAAACGATCATATGGACAAACCGTCTGGCGCGAAGCAGGGAAGGGTGTGCGTTTCAGATGGATCTTTTTTGCCGATATTATGAAACAGACAGTGCGGGAATGGAAAAAAGTATTTTTACGGATGAGCGCATGGAAAAGAGGATAGCAGGGGCGCTTAGAAAATGTGGAATGCGAGTTTTGTATACATATTTGTTCTTAAATGGCGAAGGAAAGTTTGAAGTACATGTGACAGTACGAAGTACAGGCAAAGAGAAAGGACAAAAAAGAAGTCGTTCAGGCCGTATCAGAAGCAGCGGGAAGACGTTTTGTCCTTGCACATGGAAGTCCGCAGGTAGTCGGATTCCGTTATATGACGATCGTATGCAGAGAGGGACAAATCGTACTATACGCTGTCAGGTACTGCCAAGATCGGGAAAGGATGTGCGAAAATATCGGGAGATAATTTTACACTCATGGAACTGCCGGGAGGAAAGAAGGCGGCGGCTCTTTCTGACGGGATGGGCGCAGGTGAGACGGCATGTAAGGAGAGCACGCTTGTGATCGAGCTTTTGGAAGAATTGCTTGCCGCGGGATTCCCGGAAAAAGCCGCCGTTCAGATGATCAATACAACGCTGGCGACAGGGCGGGAGGAGATTCATTATTCGACTGTGGATCTCAGTGTGTTTGATCTGTATTCGGGAGAATGCGAGATCGTAAAAGCAGGAGCTTCCTCGACATTTATTAAGAAAAAAAGACTGTGTGGAGCATCTAAGTTCTACGAGTCTGCCGATCGGGGTTGTCCATCATATAGAGATTGATTCTGTCAGGAGAAAACTTGAGGACGGAGACTTTGTGATCATGGTTACGGACGGGATTCTTGACGCCCTTCCGGTAGGAGAGCAGGATATATTGCTTGAAACGATCATTCAGGGAAGCGCTATAGTCAATCCGAAAGAAATGGCGCATCATATCCTGGAACAGGTCCTGGCGTGGACAGGCAGAGAGCCTGCCGATGATATGACGGTGATCGTTGTGGGAATGTGGGAAATATGTGACAGGAATACTTTACAGGCGCGGATGGATTCGGTATAGTATGCGTATAGTGAAAAGCTGTGTATTGCGCGGCGCTTCATACATAAAAACACGGATTTGGTATAGTATACTTATGATGGAAAAAGCAGGAAGAGAAACAGAAAAATTAATAGAGGAATTGATCGTACAATTTCATATGATCGAACATGGAGATGTTGTGATAGCAGGCGTATCGGGCGGAGCGGATTCGGTATGCCTGCTTTTGACGCTCTGCAGTTTGCGGGAAAAGTTCGGTTTCGAGGTAAAAGTGTGCCATGTGAACCACTGCCTGCGCGGGAGCAGCTGCGGATGCGGACGAGGAGTATGTAAAGAAGCTTTGCGGCGAACTTGGAGTGGAGTGTCGTGTTTTCCGAAAAGAAGTGGAATTAATCGCTGAAAAACGGAAACAATCTTGTGAGGAAGCGGGAAGGGAAGTACGAAGAGAAGCATTTGAACAAATGTGTGCCGAAAACGGAGGAACGAAGATCGCAACCGCGCATCACAGAGACGATCAGGCGGAGACGGTTCTGCTTAATATAGCAAGAGGAACGGGAATACGCGGCCTTTGCGGGATCGTGCCTGTCAGGGACAACCGGATCAGACCGCTTCTTTCACTTACAAGAGACAGAATCGAGTCTTATCTGCGGGAGAGAGGAATCGTCTGGCGCGTCGACGCAACGAATGAGGAGGACGATTATACACGCAACCGGATCCGGCATAAAGTGCTGCCGGTATTGGAAAACAAGTAAACGATCAGACGGTGAAACATCTGGAATCGTTATCCCGTCAGGCGGAAGAAATATGTGAATATCTCGATTACAGCGTGCGGCAGTTGTGGAAAACCTGCGTCAGCGTGAAAAAAAGGACCAAGAACAGAAGGAATCGCCGATAGAACTTGTCATAGAAAAAGAGAGCTTTTTTCAAAGTTTTCCGGCAGTGAGAAACTGCTTCTGCAAAAATGTATCGGTAAAGTGCGCGGAGGACAGAAAGATCTGACGTCTGCCCACCTTCAGTCGGTTTCGGAATTGTTTGACCGGCAGGTGGGAAAACAGATCGATCTGCCGGGAGGCGTTGCGGCGAAGGAAGGACATATGACGGGATAGAGATCATAAGGCAAACACAAAGCAGGGCGGAAACGGGAAAAGCGGCGCCGGAGTCAGACGCCGCCGGAAAGTTGGAACTGCGTTTTGTGGAAAACGGGAGACATTTTGCAGGCAGAAGAAATCCCGCAAAAAGTTACACGAAATGGATTGATTATGATATAATTAAATGCGGTCTTTGCGTACGGACAAGGCAGAGCGGCGATTATCTCGTGATCGATGATCAGGGGGAGACGTCAGAAACTGAAAGCATGGTTTATCAACGAGAAGATCCCGAAGGAAGAAAGAGACAGGATGCTTCTTGTCGCAGACGGAAGCCATATTGTGTGGATACCGGGATACAGGATGAGCAGAGCGTACAAAGTGACAGAAAAGACAAAAAATATTGTTGAGATAAAGATTACGGAGGAAGAAAAAGATGGCAGAAACGATCAGAGATGATTTCGGAAGAAAGTTGACGAAGGATCAGGGAACTCGGAAAGACAGATCAGTGAAGATTACGCAGGAAAACAAATTCATTTGATCTGTGTGTGTTAAAGGGCGGCGTATTTTTTATGTGTGAGCTGGCTAAGCGGATTAACGTGCCGGTTTCTATGGATTTTATGTGTGTCGGAAGTTACGGAGACGGAACGGCTTCGAGCAGGTTGTTCGTATAGCGAAAAGATCTGGATGAGTCGATCGAGAATAAAGAAGTGCTTATTGTGGAAGATATCATTGATTCAGGGAATACACTGTATTACCTGATCGATGTGCTGAAAAAGAGAAATCCGGCAAGTATGCGCCTGTGTACGCTTTTGGATAAGCCGGACCGCAGAGTGAAAGATGTAAAGGTTGATTACTGCGGTTTTGAGATCCCGGATGAATTTGTTGTGGGATATGGGCTTGATTACGCCCAAAAATATAGAAACCTTCCGTATATCGGCGTAGTGGAAGGCGTGGAATAATCAGGAGGATCAGTTTTGGATAATAACAGAAATTACAGAAGTGTGAATGGATTTACGATCATTATATTTATGGTGATCGTTTTTTGGCGCGCTCTGGATGGCAAACCGGATGCAGATGCATCGACAGGAGATGACATACACAGAGTTTGTTAAGCAGGTTGAGGCAGAAAAATGTAACAGAAGTATATATCGATCAGAATAAGGCAGTTCCGACAGGTACGGTAGTGTTTGCTCCTGAAAGATACAGATGAGAACCGTTCGGTCAATGTGTCGAATGTCCGGAAAAGTAGAGAAACTGCTTGATAAAAACGAAGTTTTATATCAGGTATCCGCAATTCCGGAAACGTCGATGCTTTCTTCCGTTCTTCTTCCGACCGTGATCACGCTTGGCGGGATCATGCTGCTTATTTCTTATGAACCGTCAGGGAAACAGGGCGAAATGCAAAAGCGATGAACTTCGGAAAAAGCCGCGCCCGCATGACAAATCATGACGAGATAAAGGTGACGTTTGCAAATGTAGCAGGACTGCAGGAAGAAAAAAGAAGAACTTGCGGAGATCGTCGATTTTTTGAAAGCGCCGAAAAAAAATATGTGCAGGTAGGCGCTCGTATTCCGAAAGGCGTTTTGTTGGAAGGACCTCCGGGAACAGGAAAAACACTTCTTGCAAAAGCTGTTGCAGGAGAGGCGGGAGTGCCGTTTTTCAGTATTTCGGGTTCGGATTTTGTGGAAATGTTCGTAGGTGTCGGCGCATCTCGCGTGCGTGATCTTTTTCAGGATGCGAAAGAAAAATGCTCCGTGTATTATTTTTATTGATGAGATCGACGCTGTGGCAAGACGAAGAGGCAGCGGCATGGGCGGCGGCCACGATGAGAGAGAGCAGACATTAAACCAGCTTCTCGTTGAGATGGATGGTTTCGGCGTCAATGAGGGCATCATCGTGATGGCAGCGACGAACAGAAAAGATATCCTTGACCCGGCAATATTAAGACCGGGACGTTTCGACAGAAACGTACTTGTAGGCCGGCCGGATGTCGGCGGCAGAGAGGAGATCCTGAAAGTTCATGCGAAAAACAAACCGTTGGCGGAAGATGTGGATCTGAAACAGATCGCTCAGACGACGGCAGGATTTACAGGGGGCGGATCTTGAAAACCTGCTGAATGAAGCTGCGATCATAGCTGCAAAGGATAACAGAATGTTTATCCAACAGAAAGATATCCGTCATGCGTTTGTAAAAGTAGGCATCGGAGCGGAGAAAAAGAGCCGCATCGTATCTGAAAAAGAGAGAAAGATTACGGCTTACCATGAGGCGGGACATGCGATTTTGTTCCACGTTCTTCCGGATGTAGGACCTGTATACAGTGTGTCTATCATTCCGACCGGCGGGGGCAGGGGGATATACGATGCCTCTTCCGGAGAAAGACGAAATGTTTAATACAAAAGGGCAGATGCTTCAGGAAATTACGGTTTCCTTAGGCGGGCGTGTAGCTGAAGAAGAAATATTTGACGATATTACGACAGGCGCTTCGCAGGATATCAAACAGGCGACTGCGATCGCAAAATCAATGATTACAAAGTTTGGTATGTCCGAACGTCTCGGATTGATCAACTACGACAATGACAGTGACGAAGTGTTTATCGGACGCGACTTCGGGCATACGTCAAGAGGATACGGAGAAAAGATCGCGGGAACGATCGACGAGGAAGTAAAACGTATTATTGACGAATGCTATGCCAAAGCCCGTTCTATTCTTGAAGAATACCATGATGTTCTTGAGGCGTGCGCAAAACTTCTGCTTGAAAAAGAGAAGATCACACGAAGCGAGTTTGAGGCATTGTTTGAGGACGGAGTGTCGGAGGAGGGGTAATATATGAACAGAGAGGCACTATTCTGTGACGGTACGCAGGATTATGTCATCCCTGCAGAACCGAAGGAAAACGAAAAGATCAAGATTCGGTTTCGCACGGCTCACAACGATGTGGAAGAAGTCCATATTTTGACCGGCAATTCGTCGTATCCGATGTGGAAGATTGTTTCGGAAGGCGAATTCGATTTCTATGAGATAGAATGGCAGCTAAGTGATGTTCCGTTCAGTTATCTGTTTGAAGTAAAAAGCGGAGATCAGATATGTTATTTCAGCAGGTGCGGCGTTTCCGATCAGAGAGAGAAGATTTTTATGCGTTTATGATCGTTCCGGGATTTTCTACTCCCGAGTGGGCAAAGGGTGCGGTGATGTATCAGATTTTTGTGGATCGTTTTTATAACGGCGATCCGACAAATGACGTGGAGGACGGGGAATATATTTATATCGGCGCTCCGAGCGTAAAGATCAAAGACTGGAGTAAAGTTCCGGCGGCGATGGATATCCGTAATTTTTACGGAGGAGATCTTCAGGGCGTCATGGATAAACTGGATTATCTTCAGGATCTCGGCGTTGAGGTTGTATATTTTAATCCTCTTTTCGTTTCTCCGTCAAATCATAAATATGACATTCAGGATTATGACTATATCGATCCGCATTTTGGAAAGATCGTCTCGGACGGCGGAGAGACGCTTCCTAAAGGAGCGAAAGATAATACAGGCGCTACAAAATATCAGAAGCGAACAGGCGATATCCGCAATCTTGAAGCGAGCAACGAGCTGTTTGCAAGGCTTGTGGAGGAGATGCACAAAAGAGGGATGCGTGTGATTCTCGACGGCGTATTTAATCATTGCGGATCGTTTAACAAATGGATTGACAGGGAGCGGATCTACGAACAAAAGCCGGAATATCCAAAAGGGCATATGTGAGCGGGGGAAAGTCCGTACCGGAAGTTTTTCCGTTTTCATGATGAAAGAAAAAGAGGCGTGGCCTTACAATAAAAGTTATGACGGATGGTGGGGACATGATACGCTGCCGAAACTTTCTTATGAGGATTCCCCGGAACTTGAGCAATATATTATGGATATAGGAAAGAAATGGGTTTCGCCTCCGTATAATGCGGATGGATGGAGACTTGACGTTGCGGCGGATTTAGGGTGTAGCAACGAATATAACCATATGTTTTGGAAGCGTTTTCGCAAAGAAGTAAAAGAGGCAAATCCCGAAGCTTTGATCCTGGCAGAGCATTACGGCGATCCGGGAGAATGGCTGCAGGGGGACGAATGGGACAGCGTTATGAATTATGACGCGTTTATGGAACCTTTGACGTGGTTTTTGACCGGAATGGAAAAACACAGTGACGAGCGAAAGAACAGACCTGTGGGGAAATGCAGACAACTTCATAGGCGGAATGCGCCATTTTATGGCAAAGTATGCTCACTCCTTCTTTGCAGGTCGCGATGAACGAGCTTTCCAATCACGATCACTCCCGTTTCCTGACAAGGACGAATCACATCGTAGGACGCGCCGAACATGTCGGTGCGAAAGCTGCGGAAGAAGGCGTTAACTATGCCGTTATGCGTGAAGCGGTTACGGTTCAGATGACATGGGTCGGAGCGCCGACCGTTTATTACGGAGACGAGGCGGGAGTATGCGGATTTACAGATCCGGACAACAGGCGCACATATCCGTGGGGCAGGGAGAATAAAGAACTGCTCGCGTTTCATAAAGAGATGATCCGAATCCATAAACAGGAAAAACCGCTTAGGAAAGGGTCGATCAAGCTGCTCTATGCGGAAAAGAAACGTACTTGCATACGCAAGATTTCAGGAAGATGAGCAGATCATTGTTATCTTAAACAACAGTAAAGATTTAAAAGAGCTGACAGTTCCGGTCTGGTTTGCGGGAGTTCCGAACAAGGCAGGATGGAAAGGCTTATGTATACATATGAGGAAGGATATACGACAGGGGGTATGACGAGTTCATTGTAGAAAACGGAGAGATCGTCATCAATATGGGGCGTCATTCCGCAATCGTAATGAAACCTATTTCGGAGGGAGAGAAAACATGGCAGGGAAAGTAGCGGTTCTAAATGATCTGGCAGGCTTCGGAAGATGTTCGCTGACAGCCGCAATCTCGGTATTGTCGGCGATGGGGGTGCAGCCGTGTCCTCTTCCGACAGCCGTTTTGAGTGCACAGACAGGGTTTGAAAGTTATTTTTTTTTCAGGATCTTACAGAGCAGATGGGGATGATTACCGAAGAATGGAAGAAATCAGGCGCGCAGTTTGACGGGATCGTTACAGGGTTTATGTCAGACCACAGACAGATCGGGGAAGTGAATCACTTTCTCGATCTGTTTCACAAAGAAGGCACATTTCTTCTTGTAGACCCGGTGCTCGGAGATAACGGAAAACGATTTTCTGTTTTTGACGGGTTATTTCAGAAAAGAGATGAAACAGCTTGTTAAAAAAGAGCGGATATCGTGACGCCGAATGTGACGGAACTTTGTCTTTTGACGGATTATGATTATGATAAGATTCAAAATATTTCGGAAACGGGAGACAGAGAAGCTCTTTTTTTGGAAGTGTCGAAAGCGGCAGGCAGACTTTTGGACAGTGGCGTATCGGAAGTGATCGTGACAGGGGTGTTATTTGAGGAGCAGGACGCTGCGAAAGAGTGTACAGTCGGAAAAGAGACCGGAACAGGCGGCAGGAAGGTCGCAAATCTTACGGTGACGCGTGAGAAAAACAACGGCAGGGATCTCTTCTTTTATCGGGGCAAGTTACTCGGGAACAGGAGATCTGTTCGCTTCCGTAATTGCAGGCGGAAAAGGCTCGCGGAGACCGTACAGAAGATTCGGTCAGACTGGCGGGAGAGATGATCGAGAAGGCTGTTAGGGAGTCGGCAGCGCTTGGAATTTCGGGGAAAGAAGGAGCAGAATACGAAAAATATCTTTGGATGCTGTGCAAAAGACGAAAAAGAAAGCGGCGAAAAAAGGGAAAATAAAGAGCGGATGTGGAAAAATATAGAAAAATATCACAAAAATGAGGAAAACTTAAATAGATCAGGCGGCAGGGTTGTAATTCCTATATGCGAGTGATAGAATACGGATATATTCGTACAAGGGGTGGGGAACTTGTACAGATAAGTATAATACTAATAAGTACGAGGGTGTATAATGGGGAGAAAAAACAGAATATTTAAAGGGGAATCTGAAAGCATCGCAAATCTTGGCGGTGCTTATGTTGATCGTTATGATCATCCGGCCGATTATGGAAGTCTCGGCAAAACCAGGTGAAATTACAACAGAAAACCCTTCCGCAGAGGTGGGGAAGGAAGGAGAAAAGTCTGTCCGACGGAATAGATGGGAGCGCCCTATATCCGTTAGAAGAGAATGGGCAAAACGGGCAGATGTCTGAAAACGATGCTGTACGGCAAAACGGGCAGACGTCTGATGAGACAGACGCGAAGAACAGTCCGAATGCATCGGATAGAACGGTTTCTGAAGGATCATCGGAAGAAGAGAACATGACATCTGCGCAGCAGGAAAAGCTTGTGCAATGATGAATATTGTTCTCACATCTATTATGATCTGGATGGGAGGCAACATGCGCTCTGCGCTCTCGGGGAGCGGATGACAGAGACGGATGTTTACAGAACAGCGGAAGACAGCGCGGTATATGAAGCAATGTATTTTGCAAGTATCCCGAACTTGTATGAGGCAAGTGCGTTCGGCGGAGCGACAACGTTTGAGAAACTGCATGTAAATACAGTCTACGCATTGTTTTATAAAGAAGATCCGATTGAACCGGGGAATGCGGGGAAAAAGGAAATACCGAAGACATATCGAATGATCAGCGTCGACGAAGCGGGACTGTTCGGAACGGTAATACCGGAAGGCTGTTCTTATGTTGCGTTTGAGATGGAAGTAACGAATAAAAACGGAGAAGCGAGAGAAATAGACTCTCAGATCGTATACAATCTGCGTCAGGCCGCAAATCCGAACGACCCTTATCATGAGATAAAAAAGAGCCGGTAATAGACGCCGCCGGAGAGGTAAAGCAAAGAGGATCGGGATCTTTTGTATTTACGCAAAAGACAAGAGACTGCTTTTTACTGGGACATGTCCTATCACACGTCCTACTGGGGAGGTCATCCGTCATCAAGTAAATAACATCTTGGATGAACTGGCGATCTATGTTGATAATGACAAAGACGGAAATTATGATACGAAAACAGATAAAGTGTGGGATGAGTTATGGGTATCTTACGCAGATAAAAACGGAAAGATCGTATCAAAGAAAGTTACAAGAGAGACCCGCTATGAATTATGTACTTATTATGCGTTTGGAAAAGGATCAGGTCTGACAGAACTGTCGCTTCTGGCAATTTCAAACGGAGAGCTTAATGAAAAAGGCGGTTTTAAACATCCTTCCGATAATAAAGAAGACGATAAAGTATATTATCAGTTATATAATATTGCATCAGGCGATAACTTTTTCATTCTGAGGAACTTGGATGACAGTCATCGTATTTGGAGAAGTTATGAAACAGACGGCGATCGGTATGTCGCGTTTAAAGATCAGATGTACGGAACGTCGGGAGCGCTCGTTGCAAGTGGTGTAGAAGGCGGGAAAACAGAAGCGGCGGATACGGTGGAATATCGTCTTTGCGAAAACCCGGAAGACGGGCAGGCAGTGGAAACCGAATGGAAAAAAGATGGATCAGGCGCTGCCGGAATCTTCGGGAACGGGTCAGGCAAGCGAAGATATGGAAAATGAAGTTTTTATAAAACATTTTTTACACATGAAAAACTGTCGGATAAAGAAAAGTATATTCAATTTCGTATATGTGAAAACAGAGCAGACGGCAAAGTTGTAAAATATAAGACGGATATAACTGAGATTGACGATACTTATGCTTTTCCATGCTTTTTCGCAGACGTACTTCAGAAGAAAAGTTTAAAGTTATACGAGTGAGCAGTCGAAAATCAACGGAACATGGAGTTCGATCTTTAAGGCGAGCGATCACGGAGATGAGGGAAAGAACATTCCGATAGCGAAAAACAAGTCGTATGATCCAAAATACTATTACGCAAATACGACGTTTTATGATTATTATTCGGATTATGAACTTCAAGGAAAAAAGATTGAGCGAAGTAAACGGATCGCCGTACGAATATGAAACGAGTTTCGGAATATTGAACGACGGCATCTCAAGTATTTCAAGGGAAAAATGAAAAAAGCGGCGGCGTGGTATTATGGAAAATATATCAGGCATCCGGCTGTAACAGACGGGGATAATCCGCTAAATAATTCTTCTCCGGGCAATATGTCGGGAAATCAGATCGGACCGAATGACTGGCATTCGGGAAATACGTTAAAGTATGCTTACGGGCATGTCGATAAACAACTGGAAGATGGAAAAATCTCAACTGCAGGTGTGAAACTTCCGCAGTTTGACGAGAGTTTTCTTCGCGGAAAACAATGCGTTTCACTCGGCGCTGGGATACGTGTATAATAACGTTTCTTTTCCGTTTTTCCTTGCAGATGACGGCTATTGGGAGTACAGTAGTTTGAAGTCCGATCATGTGCTGCGGTTAAAAGAAGATCCCGATAAAGGCTATTATTTAGACGTAGGAGAAAAGGAAGACGCGCTGAAAACAGGTGACAGAGATGTCGCAATGGGAAAAGATCAATTCGGATTTTTCCCGTTTAATGACAAAAACGACGCAACGAAAGAAAACTCGTTTTACCGGTTGGATAGGATGAAAACGAATTTCTGCTTCGGTATGAAGATGGAACTGGAATTTAAGCTGACGGAAGACGGAAAAGTGCGTATGCCGGGAGAAAAGGCAGGAGAATATATTGAGAAGCCGATTGAATTTGAGTTTTCGGGAGACGATGATTTCTTATTGTATATCGACGGAAAACTTGTACTTGATATGGCAGGGAAACATAATCCTCTGAAGGTCATATTAACTTTGAGACCGGAGCGGTAGATGTGTACGGATTAAATAAAGACGGTGCAACAGAGGACGGATATCCGATCAATAAAAAATCAGCATCATGCACAGGCGAATATTTATGAAAAAAAATGATGCGAACGGTCCGTGTTTAGATATGGAAGAACTTTCGCAAGGCATACATAAGATCACGATTTTTATGCGGAGCGCGGAGCGGGTGTTTCCAACTTAAAGATCCGTTTTAATTTCCCGAAAACGAATCAGCTTGATCTGACGAATCAGGTAAGCACTGCTTCGGCAAATCAGGACGTATTCGGAAAAGCATTAGGATATATCGGAAGTTTTACTTATAAAATATTGAATCAGGCGACAAGCGGGAGGCAGATTCCGTGGAAGATTCGGTAGGTTATCTCCGTAACGAAGGCGCTGTTAAGTTTAACGATTTTAAAAACAGCGGAACATACAGAGGGTCTAAGACCGGAGAAAGTGAGCTCAAAGAAGCAGATCCGGACGCAGAGACAGACGGCCCGATTATCGGTGAGCGCAGCGATGTGATAAAGCTTGTGAATAAAGACAGCGGCAAAAATCTCGATCAGTATCAGATGTCGGAAGAAATTGCTTCGGGAAAATACTGGACAACGATCGACTGTGCGGAGAACGGAGGCAGTGTGGATCTGTCAAAAAGCGGCATATCTTCAAATGTCAGTTTATAATAACTCGGATGCTTCCAGCGCTACCGGGTGGTCGTTAAAAAGCGAGACTGACAGACCGGCACGGAAATGTGATCACCAGACCTGCCAGTCAGATGACGTATTATGGATACAGTAATTCGATGCCGAAAGGCCAGTGGTCGATCGTTCGTCTGAATCTGGCAGACTGGAATTCGGGAATATCGGATTTTGATATGAAAAATGTCGCCAAAGTGCAGTTCGCCTTTGCGCGTGACAGAGGAAGTCTGTATATGGCGGATATGGATTTTAAAGGAAAGATCATTCCGAACCAATCGACCGGATTTTATGCAAGCGACGATCAGATTTCAGATTATGAATCGCTGGGAACAAAAGAGCGGCCTCTTAGCTATAATGAGGCGGTCTTAAATCCGGTAAGCGGAGCGTTCTTCCGGTTGAATCCGATACAGGAAACAGATGTTGTGAACAACGGAAATGACCTCATGGTCAGATCGAGAGGACTGTTGGAGCTTACAGATGGAAACAAAGCGTCTTTTGTCGATAAATTCCGTGAGGGAAGTTATTTGCAGATCACACAAGACGATCCGCTGAGAAACAAAGTATTTCGGACTTCGTGGTCGATTTTGGAAAATGCGGTATATGACGGTGCGTCGGGAATGTATACGGAAGGTTATATTGCGGATAACATTCTTGCGCTGCATCCGACGGCAAGAACGGTGGAAAATGATCCGAGATTTTGAATAATACAGTGACGGATGTAAGAACATATACGGCGTCAGACGACAGAAAATGTAAAAGAGCGCGGACGGAAAAGGGTATCACTATCCGAGTTCAAACAGAGAAGGACATGTATCGGAAAAGAACGAGACTTTTGTTTTCAGAAGCTATCTCGATCCTGACAACCTTCAGAAAAACGGGATCCATCTGACTGTGGCGTATAAAACGATCTGATCAGCGGAGGACTGATCATTACAAAAAACCGTCGATCAGATCGATCCGAAAAAAGATCATACATATAAATTTCATGTTCATTATACTGACGTAGCCGGAATGAGCCTTGAAGGAAATCTCGGATCGGGAAGCATGTCGGAAAGCGGAAGCAGTATTGTTCAGGAAATCGACGTAACTGTTCCGGCGGGAAAACAGACTGCAAGCGTAGCAGTGTACGGTATTCCGAAAGAGACTGTATATACGATCCACGAGGAAAATGAGATACCGCAAAATATCGAGATCGGCGGGAATTATACTTATCCTCAAAACGTGGCAAAAAATTTCGCAGTGCAGACAGATCCTGACAGAGGCGGTGTACGCACAGGTGATGAGTATGACCACAAGGTGAAGGTGGGAACAAAGAAATATAATGTGAACGGAACGGAAGTCGAATATAAAACGGCGGAAGGTACAATGAAAGAAAGCGTACAGGAAGTTACGTTTGCGAATAAACAAGTGCCTGCTCACGGAGAAATTAAGATTACGAAAAAACTTCAGGGAAAAGCGTATGGGGAAGAGCGGGGTTATTTGTTCCATATCCATTATAAAAACAACGGATGAAAACAATAAGGAAAAGGTCGTTGTCGTTCCGCAGACTGTAGTTGTAAAAAGCAGGGGAATTGACAGGAAGTACTGTCTATGAAAATATCCCGCTTGGCGCACAATATGAAGTACATGAAGTAGATGAAACCGCTCTTCTGACTTTGGAAGCGGACGCAGGATCAACGGTATTGGGAAGTGATGACCCACTTTCGGATACCGAACAGAATCATTCTCATACAGATGTAAAAGCAGAGAAGAAGCATATTTCGATCATTCCGGAAGAAGAAGGGGCGATCGGAAGCGAATGTGCGAAGAAAGGGTTTTGACAGCGCAGGGCGGAACGGGAGAAAGCCGTCATAATTTTACGTTTACAAATATCGGCTCTCATAATGTTGCGGTCTTGAAAACAGACAGTTCCCGAAACGTGCCTTTGGAAAACGCAGGTTTTACGCTTTATGATACGGAAGATAATATCGTTCAAAACCGGACGGCCGTTTATATGTGGCAAAATGAGATCAGTATAAGCGATCCGAATTATGACAGTTCGAGCGGAAGGTATCATCGGGGAGATACGTCTTATACGGTATATACGCTGAAAGGCGATCCGGCTGAGAAAACGTTTATTATGTACCGCTGACGAATGAAGAGATTGCCGCATATAAAAAGGGAATGGAAGATCCTGAAAGTGCGGAAGGAATGGATGCACAGAATCGTGAAAAAGTTCGCGCGGCGGCATGTTTCGAGAACCTTGCGGCAGGAGAATACGTTTTAAAAAGAGACGACGCCTCCGAACGGATACGGCGCGTCAGATCCGATTCGGTTTAAATTATCGATACAGGAGGGAGAGGAAAATCAGTTTGTACTTCCTTACGGAGTAAGTTTGGAAAGTCCTCTCTCCAATAAAGAAAATGTGACTCTTCAGGTGAGAAATGAAAAAAAAACAGCGGAGTCGTAAGCTTTACAAAGGAAAACCGAAAAGGAGAGCCTTTGAAGAACGCGAAGTTCGCTTTGTACCGGCTGATCTGCAGCGATCCGTCTCATGGAGGAAAGCATGATAAAGATCTGATCCGGCACGATGAAAACGGTAGTCTCGACGCCGGATATGCGTATAAAGATTGTTGGAAATTGCAGGGAACGGCGATTTCGGATGAAAACGGAACAGTCGAATTCCTAAATCTTCCGGCAGAAGAAGGCACAGAGTACCGTCTGGCGGAGTTGAAAGCTCCGAGCGGATACGTGACGGCGAAAGGTCAGTGGAAAGTCACATATGAGAAAAGAGACTCATGAACTGAAGATAACCGGAAGCGTAAAAAGGCCTCCGGCATTTTCGGGGAAGGAACGGATGAGAATCCGTATAAAGTGATCAACTATACTTATGCCGAATTTCCGTTATCAGGCGGAAGGGGATACAGCTATCTTGCAGGCACGGTTCTGATCGCGGCGGCAGCCGGGTTGTGGTTTTGGTATGATTCGAGAAAGAGAAAAACTGTAAGATCACGCGGCATGAGAAAAGGGGGGGATATAAATAATAAGGAGCTTCCTGTATAATAAAAAACGTGGATGTTGAAAATTGAAAATACCTCAGAGTACAATAAGACTACTGACTGGCAGGTTAGTAAAAATCTTATTGAACAAAGAGGTATCTATAATGAAGTCTAACACACAGAATGCAAAAATTGAAGCTATTACAGAAAATACTTTGGTACTTGGAATTGATATTGGAAGTGAAACACATTATGCAAGAGCTTTTGATTACAGAGGAGTCGAGTATTCGAAGAAACCATTCAAATTTAGTAACACGGAAGCAGGATTCTGACATTTAAGACATGGATTCTTGATATCAAAGAAAAGCATGAGAAGGATAAGGTGATTCCAGGGATGGAACCAACTGGTCATTACTGGTTTAATCTTGGAAAGTTTCTTCAAGATAATGAAATGAAACCGGTTCTTGTAAATCCTCACCATGTGAAGAAATCAAAAGAACTCGACGACAATCATCCGACAAAAAAGAATGATCGTAAGGATCCAAAAGTCATTGCAGGATTAGTTAGAGAGGGACGATACATGATCCCATACCTGCCAGACGGTGTTTATGCTGATCTTAGAACGGCATCAAACATCAGATTTCAATTACAAGCGGAGCTTACACGAATTCAAAATAGGATTAATCGTTGGTTCAATATATATTTTCCTGAATATAAGACGGTATACGGTAAGCCGGATGCCAAAAGTGGAATACTGATTCTAAAGGAAGCACCACTCCCAGAAGATATTCTGACGTTGGGTGTTGAGGGAGTGAACCAGATCTGGCGGGATGCAAAAATAAGAGCAGTTGGAAAAGGCGAGGGCAAAGACCCTGATCGAAGCTGCTGAGCACAGTGTCGGAAGCAAAGAAGGTGCAGTATCTGCAAGAATGGAAATCCGAATGCTTCTGGAGGACTATGAATCAGAAATATACGTCTTCAGGAAGTGATGGGTCTGATTGAAGGATTGGTAAAATCAGATTCCAATGGCTGAAAAGCTGTTGGAAATCAAAGGTGTAGGAATCAAGACAGTGTCTGGATTTCTTGCAGAGGTAGGCGACATCAGACGCTTTAATGACCTGAAAGAACTGCAGAAACTTGCAGGTTTAGCACTGGTTGAAAATAGTTCTGGAAAACACAAAGGGCAAGACAACAATAAGCAGACGAGGTCGAAAGAGACTTAGATACCTGCTCTTCGAGGTTGCAATGTCGCTTGTAGCGAAGAACCCAGAATTTAGGGAACTCCATAATTACTACACAACTAGAAGGCTAAATCCATTAAAGAAGATGCAAATGACATCAGGAGACCGGCGGCTTATGCGCAGGCTGCGTAAGAAAAAACAAGTAACTATAGTGGAGGCTGTCATCTGGGCAGCCACCGAATAAGCAGAATGTAACAGATAACGTCCACTGAACACAGTGCTGGAACAGGAAGCGAGTCAGTAATCAATAATACAAAGAATGAGCCAGTAGTCGGCAGGAATATTTTCCATGGGGCATGACCCCGTTAGGGGAGCAAAGCTGACACCTTGGTTATGGGCAGGCAGTACGAAGGAAGTTAGGACCTCTGGAGACAGAGATGATCCTGGTGGATATAGGAGGTTAGCTGCCATAGAGGGAAGGGTATACACAAGGCCAGTAAAGCGAAAAACAATGACGTTTTATTTCGTATACCCATTAATCACTATTTCAGTACCCGATACACGGAAATGCTTGTAGCTGAGGCCTATTCACTGAGATATAAAAGGTTGAAAAACCTTGAATTTTCAATAAAAAAACACTTGATTATATGAGGAGGTACTACTATGAGCATTATCCGACCATTTAAAGGAATCCGCCCTCGCGCAGACTTAGCTTCTGCCATAGCCGCCCTTCCTTATGATGTATACAACAGCGAGGAAGCAAGAGAAATCGTGGCTGCCGAACCGAAGTCTTTTCTTCAGATCGACCGAGCCGAGACGCTTCTTCCAAAAGGCACAAATCCATACAGCGAAGCAGTATATAAAACAGCATCTGAAACACTGAACCGTATGATCGATGAAGGTTCTTTTCTTCAGGACAAAGAACCTTGTTACTACTTATACGCGCTTTACAATGAACGGAAGAACACAGACAGGGCTTGTAGGCTGCGCTTCGATCGACGATTATTGCAACAATGTGATCTTAAAACACGAAAATACACTGGAAGCAAAAAAGAGCAGGACAGAATCCGTCACATCGACGCATGCAGCGCCCAGACCGGACCGATCTTTCTCGCTTACCGCGCCGACAAAAACTAGGAGAGATCATCAAAAACGTCCGATTAACACCTGAAGTCTACGACTTCACCTCTGACGACGGGATAAGACACGAGGTGTGGCGTATAGATAAAATGTCAACGATTGTTGACATTTCTAAGATTTTTGAGGCGATTCCACATCTGTACATTGCAGACGGACATCACCGCGCAGCTTCTGCTGTCAAAGTCGGACTGAAACGCAGAGCAGAAGATCTCCATTTTTCAGGAACAGAAGAATACAATTATTTTCTTTCTGTCCTCTTCCCCGCGGACGAACTGGCGATCTACGACTACAATCGAGTTGTTACGGATATGAACGGGTATACATTTGAACAATTTCTTGATACAATAAAGAGCAGGTTCGATGTGGCTTTGGCCGGCGTAGAAGCAGTCCGCCCGCAGAAAAAAGGCGAATTCGGAATGTATGCCGACGGAAACTGGTATCGTGTAAACGCAAAAAGCAGACCTTTTCTCCGGCGATCCGGTAAAAGATCTGGATGTTTCCGTTTTACAGGATCACATCCTTTCCCCGGTTCTGGGCATCAGCGATCCCAGAACAGATTCCCGCATCCGTTTTATCGGCGGAATCCGGGACTTGACGCGCTGAAAGACGCCGCAGATCAGACAGGCGGGATCGCATTTGCAATGTATCCCACTTCTATGACTGAATTGATGGGCGTTGCGGACGCCGGGCTTCTCATGCCTCCGAAATCAACATGGTTTGAACCAAAACTGCGAAGCGGCCTTTTCATTCACCGCTTTTTAAAATACAGTAATAAAATAACTACAAGGAGATGTTATTCATGGAAAGAAATGAACTCTGTTGGTGCGGCAGCGGCAAAAAAATACAAAAAATGCCATATGCCGATCGAAGAAAAAAAATTCTTCTGCATTCAGAACGCGGCGAGATTGTTCCGACACGGGCAATCCTCAAAACGGCTGAACAGATCGAAAAAGATCAAAGAAAGCGCCAGATTAAATACCGCTGTACTCGATGAAGTCGCAAAAGCACATCCGCATCGGAATGAGCACTGCCGAGATCGACGACATCGTATATACGTTCACGAAAGAACACGGGGGAATCCCGCGCCGCTTAATTATCAGGGATTTCCGAAAAGTGTCTGCACTTCGCTCAACAACGAAATATGCCACGGTATCCCGGATAAAAATATCATTCTTCAGGACGGCGATATCATCAATGTTGATGTATCTACTATCTTAAACGGCTATTTTTCCGATGCATCCCGTATGTTTAAGCTCGGAACGGTTTCCGAAAGAGCCGAAAAAATCGTCCGCGTAACAGAGGAATGCGTCAACCTCGGACTTGCGGCCGCAAAACCGTGGGGGACATCTCGGTGATATCGCGCATGCGATCAACACTCATGCCCGGGAAAACGGATATTCTGTCGTAGAAGAGATCGGCGGTCATGGAATCGGTCTGGAATTCCACGAAGATCCGTTTGTCAGCTATGTCACTCCAAAAGGAAGTGAAATGCTTCTGGTTCCAGGTATGGTATTCACGATCGAACCGATGATCAATGAAGGCAGTCCCGACTTCTTCGTTGATGAGGATAACGGTTGGACTGTATACACGATCGACGACGGACTGTCATCCCAGATCGAATACATGGTACTTGTCACAAATGACGGCGTAGAAGTTTTGACGAAATAGTAAATACCGCAGAACAGTAGTCTTCTTTTCTTCTGTTCTGCGGTTCTTTTTTATTTTCTCGCCGCAAACATCCTGCCTGCGAAAACAAGCAGCAAGATCCCTGCGATAATCATAACAACATACTCTTTCACCCATTGCGGCATTCCCTGATTCTTTTCATCATCGAACGCCTCACCCCCATTTTCTTCCGCCACTTCATACGGAATCCGTTCTCCGCGTACTAAAAGCCTGTGTGTATTCACTCCGTAAGGCGTACAAGTCAGAAGCGTCACATAATCTTTATCGTGATATGTCTGCAGTTGTTCCAATTCTTCCGGCTTAATAACTCTCACCTGATCTACCTTGTAGGCGAGCGTTTTATCAAGGATATGGAGAAAAAAAACGATCTCCCTTTTTCCAATTCATCTAACCTTGTAAATAATTCCGCGCTTGGAAGACCTCTGTGCGCGCTGATGACCGGATGCCGGTTCACTCCGCCGATCGGAAGAGCGGTCACGTCGACATGTCCCGCGCCTTTTTCCAAAACTTCTTCACTTGTGCCATGATAGATCGGAAGATCGACTTTGATCTTCGGGATCTTCAGATACCCCATTACGCCGTCTTTGTTTACATTCAGCACACTTTCATAATTATCGGGAAGCGCATATCCTGTTCCCGGAATAAACGGATCATGAACGGGATCACCGAGAAGAGTCTCGTTGTATTCTTCTGCCAGTTCCCACTGTCTTGCCATCTTGTCTTTATCAATTTGTTCTACAGTCTGAGCGTACTCTTCTATGACTTCTTTTTTGCTCACGCTGCGCCAGATAGTTGCTTAACGCCGGATAAATGAAAATCCCGACGCCCGCCGCAAATAAAAGCAGGGACGTCAGGAATATGACCGGTGTTAATATCTGCCCGCGTTTATTGTGCCGTTTTCGGCTTTTTTTTTTTCGCGCATACAGACAAACCCTTTTCTTTCTGTCTTTTTCTTTCTCTATTTGTTTTTCTGCCTTTTCTCTGTCTGTTTTCCGTTCGGAACTTTTTTCTTTTCTTCCTGAAACTTCCTATCTTCTGCTTCTGCGGATCGCATATGTAAGAAGCATTACCGCTCCTGCCATGATCATAATTCCGCCGATCGTAAAGACTGCCGTTCCGATGCCTCCTGTAATCGGAAGGTTGAAATTACTTTTGCCGTTTGTAAGAACGAAGTTCAACTGCCATGTTTTTTGTGTATCAACAGATGCCGAGTTTGCTTTCACATTCGTTCCTTCTGCTTTTGACTCATCCAGCGTACCGTTTACAGCGTCTTTTTCAGACAGCGTGATTGTCGTCTCAGGATTTCTCGGCAAAGTATAACCTGACGGCGCTTTCGTCTCTGTCAATGTATATGTTCCAAGATCAAGACCTGCGATAAGCATTTCTCCATTTCCATCTGTCGTCAGTTTTGCATCTCCGTCTGCTGCCGGATAATACATCTTTCCGCTTTTCGCAAACTTTATTTCTGTATCGCCTTTTTTCAAAGCAAACTCCGCACCTTGAAGCGCCGTATTCTCGTCCTTGTTGTCTACCTTTTTTTAATCTTTACGCCATACGTATATAACTGACGGTCCACATTGATCTTTTTTTCAACGCCCTGTGTATTATAAGAAACGCTGTTGTACTTCAAATACGCTGCGTTTTTCAAGTTATCCGGTGTTTCATAAGCTTCTGATACAACTTTTGCCTTATAAGTTACGATAATCTGACTTGCACCGTTGACTGCTGTTTTCAAATTGCCGTAATCTTTGACGCTGTATTCAAATTTTCCTTCTGTTTTTATAAAGTGTTCCGAAAGATCTGTCTGCGCACCTGACGGGTTGATTGCCACTGAATCTTCAACCAACGCTACACCGGATGGAAGAACATCTCCGAAAACAAATGTTTTTACATTTGCACTATCAGGATAAACCGGAATATCAACTGTCAGTTCGTAAGTTACCGTATCTCCGATCGCCGTCGTAGATATTTCTTTTCCGTCTGCATTTTTACAGTTTTCTTGATCGTCGGGTTTGTTCCCTTTGCGGTAATTGTAATATCTCCGTCTACGATTGCCCATTCTTTTGTATCGTCGCTAAACTTCCGGATAAATATGTGTAAATACCGGAGAATAGATCTTGCTTCCGCCTGTCATCAGCAGAAGATATCCGCCCATTGAAAGATTTCCGATCGTCGCTTCCGTCTGACCTTCACCCGGCTGAACGCTTCCTGCCGCTCCCATCTGAATCGTATCTGCCGCGATCGCCGACGACATCTTATCTGCAAATTCTTTTTACCTTAACCGCATCCTTATCCGTATCCATTGTTATAAACGCTTCTGTTACGCCGTTGCCGTCCGCTTCAATATAATCTTTAAAGTTTGTTCTGACCCATTCTGCGGCGTTTTTTGTTCCACACATAAGCAGGCTCTTTCGGCTGCTGGTTGTCAAAATCAAAATTCACATCGATCACCCGGTACGCCGATGCTGTCCATCCGCTTTCATCTGCCGTAACTTTGATAGAACCTTTCGACTCTGCATCGATCTGCGCCCATGCCGGCATCGTCATCCCGATGACCATGATTACCGCAAGACAGATTCCCCAACACTTTTTTCCAAATACCGCTTGCCTTTTTTTTTTTCATTTTTTTTTTTCTTGTCCATTAACTTTTTCCTCCTCATATAATCAAGTGTTTTTTATTGAAAATTCAAGGTTTTTCAACCTTTTATATCTCAGTGAATAGGCCTCAGCTACAAGCATTTCCGTGTATCGGGTACTGAAATAGTGATTAATGGGTATACGAAATAAAACGTCATTGATTTTCGCTTTACTGGACTTGTGTATACCCTTCCCTCTATGGCAGCTAACCTCCTATATCCACCAGGATCATCTCTGTCTCCAGAGGTCCTAACTTCCTTCGTACTGCCTGCCCATAACCAAGGTGTCAGCTTTGCTCCCCTAACGGGGTCATGCCCCATGGAAAATATTCCTGCCGACTACTGGCTCATTCTTTGTATTATTGATTACTGACTCGCTTCCTGTTCCAGCACTGTGTTCAGTGGACGTTATCTTCTAGTTGTGTAGTAATATGGAGTTCCCTAAATTCTGGGTTCTTCGCTACAAGCGACATTGCAACCTCGAAGAGCAGGTATCTAAGTCTCTTTCGACCTCGTCTGCTTATTGTTGTCTTGCCCTTTGTGTTTTCCAGAACTATTTTCAACCAGTGCTAAACCTGCAAGTTTCTGCAGTTCTTTCGGGTCATTAAAGCGTCTGATGTCGCCTACCTCTGCAAGAAATCCAGACA
>VOFF01000834.1_pt1 | contig 44808 bp, 56 predicted proteins | sample 5384061 | NCBI WGS metagenome assembly VOFF01 (sample SAMN12384725, study PRJNA508395) | human gut metagenome | isolation source: healthy gut E | host: Homo sapiens | reverse complement strand
GGATAGGAATGTTGACCAGCCAAGAAACCTTGCTAAATCAGTTACCGTAGAATGAATAGAATATTATCACTTATTGTTTACCATCCTCTTTGCGTTGTGCATTGAGGCTGGCATCTTTTATGCTTATTGCCCACTGGTGGGCATGACATAAATTCCAGTGATATTCAGCATGAAAATTGCCCATTTAAGTGAAAATGTGTAATTTTTTGCAACGCAAATTGTGCCTAAGCATTTACATCAAAACAACAATAGTTCAATCGAGGCTGATATGAAAGTAGAGATTAACAAGAAACGTTTAGAATACCTGCTGGCATTATACAAGATGTCGGTGGATGACTTGTTGTCTCTTCTGAACAAAGGCAGGAAACGGATAACAGGAGCCGCAGACATCAGTGGAGATTCATTGATTTGGGGGTGTTGAAGCGAAGTTTGACATAGAACACTACACCTTTTGTCTTTGAATACATAGAGACATGGAACAAGAAAAACCAGCATTGACTTGGTTTTTACCTTAAGCCCAATGTGATAGTGCTTAAGCATCATAAGCATTACAAGCGAAATATTCACTCTGGCGCATGGTGGGGCGTATTGTCTATTGGGGATTGAAGAAGTGGAGTCGGTGGACATGATGACATCTCGGCACAGACTTCATACAGTGATGTCGAAAGATGGTGCAATGATTTTGCATATCAGTTCATTATGGGACAAGAAGGGCAGAAACACTTGCTAACATAGCATGTGTAGATTCCGTAACGACTACTGCATTGACCTCTTCAAGGCTAATCAGTGCACGGGACGCACATTAGCTGTCTTGCCTTATATACAAGGATGTATATCGACAGGAAAATCAGCTATTCGAGCTACAGCAATGTCAAGAGTGAATTGGCAGAGGAATACAGAAGAAGAGAGGAACAGGAAAAGTTGAAAACTCTGAGAAGAGAGGCGGGGCGAACACCAAAAAGCCCATTGTTTTCTCCGCTATTCTGAAAACCATGCAATATGCCTATTTCAATGGAGGGTCAACGAGACCACTTTCTGTTCGAGACTCAATGTCAAACCAGCAAATTTTGAGAGGGAGTTATGGCGATAGTTGTTGATACATGCTCATTGGTGATGATTGCCAAGAATTATCTTCCCTTGGATAAGGACGGACAGTTGTACTCATTCCTGGAAGAGGCGTTCTCCCCGCAAGGATTTGATGCTACTTGATGTGATTCTGGATGAATCAAAAACGCACCTCCAAAGGAATTGCAGTTGAAAAGATGCCTTTTCCTCAAAGACAAGAAATTGGTCATTCCGACAAAGGATCTATTTCCATGTGCCCCAGAGAGATTCAGCAACATGATAGACAACAATTTCTGTGTAAGACTGAAGAAGCAGGAACTGACTGAAGAAGAATACATAGAGCAAAAGGAAGAATACCTTTAAAACAGGTGATGCTAAGATTATCATTTATGCACTGAATGTACGACACTCGACGCTATCCATCTGGAAGAGATGCAAGTAATGACGGAGGAAACAAGGCAGCAGAATGACGGTAAGTTGTTCAAGAAACTTCCTTTGTTGTGTGAGCAGATAGGGATTGGAACACTAACCGTTTCAGAATATCTGCATAGAAACGGGTTCTTTATTGACAAATAGCATAGATATTAGTATCATCTTATGACATCTTTCACGAAATCATATTATATTCGTGAATAAAACACTTGTTTTTCAAGAATAGAAATTGTTGAGGATTAGATATTTAAGACATTATTGCAATGCGGAAGGGGTGATGTGAACGACAAAAGACAAGGCGTTCTATTAGAGTGGATGCTTGATAAGATTGAGAAGAATGGACGGGTCGATGGCTCGTCCTTTTTGTGTCTTTGAGTGTGAGGTGCAGGTGGGGACCAGTACTGCGACCACTGTTGCCTGTCAGCGCGATGATGATGCCGGGACGGACGTGGGTGCCTTTGGTGACGAGAGTTTGGGAGAGGTGGCAATAGCTGACGGTGAAGTCGCCGTGACGGAGGGTGACATAGAGGCCTGAACGTTTGTCCTTGCCTACCTTGATGACCTCGCCGTGCATCATGGCGTATGTGGGTTCGTAATTTGCCTTCAAATCAAGCCCGTTGTGTAGGGCTTTTCTTTTTGTAAATGGGTCTCTGCGGTAGCCGAAAGGGCTGGTGACAGAGATATGACGGAGTGGACTGACAAGTGCCGTGTGGCGGTCGGTCTGCTCCGTTTGGGTTTGTAATGGGGCAAAGGCAAGAGAGTCTCGCCGCTGATGCGGCGAGCACGGAGGCAGTTGTTCGGATGTTGCGGACTGCGTCGTTTTTGGCACAGCCTTGCGGTGTACCTTAGTCTGTGTGACGGTATTGAACTGAGCGCATACTGTTGCTGATGAACAGAATATTGCTGCTATTGTGATGAGTAGAAATCGTTTCATGGTGCAAAAAGTAACAAGCAATTCTTTGACTGGCATAAAGAACAAAGGGAAGACAAGAAGATTGTAACATAATATAGCAATCGAGTTTGATTTTTGAGCAGAAATCAAACTCAAATAATAATAATCGTCAAAAATAACACGCATTATCTTATGCAATTCTGCTTGTCTCTGAATAGGTATATAACTTTGCATGAGTTTAATTTCAAATTCAAAGTTAAAGTATGAAGCAAGTACGATTTGGAGAGAGCGAGGTGCCTTATCAGACACTGGCTCGTTTTGGTCTCACACAAGAGAAGATTGAAGACCTGCCCATGTGGGCGTTGGAAGATATTGGTCAGGGACGACGTTCACCGTTGCTGCCCATTCAGGTGAATAATGATGAGGGCGAGACATTGAAGAGCCGCACCCGATTTGCGTTGGTCCGTATGGAGGACGGCAAGGTGGATGTGGTCTTCTATCCGCAGTTGGAGAAATCACCATTGGAGGCTTTTACTCAGGAACAGCAGGAGGACTTGCTGGCTGGAAAGGCTATCCTTGCCGATGTTAAGGATGCTGATGGCAGGAGCAGCAAGGCTTTCGTGCAGATTGACACGGAGACCAATCAGGTGATGTCGGTACCTACGCCTGTCATCGGGCGCAACTTGGAGGTGCTGAAGGATGAACTGAAACTGAGTTCGGCAGAACTGACCGTGATGCAGAAGGGTGAGCCGCTCACGCTCATCATGGAGGACGAACAGGTGACGGTGGGTATTGACCTGAACGATAAGACCGGCATAAGGATTAATCAAGGCGACAGTCAGAAGTGGAAGGAGAACACCAAGCGAGAGTGGGACAAATACACCTTCGGGTGCTATGGCTGTTGGGTAATGGGCGATGACGGTAATCTTGACTATGTGCCTGAAGAGGAATACACGGAAGAACTTTGGAATGAGCAGAAGAAGAATGGAGAGCGCAACCGCGCCTTTTTCCATGCACAAATAATCTACACATAATATAATAAGTATATGGCATCAAATAAATATTATCCAGAGGATGTGCTCGTCGAGAAGATACAGAGCGGCGAGTACGGTTGGTTGGAGTATGTCAACCATCATTCTGCTGAATGGCAGGAAGAATATGAGAGCTATTGTCTGAACAACGGACTCTGCATTTGTGAAGAGAGTGTGGAGCAGTTTGTCCATCACAAAGATGAGGAACTGGAGAAGGCAATAGAGAACGGTGAAGCATGATAAATGAAGAGTGAAGAATGAAGAGTGAAGAATAAGTCTGGCGATAAGAAAGAATACGAATCCCCAACAGATGGACCTGCAACCAGAGATGCGTGACTTGCTCATGCGCAATGGTATGCAGGCTCATGTGGTGAGTAATGGCAGCGGCTATCAGCTTGTGGTGCAAGGGCATGACAGTCCGCTGCTTACCTATAACATCACCGAGAAGCAGATGTTGGCTCTGACCGACTGGGGTACGAATCATGCCAACAAGTTAGCCTACAATACCTTTACGGGCATTGTGGGCAACGACTTCTATATGCCCAAGAACTTCGTTCATGCACGCAATGCCAACGGTCGTGTAGCTATGGGGCTGCACGGCTATCGTGTTGGTATCGGCGAGTATGGACGGATGGGGCGCATCGATATGCCACCACCCTTTTTAGGTTGGACACCACGCAGTCAGGAGGGATTCCATCTTCGCAGAGTTGGAGGACGATTGTTCTTCCCCGAAGCCCCGATTGTGCCTGAACGTTGGGACGGCAGAATGAAGCCTGGCGAATTGCAGAGCGGCGGTTATGGGTTCTATTATAAGGGACAGCAACAGAGTTATAGCCCTCAGCAACAGGATGTGCTGAAAGATTTGGAGGGAATCATAATGCCTTCCATCAGCCGCACGAGAAGCACGGAGCCAGCCAAGCCTTATAAGGAACTGATTACCTCGCCTGTCTATTTCACCAATGAGAAGTGGCAGGAGTGTCTGGCATCGCATGGCATCATCATTGATGAGAATGCGAAGACGCTGACCATTCAGTCGAACAGCGTCAATGCCGACATGGTGTATGACCTGACAGATGAGGAACTGAAGAAACTCACCTCCAACTCCATCAAGGAAGTGCCCGTCGTTCAACGCTTGGAACTGCTGAATGGCATCATCAAGGACGACTTTGCTGACAAAATCCTGATGGACACACTGAATAGCAAGGAGCGCATCGACCTGCATCTGCATCCCGAACTTGAACAGGAGTTGCAGCAGCGTCAGCAACAAGACGAGGAACGGTTGCTTCCGTTGGAAGAGGACGAGACTGTCAGACGTGACGTGTTGCAAGGCGATGCCATGGTGAGAGGTGAAGACCTTGCCTTGATTAATGAGAACAAGGGTTGGTATCGTGAGGGAGCGCATGGGCGTGAAGTGAAAGTCGGTGACATCATGGTGGAGAAAGTGCCTCCGATGGAGGGAGATAAGAAAGGCGAAGATAAGTATCGCATGACCGCCATTATCAATGGAGAAGCCATCACGCACGAAATCAAGCAGAAGGACTACGACAAGTTCTTGGCGGTGGATGACTACCATCGCATGAAACTCTTCTCCAAGGTTTTCAGTGAAGTGGATATGAAGACACGCCCCGAAACCAACGCCGGACTGGGCACGAAGATATTGGCGGCTCTGACGGCAGGAGCAGTCGTTACAGCAGAGGTGGCGCATGACATAAGCCACCATCATCACCATCCAGCCCCGGAGTTCTATGCAGAGCATCATGGCGGTCCACGTCCTTACTTCAAACCGGGAGTGGATTCGCCACAGGAGATTGCGGCAAGGTACTTTGAGGCAGAAGCAAATCATGTTGCCACGGAGATAAGGAGAGGATATTAACAATGTATAATTTACAATTTATAATTTATAATGAGTAGTGAACTGACATACGATGACTTTCTGGACAGGTTGAGCATACAGGAAGTACTGGTGGACGCAGGGTATCATCTGAACAAGAGAGATGGCTTGCGTTATCCGTCGTATGTGCGTACTGACAGTGAGGGCAGACGGGTGCGTGGTGATAAGTTCATTGTCACGCAGAATGGGAAATGTTGCTTCCAACCACCGCAGCAGAAGGTGTATAATGTCATTTCGTTCATCAAGGAGCATCCAGAAATGTTTTCAGAGAACAAGGTGGGAATGTCTCCTGACCGACTCGTCAACCTCGTCTGCAACCGACTGCTCAACCAACCCATAGAGGACAGACCATCGAAGATTACAGAACCAAGAAAGGACGGAAAGCCATTCAACCTGAATGACTACGACATCCACAAGTTCAATCCGCAGGACAGGGAAACGCAGAAAAGGTTTTATCCCTATTTTAAGTTCCGAGGCATCGACCTCTATACGCAGTATGCTTTTCATCGGCATTTCTGTCTGGCTACTAAGCATCGGACGGATGGACTTACCTTTTGCCAACCTTGCCTTTCCGCTTGTACTGCCCAAGACACCCGACAAGACTGTGGGCTTTGAGGAACGAGGACGACCGAAGATGGACGGTAGCGGCGGTTACAAGGGCAAGGCAGAAGGAAGCAACAGCAGTGAAGGACTGTGGATTGCCAACCTCACGGGCGAGCCGTTGGATAAAGCAAGCGAAATTGTATGGTTTGAGAGTGCCTACGATGCCATGGCAGAGTATCAGATAAATCCTGTAAAGATGGTGTATGTATCTACGGGCGGCACACCCACCGAGGGACAGATGCGAGGACTTCTGTCCGTTACTCCCAACGCACGGCACTATTTGGGTTTTGACAAGGACGATGCAGGGCGGCAGTTTGTTGCAAACTTCAGGAAGGTGGCAGCAGAGATGGGCTTCCGTCACGAGCATGTGCAAGCCTATCATCCATTGGGTTGCTACAAGGACTGGAACGATGCGCTGCTCAACAAGAAATCAGCAGAACTGATTGCCAAGGGCGAACCAGATACCTTCGACTATGCCGAGTTTATCGCAGCCGGCAAGGCAGAGAAACAAAGGGAAAAAAGAAGAAAAGAACACATATCATAGAAGCGTATGAGACAAGAAGATAATAGCATCATCACCTTGTGCCCCAGCATCGGACAGTTTTTCATCAACGAACTGCCTCTGTTGCTGTTGTGCGTGGCAATGCTCCTAATCGGAGGATTGCCCGGTTGTGCATATAGTACCCTGTTGCTTGTCTTCAGCCTCCTGTTCTCCCTCTGTTTACTCTACCGATTCATCTATCTGAGGAGTATCCGCTACCATATCGGGAGCGAGCAACTCATCTGTGAGCACGGAGTGTTTCAGCGGAGCGTGAACTACATGGAGTTGTACCGAGTGGTGGACTTTGCCGAGCATCAGACATTGATACAACAGTTATGCGGACTGAAAAGCGTGACCGTGTTGTCGATGGATAGAACGACACCGAAACTGGAAATGACCGGCATCAGCAACAGCTATGACGTGGTGAGTGTGATACGAACAAGAGTAGAAACGAACAAACGAAGAAAGGGCGTATATGAGATTACGAATAGATAAGATTTGGTTCATTGTCGTGGCATTGGTACTGAGCGTGCCGTCAGCCCATGCACAGATTGTGACTGCCAACCCTTTGGAATGGATGGCATTAGCAGAGGGCAACGAAGCCATCAACGGTGAGATAGAGAAGGAAATCAAAGGTCAGACCAAGACTGCCCTGTTGCAGAATACCATCGCCGCAGAGTTCACCAAGATACACGAATGGGAGAAGAAGTACAACAGTTATCTGAAAACCGCCAGTGGTTATGCCTCTTCCCTCAAAGCCTGTACCTATCTGTACGACGATGGAGTGAAGATATTCATCACCTTGTGTAAGATGCGCAAGGCCATCAACAATAATCCGCAAGGCATCGTTGCCACCCTCTCGATGAACAACCTGTATATGGAGACCGCCACGGAATTGGTGTCCGTCTTCACACTGCTGAAAGATGCAGTCGCCAAAGGAGGCAAAGAGAACATGCTGACTGGTGCGGAAAGGAGCAAGACGCTGTGGGCACTGAACGACAAGCTGAGTGCCTTCAGCAAGAAGCTGCATCGTCTTTATCTGTCTATACGATATTACACCATGACCGATGTGTGGAACGGCGTGACGGCAGGGATGATAGACCGAAGCAATGGAGAGATAGCCACCCAAGCCCTTAGCAGATGGCGCAGAGCAGGACGTATGACCATCAGTGATTAACGATAAAGGAATCAGTCATGAAGTATTTCATATCAATTGCCATTTTTATGTTTAAAGAATCAGGAGAAAGTGATGCTGCTACAATCCACCGGCCATATCTGGACCAAGGAGGAAGTGGAAGCCACTACCGACCTGCAGCGGGAGTTCAACAACTATCTGACTCCTTCCGTTCCATCGTCAGCTATGCCGCACAGATATATGGTTTCTATCACGAGATAGGTCAGTTGGTGGACAATATGGGTGGATTGGTGGCGCAGTTGGATGCCCATCCTGCCAACGGACTTGCCGTAGCCCTGTCAGCCAAGCGCAACAAGATATACCGCGAGCTGATTATGAACAGCATCGAGATAGTTAATGACATACGCACGGTATGCCTGTCGGGCAACAAGATGACCGAGAAGGAGCGTGTGGAGATAGTCTTCGGCATCCGACCCAAACTGAAGAAGATGAACAAGCAGTTGAAGCGACTGACGAGGGCGGTGAAATACACCACCATGGGCGATGTTTGGATGGAGATAGACGAAGGGGCAAGACCCACCAAAGCAAAGCGAACAAAGCCGAGATAGCAGCGGCTGCCAAGAGGCGGTGGAAGCAGGTGGGCAAGAACGTAAACTGATGGAGCAGCGAGAGCAGAGCCGAACTTGTTCGAGCTATGCCGAGTCGTGACAGAAGAAGACGAAGTCAAACCGTGATTAAAAAACGATAAGATATGGGATTTTGGAGTTCATTATTGAAATATGGTGGCAAGGCGGCACGAGGTACTGGCCATGTCATCGGAGTAACTGGAAAGACCTTAGGGCAGTGCGGCACTCCACCCGCAACGCACCCTTATGGGAGCCGGCAAGGCTATGCAGACGGCCGCAGTGGGTAGTGCCGCAGGCTATGTGACATGGGAGAAGCTGACCACAGACAAGAGCGTGGCACGCATCGTAGGTGATGCTGTCATCGGCGAGAATGCCACGGAAGCGGTGGCACAAACCGCCAACGATGTGCAACGTCTGACGGGCAAGGCTGGTGAAGCCGTTGATGCGGTGAACACTGTAGCCGGAAAGATGGACACCCAGTTCAGCGGCATCAGTGATTTCTTTAGAATATGTTCGGAGGCGTAGGATGCGACATGATAGGCAATCTCTTTGGCAATATCGGCAAGGGCAACGTGTCGGGTATGAGCATCGTCGGACTGGTGGCTGCCGCCTTCATGGTATTCGGACGCTTTGGTTGGATGAGCAAGATTGCGGGTGCCCTGCTTGGAGCGATGATCATCGGGAACAATTCTAAGGTGGCGCAAACTCTGCCTAACAGAGGCGGTACGTCTTCACATGGGCAGAACATGAAAGAAGCAGAGACCCAAAGCAGAGGGATGAAACGATAACCAATATACAGTGATATGAGATATACAGAAGAAATGATACTGCGCTCATCGAGCGGCTACTGTATGCCGTTTGAGGAGCCTATAAAGCAGGACGTGCAGATGTCCTTGGGTTACGGAGAGCAGAAAAATCCCGTGACGGGAGAAACATTCTTCCATCACGGCATAGACTTCTCAGTGAACCATTACCTGCTGTCGGCGGTGGCAACGGGAACCGTCTCTGCCATTGGGTCGGACGCGGAGCATGGCATCTACCAGACCATCCGCTACGGCAAATACGAAGTGACTTACAGGCATCTCTCCAATGTCTTCGCCAACTTCTCCCAAAGCGTCAAGGCCGGTCAGACCATCGCCATCAGTGGCGACCTGCTGCACATGGAGGTGAGGTTTGACGGAGAGGAAATCAATCCGTTGGAGTTCCTCACCATGCTCTACGGCAATATCAAGGCATTGGAGCACAATTCCCAAATGGGCATCAATGAACTGGACATGAACATCCCTTCACCCTACGACACCGACCGTCAGGAGATAGAGGCATTGATGCTCCGCTTCCTTCCCTCCTACTTCGAGGACCTTCAACAAGGAGCATACTCTCTGCCCGAACATACGGAGCAGTCGTTGAGAAACATCTTCTCGTTGGGAGCGAGCAAGCATTATTTCTACGAGACCATGCCGAGCATGGCTAATCCCTTTGGGCATCGGCAACCGCTGTATGCCTTTGGCGACTAAGGTGCAGAACCTGCTCATTGCCGACTTTCTCAACTATCTTGCCATGCGACATCAGGTATATCTCTCCACGATGGACGAGGTGTTAAAAAAAAACTCCAAGAGCAAGCCCTGACGCATGACGGCATCATCGACCCTCTTGCCGACTTGGACGTGGATATCCAGAGCTTCGACATTCCGAGGATAGTGAGCGTCTATCCCGACCGGGCTGGCGTGAGATGGTGGACAAAGGCATGGTTCAATGGTAAGGAAGAGGGGGAACCCTCCGTGGAGATTGAGGAACGTATGGCCGTGCAGTTCATCCACTGCCAAGTGGACAAGGACGCATGGTTGGAGGAACACTATCCTAAGCAGATGGAGATATATCACAATGCCATCGAGCAGACAAAGGAACAGATATTACAGCAGTATAATATATAAACAAGGTATATGGCAGTTAAGAACAGTCAGCGATTCGCAGAGATAGAGCGTCTGATGGGCGACTACTTCGGTGTCACCTTGCCCCCGTGATGGGCAGGGTGCAACGGGACTTGTCCAACAGACAGGCAGACGAGATGCGAGCCTACTCCAACGGCCCTGGTGATGACCCATACGCCACGCTGAAGATTACAGGCAAGTGGAACAGCAAGACCACCGAAGACTATCTGGCGATGTGCAAGGAGGCTATTGTCGGCAACAAGGATATGCAGCGTGACCTTGCCGTGATGGCTGAGGAATGGCGCAAGGCGGTGGTGACGGAGATAGGACGAGAGCGGTACGATGCACTCTCTAAACAACTCGGTTGTGATTTGGCATACGCCTATATCGATCACCGCATGGAGCAGCTGATGATAGAAAAAATGGTGAAAGACCGTATGCCAACATCTTCTGCCGACTATATCATCCGCAAGGCGGCACAAAGCAGTCTGTTCGGTCTGCCCTACGAACTGAACAAGTCACCCCTTGCCGCAGAGATAGAAGCCAAAGGAGAGGCAGCCTATAAGCCCTCTCGAACAGAGAAGGCAGCGGGATGGGCAGCCGGAGCGGGTGCCGATGTCGTGGCCATGGGAGGGATTGGCTCATGGGCAACCTTCGCCAAGTTTGTCGGTATCGATATGGTGATGAATGTCGGCATGGAGCACCTAAGCAAGAAAGGTAGCAGCCAAGAGGTCTGTGTCGAGGAGTGTATCAGCAAGGGAGTTTTCGGTACGGGCACCAACGTCTTCGCCTCATTCCGCAAACAGGCAAAAGTCATCAAGAACCACGAGAACAGCTATATCAAGGCTACCAACAGCCATTTCAAGAACAAGATTCCCACGAGCAATATCACTTTTATGGATTGGACGAAACAAACCGAGCAGACCTCTTTTCCTTGGAACAAAGGTACGTTCCTTGACCCTCAGAGAAACGAAGCAACCAAACGTACAGGCAAGTACAAGGATGTGCCCTTGATAGTTGCGCCTGGACAGGAAGACGAGTATCTGGAGGTTAAGGCGAGACTGGATGCAGAGGCTGAGAAGGAGAAGAAGGCAGAACCGAAAGAAACTCCTGATTCATCGACTGAAGAGGCAACACCATCTGTAGTCCAGCAGGAGGAAACAGCCTTACAAACAAACGAAAATGGATGGGACGGGCTGTTGCAGAGTTTTGGACTGAACGGCTTTTCAGACATCGGCAAGAACCTTGGTTATGTGTTGGCGATGCTGCCCGATGTACTGGTGGGACTGTTCACTGGCAAGACAAAATCGCTGAATATGGACAATAGCCTCCTTCCTTTGGCCTCTATCGTGGCTGGAATGTTCGTGAAGAATCCTATACTGAAGATGCTGTTGATGGGTATGGGAGGTGCCAATCTGCTCAACAAAGCGGGACATGAGGTGCTGGGCAGGAAACAGCAGGAAGGCATTGCACCTACAGTTAGTCCTGCTGCATCTCGCATTCAGTACCGCCAATATCCTGATGAACCACTCAATCCTCGTATCAGCAACCCGATGCTGCAAGGGCGGTGTCTCGTTGCCAACATTGACCATGTGCCTTGTACCATTCAACTGCCTGACAGTGTGATTGGGGCGCATCAGTCGGGGGCATTGCCGCTGAATACATTGGCTAACGCCATACTTGCCAAGAACGACCAGATGCGACAGATGGCAGCAATGCAGTACGAAGAGCAGGCACGGGAGAGCGTGGTGCGACCGAGGGGAATACAGTGAAGCCCGACAACAAAATTGTCGGGAACGGTGGCTTGGTAAGCCAATTATAGAATGTGATTGAGATAAACAAAAAGATAAAAGCATGAAAGAGAAATCAGAATTTGAGAAGCGGACGGCGGAGAAGCAGGTGTCGCTGCTCACTGAGGCACTGACGAGTGCGGTGGATGCCAAGGGACATTGGTTGAATGCAAGCGGCAAACTCTATCCGAAGCTCTATCCCAAGGGCTTTTCGGTCAGTCCGTTCAATGCCCTTGTCCTTGCCCTTGACTCCGATGCCAAGGGTTGCAAGAGCAATCTGTTTACGCAGTTCTCCGAAGCGAAGGCACGGGGTGAGAGCGTGAGGGAGCATGAGAAAGGTGTGCCGTTCCTGTATTACAATTGGAATAAGTACGTCAACCGCAACAATCCCGACGATGTCATCACCAAGGAGGCATACGCAGAACTGTCGGAACAGGACAAACAGCAGTACAAGGGAGTGAAAAACCGTGAGATCCGTGTGCTGTTCAATATCGACCAGACGCTACTGCCTATGGCTAACGAAACAGCCTACACTACGGCATTGAAGAAGGATGGCACGGTGGAGGATAGAGGTTATGGCGACAAGGAGGACAAGCAGCTGCATGGGTGCGTCAACGGATTCCTTCAGAAGATGAAGGACAACCTCGTGAATGTACGTCAGGACGGCACGGGTGTGGCGCACTACGACACCGAGAAGGATGTCATCTACCTGCCACGGCAGCGTGACTTCGAGCACTACAATGACTATGTACAGGAGATGATGCGTCAGTTGGTGTCTGCCACCGGTCATCAGCAGCGGTTGGCACGTGAGGGCATGGTCATGAAGAACGGCAAAGCCCCGTCGGAGGATGCCGTGAAGAAGGAACGACTCATCACTGAGATAGCTTCGGGCGTGAAGATGCTCGAACTGGGACTGCCTGCCCGTCTGTCAAAAGGACAGCCTTAGCATGGTGGACTATTGGACGAGGGAACTGAAGGAAGACCCTTGTCTGATTGATGCCATCGAGAGTGAGGTGAACGGTGCGCTGAAGGTGTTGAAGAAAGCCGAACTGGGTGAAAAGGTGGAGTATGCCACCGACCAGCATCAGCGAGAGACGGCGCAGATACAGGTGCAGTTGCCCAACCACTACTTCGTAGCAGACGAAATCAAGCAGCATCCCAACGAGGAGCAGCGTACTGTGGTCATCGTGCGTGATGATGCCAGCAAGACCGCCGATGTGGTGCTGCCACAGGGTGCATCGTTGGAGGTGAACAACGAGATCAAGGGCATGAACAAGCAACGCTTCACCAATGCCTTGCAGAAAGAGGGTTATGACAACGTGCGTTTCTACAATCCCGACGGAGCCTTGGGCTTCCGTCCCGACGACAGTTATTTCGCCGACAAGAAAATCACGGTATCAAGACTGCGCAACTGGTCTATCGAAGACCTATCCTCGTTGGATGCTTCTGAGGCCGTAACCCACAGCCGTGACATCGGTTTCGACAATGTGCAGTTGGTAAAGGATGACAAGGAGCGGTGGGCATTGTACATCAAGCCCGAAGGTAAGGAGGGCTTTGCCGTCTATCCCGACAAAGGAGACCTCAATCATTTCTTCACCACCTTGAAGCAGTCGATGGACAACATCGAGCGTGTGCGTGAGGAACTGGCACAGAAGTATTATGCTATGGCAGAGGCGAAACCCGACCTGAAGGTGGACATCTTCGGAGGTAATGAGCAGGAGGTTGATTTGAACCGCATCCAGCGTGTGGCAGTATTCCGTGCCAAATCGGGCGAATGCCTGTGTGCAGCCACTATTGACGGCAAGAAGTTGCAGCCGAGAAGTGTCAGTCCGTCACAATGGCAACGATTGTGGGTGGCTCCTGACAGGGATTCCTACAAGCAGAACCTTGCCGCCTCGCTGTTTGCTGATGTATTGCAGAAAGACAACAATGTCGAGCAAAGTACACAAGAGAAGCAGGAAGAAGCGACGGAGGTGAAGCAAGCGGAGACGGCAATTGTCGATAAGCATGATGAACAGAAGGAAGTGGTACTTAAGGAAGATAAAAGCTCTGAACAAAGGGAAGAGAAGAAACAAGAGGAAAAAGAAAGAAGAAAAAGAAGGATGAAAAAAAGGCTGTCAAGGCTGCTGTCTCTCCCCTTGTCCAACAATATCTTGGCTTGAAGAAGAAGCATCCTGATGCCATTCTTTTGTTTCGCTGCGGTGACTTCTATGAGACCTACAAGGATGATGCGGTGAAGGCATCCAAAATATTGGGTATTACGCTGACAAAGAGCAATGGGCGCAAGGATGATGAAGGCAAGCCGTTGGCAATGGCAGGATTCCCATATCATGCCCTCGACACCTATCTGCCGAAGCTCATTCGTGCTGGTGAACGGGTGGCCATCTGTGACCAGTTGGAAATGCCGAAGCAGACAACATCATCGAAGCGTGGAATTACGGAGATGGTGTCACCTGGAAAAGAGACAGGAAAGCAGATGGCACAGGAAAGTCAAGAAACAGAACAACACACCAGTCTAAGGAGATAGGCTTATGGGAAAGAACGCAGCGTATGCCGCACAATATGCGGAGGAAGCCAAAGAACAGATGCGGATGTATGGGATTCCTGCCTCCGTCATCTTGGCGCAAGCCATACTGGAGAGCAGCAACGGACAGAGCCAACTGTCGCGCGAATGCAACAACCACTTTGGCATCAAGGCTACGGCATCGTGGTTGAAGAATGGCGGAGAGTATGGAGTCTATACGGATGATAGGCCCAACGAGAAATTCTGTAAGTACAAAAGCGTGGGTGACAGTTATGAGCATCACTCGCAGTTCCTGAAGCAGAACAAGCGTTATGCGCAGTGCTTCACGCTGTCGCCTGACGACTACAAGGGATGGACGAAGGGCATTGAGCGTGCCGGCTATGCCACGGGCGGCGGTTATGCTGCAAGTCTGCAGCGCATCATTGAAGCCAACGGACTGGACAAGTATGACAGTGAGGTGATGGCTGAGATGCGGGCAGAAGGTCGGTCGTTCGGGGGTGGAGAATAATCCTCGTAGAGAAATGCCTGCTGCCCATGTACCGCAGTCTGCCGGGTATTCCTTTCCTGTGGAGCGAGAGGAGTTTCTCTTCATCACCTCGCCTTTCGGCAATCGCCAGGATCCGATGGATGCCACCAAGCAGCAGATGCACAAGGGCATTGACATCAAGACGAACCATGAGGCGGTGTTGGCCACGGAGAACGGCGGCAAGGTGGTGGCGGTGAACCATAATGCGAACACGGCAGGAGGGAAATCCGTCACCGTGGAATACAGCCGTGAGGATGGCAGCAAGGTGCAATGCTCCCTGCATCTGTCTGACATAGCAGTAAAGGTAGGTGACGTGGTTAATGCCAGTCAGAAGTTGGGGGTGTCGGGAAATACCGGCACCAGAACCACTGGCGAGCATCTGCATTTCGGAGTGAAGAGTGTATCGGCTGACGGCTCAAAAAGGGATATGGATCCAGCCGCTTATCTGGCAGAAATCGGACAGAAAGGCAACATCAAGCTACAGGCCCTGCATAACGGCAATGACCTGTTGGCAAAATACAAGAGCAATGCGCCACAGGAGCAGAAGGTTTCGTCGGAGGACTGGATGAAGAAAATCCTTTCCTCGGAGGACAGCGGCGTGGGCATTTCGGGAACGAATGACCCTATACTCGACATGGCGATGACCACCTTCATGTCGCTGATGATGTTGGCAGCGCAGATTGACAGCAATGATGAGGAACGACAAAAAGGACTTATCTCTGCCATGGCAGCCAACCGGCTCGTAGATTTGACCTCGCTTGTTCCAGGCATGAGGCAATGCACCATTACTGTGGGTGAGAACGGCAAGACTGTGCTTCATGCAGAGAGCGGTACGGTGAAGATTGACCGTGAACTGACCTCCTCGGAGATGAACCGCCTGTCGCTCATTTTTTGGGCAATGCCAATCTGTCGGAAGAAAGCAAACGGACGAAGATTGCGGGAATGGTGACAGGCATCGTGGCGACACAGCAGGCTTCGCAGAACTTCGAGCAAGGGATGGAGGCTGAGAGTCAACAACAAAATCTGCAAAGGAAATGAAAAGGATAGCAAGTCATCTGTGTACATTGCTGGTGGGTATGGTAGCTGTGGCAGGACACTTCATGCTTACCCAATGGCTTTTCGGTCAGACCGTGGCCATCATCTATCTCGGCTTCCAACTTATCATAGCAGCGTGGATAGTCTATGAACTGATACGTGCGCTAGTATATGATGATTGAAAAGAGATTATTGTCATTGCTAAGACATTTCACTTGGACGATGGATATGTATAATTCAAATAGTATCGAGCAATGATCAAATGTAATGTAACAGTGTGCGGAACGGTCAGCAAGGCTGCGACCTGCCGCACGAACAAGGAGGGCAAGGCATTCGTGAGCTTTGCCATGAACGTAGTCATTCCAGCGAAGAGCGGGATTAACAAGACCATCGAGGTGTCGGTCATCAAAGATGGGACACTGACGGAGGTGGGCAGCTGCAACATCGGCGAACGCATTGAGGTAGCCGGTGTATTGGTACCAAGAAAATGGGGCGATGTCCTTTATTTCAACCTGTCGGCAAGCAGCATCAGCCACCAGCCTGACGAGGCAGAGGACTGCATCAAAGGGCGTGATGGAGTTCCGCGGCAAGGTGGGCAAGAGCATTGAGGACAAGACGGACAAGAATGGTGTGCCGTACTGCCAGTTCTCCGCTTTCAGCGCAGAGAAAGTACAGGACGGATTTGAATACATCTGGGTAAGTTTCTTCCTATTCGATGGCAAATGCGAGGCATGGCTGCAACCAGGCGTGAAAGCGAACATCAAAGGGGCATTGTCTGTCAGTGTCTTCAATGACAAACTGGACTTCTCCTGCCGAGTGTCTGAAATGAGCGAATATGTTCCGCAGCCCTATAATGGTTAATTGACTATGGGAAAGCCTTATGCTAAGGAAGGTCCGAGTGCCGAAGACAAGGCACTCGACCTGTTTGCCGATATGATGATTGAGCGTATTCAGTCGCTGTCGGGCAAAGACGGATGGAAAAAGCCCTGGTTTACTGAAGGTGCGTTGCAATGGCCGAAAAACCTGAACGGACGAGAATATAATGGCATGAACGCTATGATGTTGCTCCTGCATTGCGAGAAGGAGGGTTACAAGATTCCTCGCTTCTGTACCTTCGACCGCATACAGCAGTTTAACAAAACTGGCAAGAAAGACGAGGAACAGAAGCCCCGTGTGTCAGTACTGAAAGGTGAGCATTCTTTCCCCGTGATGCTCACCACGTTTACGGTGGTCAATAAGGAAACAAAGGAACACATCAAGTGGGAGGACTACAAACTGCTCTCTCAGGAAGAGCGCGAAAAGTACAATGTATATCCAAAGCTTCAGACTTACCATGTCTTCAATGTGGCGCAGACCAACCTGAAGGAGGTCAGACCAGAGTTTTGGGAGAAACTGGAACAGGAATACTCGATGCCCAAGGTAGAGAAGGACGAGCAGTTTGCCTTTGAACCCGTGGATAGGATGATAGCGGACAACCGTTGGATATGTCCCATCAAACCGATGTTCGGTGATTCCGCCTATTTCTCCATCAGCAAGAATGAGATTGTGATGCCTGAGAAAAGGCAGTTCAAGGATGGGGGGAGTCTTTCTACTCGAACCTTTTCCACGAGATGGGACACTCCACGGGTGCGGAGGGACAGTTAGACCGCATCAAGCCCGCTACCTTCGGCTCGGCAGAGTATGCACGCGAGGAACTGGTGGCAGAACTGACGGCTGCGCTGACCGCTCAGCGGTATGGCATGACAAAGCATCTGAAAAGGAGATTCGGCTGCCTATTTGAAGTCTTGGCTGGATTCGCTGAAGGAGTCGCCGCAGTTCATCAAGACCACGCTACTCGATGTGAAAAAAGCTACCTCAATGCTCACGCAGCATATCGACAAGATTGCTATGGAGATAGACCAGGAGAAAAAAGGCTGAGCAGGAAAACGGGCAAGGGAAAAGTTATCTATCCATAGATGACGGCGACCATGCAGTCTTGGCATATAATGGTTCTGCTGTATATATCCAGCATCATGAGAAGGAGGACTCTGTAAAGATTGCTGTGCCGACGAGTAACGGTCTGGAAGTGAAACTCTGTTCCTTACGACCACGGCAAAGACCTTGACACCAATTATCAGGAGGCTTTTGCCCAGTACAAAAGCCTGACAGAGCCTTCACAATCGAAAGAAAACGTCTATTATGCCTCCATCGCCTATCTCCAATCAACGGATGACACATCGGAACTGGATAAGCTAAAGGAGAAAGGTGACTATCAAGGACTGCTGACGCTTGCCAAGGAATACTATGACAGGGAACGGCATGGACGAGGAGCAGACCTACAGGAAGCCGTGCCAGAACAGAGGCGATGACCTGCTAATAGAGGACAAGGACTTTGCAGTGGTCTATAACGGGAGTGTCGGCGGTACGTATGAGGTGTTCCTGAAGCATACGGAGCAAGAAGTGCGTGACCATATCACTCGCTATGGCATAGGACGTGCCAGTGAGGACGTGAAGGCTGTGGCGAGGGAGATGACCGCCGAAGAGTTTTCGGAATTGGCGCAGCGAAAAATGCCGATATTCCAAATGCCGAATGGTGGTTTGCTGAACCTGCAATATAACAAGGATAAGGATAGCCTGGATGTGGGGACTGTGACCAATGCAGGACTCTCTGTGAAGCATACCTTCCCTTTCAGCCACAACCATTCTATGGACGCAAACATCAGCTCTGCGTATGAGCAACTGCTTGACATGGAGGAGTACCAGAAGGAAGAGGTACAAGAGGAGCACGTTGCCAAGTCCGCTTTCCGAAGATGAGAGTAGTATCGTAGTATATACTAATCGTAGGCTTTACTACTCATAGTAGGTACTAACAATAGTCAGCCGCAAGGAGTAATGTCCCTGCGGCTGATTTAATTTTGGGGTCATTCCATATTATGAAGGAATGCTTGTAAATCCTCGTCTGGAATGCTCTTCAGTTTCACCGGCTTGAAGCCGTCCAACTGCTCCACTTGAAATATCTCGTCCACTCCATATTTGGAGCCATCCACCTTTACGCTCTCCATTTCATTGACGGAGGTATAGCCATACTCCGTTTCATGCAGACCGCATACGATGGTGAACAACGTGGTGTCGTTACCTTCCGGCTGTCCTTCAAGTACGAACCAACGGACGTGTCCGATGAAGAATATTGCCACACAAACGGCATCCTTGCCTTTGCCGTCCTGTGAATACAGAGGATAGGATTTCAGTATCTCCTCCAATACGGGTGTAATCAATCTGCTTGCCATAGTCAATCGTTGTTAAGTGTTCTGTAATACATTCTGTTCTCTACAAGGTGTTCGATGGCCTCTGCTGCCAATCGGCACACCCACTCGTCACGCTGGTCATAACGACCTTTTTGATAGTCGTTGGCAAGGCGTTCCAAGAAGGCAAACACCACCTTGCCCTTTTCGTTGATAAGATAGCGATGGTCATCTGCAAGGGCATTGCCTACCTTGGCGGCTGACCCCATCTGACCGTTTACGAACCGTGAGAAGCACTCGACAAATGCCTGCTCGTTTTCTGATAATCTGTGTAATTCCATACGCAAAGAAATTATTTGTTCAACTTGTTTTTCTTCCCTCCTTTTGAAGCCTTTCGGCTCCTCTTGTCGGGAACTGATTTTTCGTGCATCAAAAGACTGCGGAATGAGGGCGATAAGGCAAGAAAACAGACGGAGGAGTTAATGAAATACCCAAATCTTTGATTTGCGGAAAGCTGTCGTTCAGTCCTCTGCCTGTTAGCATGGCGGTACTTGACCATTCGCCCGGGCAGTAACTTTGCAAAGAAAAAATGGGCATCGGCAAGTGGAATAGACACTACAAAACAGGAAAATCATTGATTTTTAGTGCATTTTTCTTTATTTCTTTCTTTGATTTAGGATAAAATATATAACTTTGCCTCCGAAAAAGTGTCACAAGTGACAGTTTTTCGTAAAATATGATAGTAAACAGATATAGATACATAGAACAGTTGAGCCGTTCAAAGAACAACGGGCTCATAAAGATAATCACAGGATTGCGACGTTCAGGCAAGTCGTTCCTTCTGAAGAAACTCTTTCATCAGCATCTATTGGATGAGGGCGTGAGAGAAGACCATATTCTCGTCATCGACATGGAGAGTAGGAAGAACAGAGAGTTCAAGAACCCGGACTACCTGTTGGACTGGGTGGAAAAAGATGATGATTGACTATGAGACTTATTATATCATCATCGACGAGGTGCAGGAGGTGGAAGACTTTGTAGAGGTGCTCTCTTCCTTGTCAGTTACCGAAGGGGCGGATGTGTATGTCACAGGCTCCAACTCGCGTTTCCTGTCCTCTGACCTGGTGACGGAATTCCGAGGCAGAGGTGACGAGATACATGTGTGGCCACTATCCTTCAAGGAGTTCATGACGGTGTATGATGGTTCGAAAGAAGACGGTTGGGCTGAATACAGACTGTACGGAGGTTTGCCGCAACTACTTACACAGGTTGGGGATGAGAAGAAGGCTGATTTCCTGCGTCGCCTTTATCGCACGGTATATCTACGTGACATCTACGAGCGGAACAACATAGAACTGAGACCTGAATTTGAAGAATTGTCGAAGACCGTAGCATCCAGTATAGGAGCACCTGTCAATGCACTGAATATAGCCAATACGTTCAAGTCCGTAAGCAATGTGCAGAGCATAACCGACAAGACAGTGTCGGCTTATCTGAAATATATGCAGGATGCTTTCCTTATCGAAAAAAATCCGAAAGGTTCGACATCAAAGGACGGAAATACATAGGTTCGTTGTCCAAGTATTATTATCAGGACGTAGGTCTGAGGAATGCTATTCTGTCGTTCCGTCAGAGCGAGCCGACACATATCATGGAGAACGTCATCTACAATGAGATGCGTATGCGAGGATGGCTCGTGGATGTGGGTAACGTCTATCATCGAGTGAGGAATACGGAAGGAAAGCAGCAGAGGTGACATTGGAAGTGGATTTTGTCTGCAACAAAGGGAGCGAGCGGATCTACATCCAGTCGGCGTGGCGTATGCCCGATGCAGAAAAGATGGAACAGGAGAAACGGTCGTTGCGTCTTGTAGATGACTCTTTCCGCAAACTGCTGATCGTGGGAGAACATACCAAGCAGTGGAGCGACGAAAACGGCATACAGATAATGAGTATATATGACTTCCTGCTTGACTAGACAAGTACTGAGAAACACGGATAAAAAAAGATATGCGCATAGAATATGCGTTAATACATATATATGATTAAGGGAGGGCCTATCCATCACGGACAAGCCCTCCCTTTCTAAAATTTATCAATGAAAAAAAAAAGTTTTAGTGCTCTTGTTCGGAGCTGTATGTCTGGCTATAGATACAGCAGGATTCTGGTATGGCGGTTCGCCTCATTGGGCGAGTAATCGTCAATGCCGCCATCGAAAATCTGAGAGATGGTGCCATTTTCCATACCACGTTTCATCAGTTCCTCTGCAATGAATCTGGCACGGGAACGGCTGAGGTTATCATTGATGGCTTCACTGCCTGTGGCACTGTCGGCAGCGCCGATGACCTTAACTTTCAAGCCATATTTCTTGGCGATGCGTGCTACTTCGTCGAGATTGACGAGCTGTGACCTGTTGAGCAACCTGTCAGTGCCAAGTTCAAAGAAGAAATAGATGGGCGCACCTATGCAAGCCTTTCCTGAGTGGATGAGCGATAGGTAATCGTCTTCCGGCTCACCTTCAGCATTGCCATATTCTTCTGTACAAGAGGCGGACTCCATGACCTTTGTCTTTTGACCATTACCATACTTGTCTCTCATTCTTGCACGCAGCGAGTTGAGACCGCTGTAGTCGTTTCGAGGATAGCCATTTGTGACGGAAGAAGCGGCATCGTCAGAAAAGAGGTGGCCGTACTTGTCCAGAAGTCCCTCGATGGCAAGAATCTTGCGCAGCTGCTCCAGAGTCTGACAATCTCGATCGTGCTGGGCGTGATAGCGGCTGTTGCTGTCAGAAAGGGATGAGGCGTATGCCGAAAGCCATTCGTTCTGTGCGATGTACGGGCGAGCGTCTATCACTCGCTTCCAGCCAGTCTTGCCGATGCGGACAGAGAGGCCGAGGGATGCGGACAGCAGATGCCAAGGCGGTGTGCCTTGCCATAGCCGTCAAAATCCTGCATGGTGGTCATGTTGCCTATCTCTGCCGTAACAGCAATGCGTGGGGAGAGATGATACTGCCCCCTGTATGCCGTAGGAAATGGCAAAGGGCTTGTGGGCATTCACCTTGTTGTGCAGCATACCCACGCCCACGTATGGAATGACACTCCATCTGGCAAGAGTGTGTACATCGTCCTTGTAGAGGTTGCCGAGGACATTCCACATGAAATCAGCACGCAGGTACTGGTAGTCCTGCGAGGAGTTGTTGCAGTCGTTGAACTGCATACCGCCATAGTTCAGACGACCGCCGACGGAAGGTGTGAACCATTTGCCGATCGACACGGAGAATGCCGGTTTCATGCGACCGAATAGGTCGTTGCATCCGAGCGGTTTGCCGAGGAAGACCGTAGTTCCTCCTGCCGCTTGGACAAACCAGTTGTCCGTCCATGGCGAAGCTACCAATGCCCCTTTCATGTAGGAAGGTTTAAGCGGACGAAGCATACCGTCTGCCGAAAGTCTGCATACAACGGTGGTGGTGTCCGCCGTGCGGTGATAGTCTTTGGCTTGCGCACCCAATGAAAGGGCGAAGCCAAGGGATAGAATAAGTATTTTTTCTCATGTTGTTCAATTTAATCTGGTGAATACTATAACAGGTGATACGTGACAGTGCCGCTTATCGTTTCTTCCTTTTGCCGGAAGAGGGGCGCATCATGCGTGCAGCTTTCATCATGCAACGGCGTGCCCAAGCGCGTTCATCCTCGTCATCGTCACGTCCCCATTTGAGGTCGGACGAACTGCCGCCACCGCCATGACCTTCGGCAAAGGTGGTGGCATCATCGACGTAGCCGAGGAATAGAAGCGTGGCACAGTACATCACCTCCGTTCCATTCTCCGCAAAGGCCTGAAGCAGGGAACCGTCAAACACGTCCTTGCCCTCATTGGAAAGCCGTGCCACACGTTCGGAGAACTCGCTGACCATGTTTTCGAGAAGGGCATTTCTGAGAACGGTGTCCGCACCTTGTCGGATAGTATCGGAATATCTGTGTGCCTCCTGCCGCAACTCCTCCGTGCGCTCCTTCATGGCGGTCATCTCCTCACGCAGGGCATCGAGCTTGCGGTCAGCCTCTGAGAGCTTCTCCTGCTTGTCGTCCAGTTTCGACTGGATAGCGGACAGTTCCTGCTCCAGCTCTTGGACTTGCTGACGGAGAGCATCAGGATTGTCGTGACCTGCAAGAATCTGCCGATGCAATTCAGCAAGTGCCGCCTCCTTCTCAGCCTTCTCCTGCAAGAGGTTGTTGACCATTGAGGTGAGTCCTTTTTACTCTCCGCTCTGCCAGACGGATGTCCGATTGGAGCGAGGCGAGTGTCCGCTGATGGGTGGCGACGGACTGCTCAATGGTGGTGCACTGTTCTGACAGCTGGCGGCGGTATTCTTCGGTGGTGCGGTGGCGTGCTCCCGTCTCTGAGACGGAAGTTCCGCGCTCCATGCCCCAACGCTTGTTGACATCGGCAAATTCGCTGTGCAGGGCTTTCATCCTGGCAGAAAACTCGTACTTGTCCTTTCCGGCGAATATCTGTTTGTATGCAAACTTGCCGTCCTTGATTGGCAAGAGGGTGCAGTGAACGTGCGGATTGGTTTCGTCCAAGTGTAAGATGAAAGCGACGATGTTCTCCTCACCGTATTTGTCCGCAACAAAGCGGTAAACATCCTTTGCCCATTCCTCAATGTCCTTGCATCGGGTTAGATGCGAATTGTCCGCTCCGTGAGTGAGATTCACCTTCTGGTCACCGAATGCCAATTCTGTCATACGTTCTCGTGAGCCTCCGAAGATGAAATTGACCACTGTGCGGAAGCGTGGCTCTGCCAGTCCCTCGTTGGGGTCTTTGATTCCACGGCTCCGCAGGATGTCTGCCATGCGCTCCGGGATGCTTCGGCTCTTGTCTATAGGACAAACCTTGCCGCCCCGAACCTCGAAGTTGAGCCGCTCACGGCTGCGGTCGTAGTTGCCTGTTGATTCAGCGGATCCCCAACCCTTTTCCGTCCAACGGCGTTGGTGCTCGTTGCTCTGTGCTGTGGTGATTCCCTTAGATGGTCGGAAATCCATAACCTGTTTTGGTGTTGCCATAACCTATTTCCTTTTATGTGTGTACAACTCTCCTGTCTCCAGCTTGCTGCTTGTAAGGACAACCTCCCGATGGTCGGAGACCAAGAGGGGTATTAGGCTACCCAAATTCCCTCATTTCCGACCAACGGGCAAGCCCGATTATTTTACAGCAATGGCAGACGTGTAAACACTGTGCCAGTAGAAAGAAGCGTTGTACGGTGATTATTAGAGGTTAATATAGCCTTTTGATGGACAGGAGCCCTCTTGGTTGGCTACAATGGCAAGGAACGGTCGGCAGAGTGACTGAAACTGTGACTTGATGGCTGCGCTTTCCTGATGCAAGGCTGGTGAGCTGCCATCCAATGCCAATTCTGATATTGCCTTTGCCGCCTCGATGAATGAGAGCCAGTCTCCTCCCAGGTCTTTGTAAAAGAAGGGAAGAAGGGAGGTAACGAGGGCGTTATCTGTTTCCTGCGAAAGCACCTGATGGAAGGTGGCTTCGCAGACAGCTGTGAGTGCAGTCATACAAAAGGCGTGTCCTACAGATTCGGGAATGTTTCTTCCGCATGGCACCTTGCCAATTGAATTGCCATTGTCGGCTTTCTGCAAGATAATGGCTACTTCCTCTGTTGCATCTTCGTAGAGGTGTGCACATTCCGAGGCGCAAGCCGATGCGGCCATCTTGCCGCTTCGCCATTCGTCCAATGCGGTACACATCTTCTGGCGGAACACATCCAAGGCTGCGTCAATCGGAGAAACGGCAGGTGTCTCAGCCAACATCGGGATGGTGATGATTTGGCTCTTCGTGAGACGGGTGACGGAAATCTGGTTCATCTTCTCCAACTGCTCGATGAAGGTGCGGACAGTGGCGCGGTGCCAATGCCAGCATCCTGCCAGTTCGGTAATGGTGATTACAAACTGCCCGTTGGACAGGCTGAACTCCTGCTTGCACAGATCCTTGGGGATGTACTGTACAGAAGCCTTGTCTACAAGGTCAAGGTAGGCTTCGAGCTTCGACAGCCTTATCCCGGACCTCTCTTTCAAGAACTCCAACAGGGACATCCGTTCAGACATCTTGCCGGAACTCGTTCTATGTTTCTGTTTCTTCATTTCAATAATCTGTTTGGTGAATACTGTTGTTTGTCGCCAGCTCCATTATACAAAAGGAACGGCATGATACAGGTGATACTTAATAGTAGTATATGATGAGCATTTCTGTGTCTTCGAGGAGCATCTTGCGGTCAGCCTTGTTCTTCCACAGCGATATGACTATGCGCGAGGGATAGAACAGTGATGCCAGAAGGACAAAGGAGATGGTGACAGCAAGCGTGAACAGATGAGGAGTGAAGACAAACACCACTGCCGCCAACGCGGCGATGCAGAAGGGTGTCCGCTCCTCGTGCAGACGCTGTAGCCACCTCTCCACATCCATAAAGACAAAGAATATGGCAAACGCTATGGTGGAAGCCACTACGCCTATGTCGTTATAGTGTACACAGAGGTAGAGGAAGTGGAACACGTACAGCAGGATGAGCAGCATCAACCGGTAGAGCTTCCTTGCTGTCACAAGCGCGGTCATGCGCAGATAGAACCGTGTCATAAACTGTCTGCGGCTTCTGTGCAGAATCATCGTCACAAAGAAGAACGCTGACATCAGGATGAGAAACAGTATCTTACTTGTCATAATATGTATAGCATGTGAATAATGGAAGTGGACTCAGGTCGGGCTGGACGACACCGTGTGTGGCAGTGGATATGATACGCTCCACATCCTCCAGTGTCAGTTCTCCCTTGATTATTCTCTGACGGAAAGCTCCGTCGGTTGTCCGAAAGGCTCTTGATAGCCTGTTCCAAGTCGTACTCGGCTATCTGCCACACTTGCCCTCTCGTGTAGGGGAAATGATGGTGGATGGCCTTGACCACAAGCACACGGCTGAGGATGTCGGTCATTCTGCCGTTCCTGACTATCGTGTGGTTGCGGACAGTGGCGATGCTCTCAATCTCCAGCCATGTGCGGTGACGGTCGAGAAGATGGATAATCTTCATGTAAAAGCGTTTCCTTCATCAGATGGTCGGGAGCTTGTGGCATGACTTTGGCCTTTGTTGTGGACAACAGAATGGAGCGTTGTTGCGGTAGAACAGGACTGTCATCTGGCAAATGTAACTTTCAAATGAAGTCGAGCAGGACTTCCTCCTGGGCTTCATGTATTTGAAGAACCCGTTCTTGCAATGCAGACTGAGGTCGAGGCATACATCTGCCGACATGTGCTCCAGCGAGTCATAGATGGTCACTTTTATCTGGCTGACCATGCCACGCTCATCTGTGGAGCCGTTGACCTTGAACATCCGTCCGAAAGAAGGGTTGGAATAGGCACAGCAGCTGTGTCCGAACTCCGTATGACGGCTTGGAATGTGGTGATAGAGGATTATCATTTCCATCTCGTCTTCGAGCATATCCATCACCTCCTCTATCGTGAAAGGGGTGTTCAACTGGAAAGTAAGAAGCACGTAATCGTCATACTTGACAGGCTTCTCCATCTTGCGCTTGTCCAGCAGTTCTGGCAACTGCAAAGGCACGACGGCAAGGAAATCATCGCAAAACTGTTCTAACATAATCGTATTCTCTGTTTGGGGTGTTTATAATCTTGTGACATAAATCTTCATCATGAGCATGGGCATATCCGACAGGCGTTGCTTGTCGAGGTGCAGTTTCTTGGCCAGACCGTCCATCTCCTTGGGGAGCGCATCGGCTATTTTGTAGAGGTCTGCCTTGTCCTTGTCGGAGAGCACGCTCACGGAAAGGTCATCCATCGTCATGAACGGCTGCATCATCATCAGGAGGTAGGCGTGCATGGTGTGCTCGTCCTTTACCCTGCCACTATTCAGATCCTCGATAGCCGCTTGTGCGTTGCGCAGCAGACGGTGGTTGGTGCGCATGGAGAGGTATATCATTGCATCCTTGTGGGACAAATCCTTGCGGTCGGCGGCACGGAGTATCTCCCGACAGCAGTGTTCGGTGTTTCGTCTGATGTCACCGATGTCATCGTCAGCAAAATCCGGCAGGTATTGCAGGAAGGATTTGAAATACAAATGCTCTTCCTTGATGAAAGCGAGCAGGTCTTCCTTGCCGTGAATGCCTTGCTTGGCGGATTTTTTGCAGGAACAGCAGGTAACGCTTCAGTACCGCCTGTTTACCACCTTTATTATATATAGGCAGGCTATCCAAGGAAGCGAAGAATGGCTGTGCTTCCTTCACGGCTTGCTGTAGTTCCTCATCACCAACATGGGAAGAGGTCTGTTCTCTGAGATAGAGCAGGTCGTGAAAGGTGCGTTGCTTAGACATCGCCATACGGCACAGCTCGATGTGGATGGAGTCGTTCAACTCATGATATACCGTGAACGGGTATGAGTGGGCTTTCCTGACAGTGTCACGTGAGATGCACGATGTCACGGAATCGTCCAACACGCGCCATTCGTTGACAATCTTAACTAATGTCTGAATTGAGACCTTGCCGTTCTGTCGAAGAGTGGTCAGAAAGCCATGATACTCTCTGATGGCTTCATCGCTCGAATGGAACGACTTCGTGCCGTTTCCGTCTGAACATGCTGTCAGCATGACTACGGCAAACGCAGTGGCAATACAAATGGCAAGTCTGATACAGCCATGCGAGTTTGATTTTGCATTATGCAATATTTGCTTCATGCAATGGAGGTTGGTTTGTCCTCCGAAAAGTTGGGTTTCATATTTCATTGTTGTCATTATTTTGAGTCTGATTTTGAAATTGACGGTGCAAAGTTAATGCGTTTCAGCGATATATTTGCAAGAATGACAGTAAGTTTAATCTTATTTGTGTATCATACTTGCGAGTATGATTTTCAATGAAATCAAGTGAAAAGAAAATGGCAAATTATCGTGTTTAAGTATGATTTTTCGTTCAAGTATGATTGTTTCTCGGAAAAATAGTGTACCTTTGCACTTGATTTCATTTAATAGCGTACAACAGTATGGCAAAAGTAGGTTACATCTTTATCGCCACCAATGGCGAAGAGTATGCAGAAGACAAGGCTTGATGCAGCAATACGGCTGTGTTCAGGTGATAGAGGAACTGTCCGAACACGAGAGGCTGCGCCCGATGTGGAAGCAGCTCATATCGAGTCTGGAGCGCGGCGACGAGCTGGTGGTGTCGAGGTTCAGTAACGCACTGCGTGGCACCCGTGAACTGGCTACATTCATAGAATACTGCCGTGTGAAGGTGGTTCGCATCATCTCCATCCAAGACCGCATCGATACGTTTGACGAACTTTTCCCCGACACCAAGCCCTCACAGGTCATCCGTATGTTCGGGTCACTCTCTGAGGAGTGTGCCGTGCTGCGCAAGGCATCGGCACACATCCATCCATCTGCAACAGAATATCCGGCCGCCCAAGAAGTCGGAAAGGGCACTGTCGAAACTGGAGCGTGAGAAGAATATCGTGAACATGTACAACGAGGGGCACAGCATAGATGACATCTTTGCCATCAGCGGCTTCACAAGCCGAAGTTCCGTGTTCCGCATACTCAACAAGCATGGTGTGACGCTGAACCGTGGACCTCATAGTGGACCGCTGAAGAAAAGGAATAAAGAATAAACAAAAAACAGATACAATGAATAAGACATTCAACATCTACTGTGATGAAAGCACCCACATGGTGCATGACGGTCATCCCTACATGCTTTTGGGATGTACAAGTATAGCATACACACAAATCCGCATGGCAAAAGATGCCATAAAAGATATTAAGAAGAAGCACGGCTATAGTGATGAGCTGAAATGGACAAATGTCCACGAGGCCACGTATAAAGTCTATGCAGAGCTTATAGACTGGTTCTTTATGAATGACATGGAATTTAGGGCTGTGGTGTTGACAAGAGTCAGATTGACGAGAAACGAGAAGACTATACGTTTAATGATTTCTACTTTCGCATGTACTACCAATTGCTGCATCACAAGATGGACATGGATTATACATATAACATATATATGGATATCAAGGACACATGCAGTAGCGATAAGCTGGAGAGGCTCAGAAAAATAATGGAATACAACTCTTCCATTGGCAGGTTTCAGTTTATACGTTCACACGAAAGTGTCTTCATCCAATTGGCAGATGTTCTAATGGGAGCCATCAACTACAACCTTAGATATGAAAAGGGAGAAGTTGAAGGAAGGGTGAGAGCCAAAATGAAGCTGATTGAAAAGATAAAAAAACAGTAATATCAGTCTCAACACCACAACTCCCAAATTTAGAAAGAAGTTTAATTTGTTTTTTATCGCACTGAAATAGCCAATGAGCAGTTTGAATATTATCAAGAAATACCCTGAGCTGCTGGAACTGGCATATCTCAGTGAACGAGAAAGAGAGCATGATCTTCATGCAATATTCAAGCGTGATATAGAAGATAACTGTCAATTCTCATTCAGAGGGTGGCGCATCTATCCTATAAAGACAGATGGCGAGATTGACATGGCAAGATTGTTCAAGCATCTTACCTGTGAAGAAATCATGGTTGAGAACGAAGACGGTACGACTTATCCAAAGCGAGTATTCGAGATGGCTCGTTCACAAAGGCTTCATTGGATAAATCACCATGTGAGAGAATTGACACCAGACAATCTGGATGTATTTACCATAGAAGAGAGGGACGGCAAAAAGCGTAAGGTCAAGAAAACATACATCTATGATAAAGTGGAAAAGTATGTTATTGTCTTGGAACAACAACGTAGCAACGGATTCTATCTGTTGACAGCATACCATCTTAACAAAGAGTATGGACTAAAGGCTTTGGAAAAGAAGATGAAAAAGAGATTGCAGACACCACTATAAAACGCAAGACCCGAATTGCATCAAAGGCAACCGGGTCTCGAAACTCCTTCTATCTATAGATGAGCGCTGCAAAGGTACGAATATTCTTTGAAATAACGAAGGTTTTTCATTGAATTCTTCTCGATTTTAACATTTGCAGGGCAGTATTGTAAGATAACAGGAAAGAAAATAGCATAATTTTACAGAAAATCGTAATGGAAACATTCAAAGACGTTATATCAAGTGACCAACTTGTCTTGGTCGATTTCTTCGCCACCTGGTGCCAGCCATGCAAGATGATGCACCCCATCCTTGAGCAGGTGAAGGAAGTGTTGGGTGACAGAATCCGCATCATCAAGGTAGATGTGGACAAGTATGGGGTGACTGCAAGTCAGTATGGCATACAGTCTGTGCCCACATTGATGCTGTTCAGACGCGGCGAAGTGTTGTGGAGGACGAGCGGTGTGATGCAGAAATCAGAGTTGCTGGCAACGATTGACCCGTTTTTAAGATAAAAAGAGCAGAAATGTCAAAATCTAAATTAAAGTCTGTCCTCATGTCCATGGACAAGAGTGAAATAATAAAAATGGTATTGGAACTTTATTCTGCACGGAAAGAGGCAAAGGAATATCTTGACTTCTATGCAGAGCCGAATGAGGGCCAGAAGCTGGAAGAGTATAAGCACATCATACGGGAAGAGTTCTATCCGAGCAGAAACAGAGAGCCAAAGACACGCTTCTCAGTGTGCCGCAAGGCATTGTCCGACTTCAAGAAACTGAAGCCTTCGGAAGATTCAGTCGCAGAATTGATGGTGTTCTATATGGAGAATGCCTGTCAGTTCACTTATGACTATGGAGACATGTGGGAGCAATTCTATGATTCTGTTGAGAGTAATTTCGACAAGACATTGCGCCACATCGTGCTTTATGACCTTTGGGACAAGTATGATTCCCGAATCAAGCAATGCCTTCGTTGGGCAAGCCCTTGTGGATGGGGATTTCCTGACGCACTGAATGATATGTATGAGGAAATGAAGGCGCAAAATGAGGAACTCCGAAAGAAATACAGGAATTTCAAGATGCCCATCAACGCTGATTATTAAACGAATATACTCAAATGGGGAAACCAAAGAAAAAACATAAGAAAGCGAAACAACTGCCCTTAAGCAAAGAAGAGCAGATTTTTCAAGCGGCAAGAGACCTTGCAGCTGAAATTGGCATATCCTATTCTGAGGCATTAGGGTTTACTTTGGGCATAAAGGACGTAACGTATGGTTGGGAAGAAGACTATACGGAAGAAGAGTTTCAGGCACTGATTGACCACGCTGTGGGAGACACTGATTATGAGCACACCCTCTATTGAATCATCTACACGAGAGGAACGTTTGGATTACGTTCTGAATGAATGGAGATGTCTGCACAACTGTGAGCTGTGCGGTAAGTGCCATATTCTGAAAGGCAGAAGCGAAGAAATACTCTATGCAGACTATATAGACGGCAAGCGGTCATATATGGATATAACATTAGAAATCAGAAGCAACAGATAATGATGTCACAGAAATACATATATCCATCGTTGTTCCAAGAGGAAGAGCCGCAAGAAAGCGTTCCTGGTGATAAGAAAGAGTATGACCTGACGAATCTCTTTGAGAGATTGGCAAAAAGTCTGATTTTCGCAGCCGGTTCCATCTGTCCAAGCAAGACAGGGAGTATGTAATGGAAAAGGGATTGCCGACGATACGAAAACACGCAGAGGACTTTGTGGCAAAAAAGACTTGCTCCGGCTGTCATACCGAACGACGGCAAGCAGACTCCCATGCGTGGGCATCCTGTTTTCCTGGCTCAACATGCCACTGGCTGTTGTTGCCGGGGATGCTTCTTCAAGTGGCATCACATCTCAGCAGGCAGGGCACTGACCAAGGAAGAACAGGAATATGCTGTTGCCGTATTGATGGCATGGATTGAAAAACAGATGAATAAAGGATGAAGATAGAAGAAGCCATAGTATATGTGATGGTAAAGCGAAATGGCGGCATGACAACCGACCAGATTGCCGATGCCATCAATCGTCATAGGCTGCACCTGAGAAAGGACGGTCAGCCTGTGACAAGCAAGCAGGTGTATGCAACAATCTGCCGTTTCCCTGAAATGTTCACAAAAGAAGCTGGCAGAATCATGTTAATGATATGACGTAACGATATGACAATAGATACAACCAACATGTGCTCACACCTTCAGAAGAAGTTGTTTGAACCAGAAGGTGTGTATTATCCGATATGGCAAGCCATGCAGGATGATGAGACCTTGACGGCTGTGGTACGAAGCAGGCAGTTGCACATATACAGGAATGGGAAGAAAATTCTCGTTCTGGCAGGTAAGGCACAACCGAAGATTATAAGGGAAGACAAAATACAAGAGTTAATAACAAGAAAATAGAAAGAATAATGAAATCATTTGGACAAAAATCGTGGATGCTTCCACAGCCGGTACTGATTATCGGTACATACGACAAGAATGGCAAGCCCAATGCAATGAACGCAGCCTGGGGCGGTCAATGGGACGCAAAGGAGATTATGATTGCCATGGGCGCACATGCCACTACCGAGAATCTGAACAACTGCCCCGACTTCACCGTGGCATTTGCTACAAAGCAAACCATGGTGGCAGCAGATTTCGTAGGCATCGTATCTGCCAAGAACGATGCGGACAAAATGGCGAAGACAGGTTGGAACGTTGAGAAGGCAGAGAATGTCAATGCTCCCGTATTCACCGACTTCCCCATGACTTTGGAATGTCGTATAAAAGAGAAAATCGACGAGTCAGCGGAAGGCTATTACATCGTGGCGGAGATAGTGAACATCCTGATAGATGAAAAGTATCTTGCCGAGGATGGCAAGCCTGATGTGGAGAAGATGCAGCTTATCACCTACGACCCTGTTCATCATGGCTATATCGCCTTGGGGCAGCGTGTGGGCAATGCATTTGCAGACGGCAAGCAGTTGAAATAAGAACAGAAATACATGACCAAACTCCGTTGCGTCGTAGAGCGCATCACATTCCAAAATGCCGAGAACGGATATTCGGTGATGAAAGTCAAGGTGAAGGGGTACGATGACCTCGTCACCTTGGTGGGCAACCTGCTGGAAGTGCCGGCAGGGGGGTGGTGTTGCTATGCGAAGGCGAATGGAGGGTGGATAAGCGGTACGGACAGCAATTCCAGTGCGAGACGTGGGAGGAGGTGATGCCTGCCACGGCTTACGGCATAGAGAAATACCTGGGCAGCGGACTGGTGAAAGGCATCGGTCCGAAGTTCGCCAAACTTATTGTGGGGCATTTCGGAACGGACACCATCGAGGTGATAGAGACAGACATCGAGCGGCTCTACGAGGTGCCGGGCATCAGCAAGAAGCGTGTGGAGAAGATACGTGAGAGCTGGGAGAAGCAGAAGGACATCAAGAACGTGATGCTCTTTCTGCAGGGCTTCGGAGTGAGCACGGCATACGCAGCAAAAAATCTACCGTCAGTATGGCAAGGAGAGCATTGACAATGTGAAGGAGAATCCCTACCGATTAGCTGATGACATCTGGGGCATCGGTTTCAAGACCGCTGATGGCATCGCCCGCAAGATGGGATATGAGATGAACGACGAGAGGCGGTTGCGCAGCGGACTCATCTACACGCTCAACCAACTGGCTGACGAGGGGCATTGCTATGCGGAGGAGGAACAGCTGATAGCCACGGCAAAGCAGTTGCTCGAAGCCGACGAGGAATGCATCCGCACCGCCATGACCCACGCCATCGAGACAGAAGACCTGATGCTCGACGGCACTGCCATCTACCTGCCGCCGTTCTACTATGCCGAGTGCGGTACGGCAAACCGCCTGAACACATTAGTACATACGAAAGAAGCGGGTTCCATATTCACTGCTCGCTTCGACCTCGCCAAGTTGCAAAGGGAAACTGGCATTGAATATGACGAGGTGCAGGTGGAAGCCATCCGGCAGGCCATCGCCTCGAAGGTGATGGTGCTCACTGGAGGTCCTGGCACAGGAAAGACCACCACGACCAAAGCCATCATCGCCGCCCTGCAGTCGGCAGGTATGCGCATACTGCTCGCCGCTCCCACAGGTCGTGCAGCCAAGCGGATGAGTGAGGCTACGGGCATGGAAGCAAAAACGATCCATAGACTATTGGAATACAATCCGCAGGACGGCTACAAGCGTAACGATGAGAACCCTTTGGAGGGGGATGCACTGATAGTGGATGAGTGCTCTATGATAGACATCATCCTGATGAACAACCTCACGAAGGCACTGCCCACTACGATGCGCTTAGTGCTTGTGGGCGACATAGACCAATTGCCCAGTGTGGGAGCTGGCAATGTGCTTCGCGACATCATCGATTCGGGAGTCATCCCTGTGGTAAGGCTTACACGCATCTTCCGACAGGCACAGTCGAGCCGCATTGTGATGAGTGCCCATGCCATCAACCGTGGCTGCTTCCCCGACATCAGCAACGGTCAGCACACCGACTTCTTCTTCATGAAGCAGGAAGAGCCGGAGAAGGTGGCGGAGACCATTGTTTCCTTAGTGCGCGACCGACTGCCCAAGGCTTACCGCCAGCCGAATGCGAACATACAGGTACTCACGCCCATGCAGCGCGGCGTGGTGGGGGCTGCCAACCTGAATGTGGCTCTGCAACAGGCACTGAACCACAACACGGCGGCACTGGTCCGTGGCGGCTACACCTTCAAGGAGGGCGACCGTGTGATGCAGCTGCGCAAACAACTACGACAAGGATGTATATAACGGCGACCTCGGCTATGTGCGCTCCGTGGATATGGAGGAGCGCACCTTGACGGTGGATTTCGACGGTCAGATGGTGGAGTATGAAGCGTCGGAACTGGACGAGCTGACCCTTGCATACGCCACCACTATCCACAAGTCGCAAGGGTCAGAATATCCCATTGTGGTGATGCCGGTGCTGATGACCCACTATGTGATGCTCCAGCGCAACCTCATATATACAGGTATCACCCGTGCCAAAAAGATTTGTGTATTGGTGGGTCAGACCAAAGCCCTTGCCTACGCTATTCACAACATGAAGGTGTTGAAGCGCAACACCCGGCTGAAGGAACGTCTTGCTCCCGTCGCCACTGATTCCGCCGCCACTGCACCGAACAGCGCACGGCAATACGCACTGCCTACTGAGGAAATTCAGATGGCAGCGGAAGAGAGAGTACAATACGGCGACAAAGAAAAGCCGTAGTGCTCTCTATGAAATATATGCAGAGTTGCTCATCTGTCTCTGCGGAAGTCGTTTCGTCTTTCTCCGCCAAACAAAGCTCTGAGCACATTGCCCAAAGCTCCGAACACGAAGTAGCAAACGATGATTGCAACAATATCGTCCATAAGCATTTCCTGTTTTATGGGTTATACACTCTGATATAGGTTCACTATGTCCAATCCCTGTCGCTTGGCTTCTCTGACGGTGTAGAACGTGCCGCCCTTGGGATTGCCATCGAAGTAGGCAATGAGACGTGAACTGCGGTTGACCATGTAGTCGTTGCGCCTCAGAAGGCAGCCGTTGAAGTATCGCTCGCTCAATACGACCACGTCATCCACGATGCGTAGGATGGCATCGTACTTGGCTTGCTCTTCCTTGCTCCATCTGTCAGACTGACAACGGAACGGCACGACGGCTATCACCAGCAAGTCCTTCAACTTGCTTTGCAACGAAAGGGCGGCTTCTGCCGCCAGCAGGTCAAATCCCCATTGCCATGCCACAATAGAAACACCGGTAGCCGTCGGCATACGCCTTGGCTATCTCCGATTTCAGACATTGCTTCAACTCCCTCCGCTTGGCGAAAGGGTACGCTGCGGTGTCCGCTGAAGCATACGGACACTGCCTTGTTGTACTTTGTCATACTTTTTACCTTACTTTATAATGTGTGCGTGCGAGGAACATACCGCCAATGACACATGCGCCGAGACTTTCGAGTTGGTTGGCATACTTGGCATAGCTGAGACCCTTGGTTATCACATCGTCAAAGACCAACACCATCTTGTTGTCGAAGAACGGCTCATCAAACTCAACGACATTCGCCTTGCGGACTTCATCCTCGTTCTTGCGGTTGTCGTGGATGGTTTTGCGCTCTCCGCATACCCTCACGTGCTCGTAGCCGTTTTCCGCTCCTGTCAGTTCACAAACCCTGTGGCAGAAAGCCTTGTAGCGGAGTTCGTTGCTCTCGCTTGTGGATGCCGGAACGGGGGCGAAGACGATGTTCACACAACCCTTGCCGTAGAGTGTCAGCATATTCTCTGCGGTGCGCTGCGCCACTTCCTCGTAGGCTCTTCCGTCCTTGAAGTCAAACACTAATTGTCTGTCGGTAATCTCCTTCTCACCCACATTGCGGATGCGTGATGGATAATATTTACAGAACCAAGTCTGAGGCTTGTCTAACTGCTTTTGGATTTGATAGTCATTCTTGTGTGCCATTGCTCTGATGTTTTTTCTTCCCTTATTTCGGAGGCTTTTCCTGCCTGCCCAAGGGATATTTTTGCTTTCCAAGAGTGATGGCGATCAAAAAGCCAAATCGGGAGCGAAAAATACGCTCTGCACGAAGAGGAAGATTTTTCGGTCAAATGCAATGGACGATTTGGTGTTTGAACAATCGCCAGCATTACCTTTGCAAAACAATATCCGCAGCGGCAAGGCAGGCGAAAAAGAAATCTGTTACATAAAAAGGGGAACCAGGGCGGGATGGCGTGGGGCTATGCCGTATATGGGGAAGGACGATAGTTGATATGAGGGATAAAGAGAAAATCTTGTAATAGGGAACGAAATTGCCTTTTATCAGCATGGAGACAGTCCTACAAGCAGAGAAAACTATTGCCCTAAAAATGAGTTGGATAGTATTTCCTAAAAGTAGTATCGACTACGGATAGTATAATAGTCGAATAGTATTTACTACCATACTACGGATAGTAAAGTCTGTTTATAGAAGAGATAGCGGTATCATCGTCTGTCCGGCGATGATACCGCGCGGCACTCATGTGTCATGCCGCTTTAGGTATTCTGTCATTGCCTCATTGACAATATCACGCAAGGACATCCCTTTCTTGATGGCGAGGTACTTCATCCTCGTGTGGATGCTCTTGTTGATAAGGAAATTGCAATGCACAGGCACTTCGGTAGTCTCAGAAACAGACACAGGTGGTGCTGGTGTAGTTTCTGTGACTATCTGCTCCTTACTCGGCTTCTTTGTGGAAGAAAGGAGTCCGTTGAGACCGCCTTTCATTCCCTCTTTCAACATACTGCTCTTGCTCATGGCTATGCTATTTTAAGTTTAACACTTCTTTTTGCCAAAGACATGTAATCACTGGCACCATTGGACTTGGGATTATACTCAAAGATAGTCTTGCCGTTGATGGGGGCTTCTGCCAAAGCCACATTGTCACGGATGACGGTCTTGAAGACTTTCTCGTGAAAACTGTCATTGACGAATTCCCTCACGCTGCGGTTCAAGGTCTTGCGGCGGTCGAACTGCGTGATGACGATGCCGCCTACTTTGAGGTTGGGATTAAGCCGCTCCTGAACGATGCGGATAATATCCATCAACTTTGCCATACCTCTCATGGCAAGGTATTGTGCTTGAACAGGGATGATGATGTAGTCTGCTGCGGTGAGGGCATTCAAGGTCAGCAAGCCCAATGATGGTGGGCAGTCGATGATGATGTAGTCGAAATGCTCTTTGGCGATGGCTTTGGTGATAAGTCCCTTCAAGATAAGCTCCCGTCCCGGCTCACTGATAAGTTCGGACTCTGCCGCTGACAGGTCAAGGCAAGAAGGAACAACCTTGATGCCATTGTGCAACTTGACCAACGGCAAAGGGTACTGTCCACACATTGCGCCATAGACTGTCTGTTCTTCCTCGATGGACAATCCCAAGGCTTCCGTGAGGTTGGCTTGTCCATCCATGTCAATAGCCAAGACGTTCTTCTTACTCAGTTGCAGAGCTGCCGCAAGGCTTACTGCGGTCGTACTTTTCCCTACGCCACCTTTGTGATTTAATACTGCAATTATCTGTGTCATAACATGATACTACTATTAGTGGATACTACTTTACTATTCTACTACTGATAGTACATACTAACCATAGTAAAAGCGGATTTACTACGATTAGTACGTACTACTCTCTCAGTTGATGCTATCCTCAGAAGGGAAGGTCTTCGCTCTTGTCCTGCGGTGCATCGGCTGGCGGTACGGGAGCCTCGCCCTCTGCCTTGACTGCCTTGCGTGCCTTTGTTGCAGGTGTGTCGGCTGCATCCTTCTTCCCCTGCATTGACAAAGGCGATGGAGTCAGCTATGATGCTATGCTGTATGTGGTTCTCTCCGTTGCGGTCTGTCCAAATGGAAGAAGTCAGTGTGCCTTCCACAAGCACCATACGACCCTTGGTGAGGTATTCAGCCAAACGGATATGGTTCTCCTTGCTGCTCTTCACCCTTACCCAAGTGGTGATTTGCTTGCCCTTACTGTAGTCGTCCACTGCGATGTCAACAGCCATGAATGTTCCGTGTGTACCTGTGATGACGCGGCAATCCTTTGCTCCGATGCGTCCGATAGTGTGAGTGTAAATCATAATGTAAAAATGTTATAGTGGCAAGTTGGTTAGGCTTGCCGTTACCTTGTTATTAATATCCTTTCTTCGTCTGCCTTGTATTGGCGACAAAAAGACTTGTTGCTGCCTGTGAGACTGATAGAGCCGCAATTAACAAACTCTCCGTCGGAATAGACTCTGTACTTCTGTCCGCTTACCTCATGCTTCTGTTTGATGCGCTCTCGCATCCACTTCTTGGCTGCGGTCAATGAGCAAAAGGTCTCGCTCTCCTTGGTAGTCTCGTCATATACGATGCACTGGGTCATACATGCTCCTCCTTCATCCATGCACCTATACTCGACGTGACATAGTCCAACTGACCGCTAAATATGTCACTTGGCTCTATGTCGTATTGTCCATCCCTCACTTCCTTGTCCTCTCCGAGAAGCGACAAGTTGCCGTCAGAATCCAAACGTGCCGCATCTATGACTATATCACGAGGCTCGTCAAAGAGATAACCTGCCACGATAGGCTGCTCTCCCTCGAAATGCACTTCAAAGCCTCCGTCCACTTCCGTGCCGTACTTGCGAAGAGCCGCTTTTAGTTCGTCCTGCTCCCGGAGCTTCAATGCCTGGAGTTGTCCGTGGATAGTGAGGTCTTTAAGTTCCGCCTCTCGTTGGGTGTGAGTCGCCTCGCCGGTCTTGCGGTCGATGTCGTACTTGTGGTAAACCACTGGGATATGGTCTGCCGATGTGACAAGCCATGTGATATTGTTCACTGAGAAGCCCTGTCTGGTGAGAAACTCCTCGATGTCTGAGCCGATAAGATGGTCGGCTACGTCAAGATACTCGATGCGTGCGTCAGCATCATGCAGGATGATAATCTTCATTGCCTTTCAATTTTTTTGTGATACAAATAAGTTTGTCGCCTATGTCGCTGGACTTGTTTCTCTTCCCTCCTTTCGGGCCTTTCAGCCTGTGGAGGGATATTTTCTGCTTCCACAAGCCGCAAAAAAGACATAAAGACAAATTATGTGTGAAGAATACTCTTTTCCGAGGAAAAGGAAGATTGTTCACAGTCACAAGACCTCAAGCAGAATTTGACGATTGTCTCAGAGGCGGCTAACTTTGCAGGAAATATGCCTACCACTGCGCTGATTGGAAGAAGATCATTGATATTGTCTGCAAGAGGAATGATGTGATATATAAAGAGGTAAGAAGAAAGAGTTAAACAGGAACAGGGTGGGCAGTGAAGTGTTTGCAGGTCTGCTGTACCGACATAAAGCGAGTGTGTTGGCTGACCGGGATGCAAGTCATCAAAGCTTCAGCCTTGATAGCTTGTAGCACGGACAGACTATTCTCTCGCGTCGGTACTTCGGCATACTGTCAGCTTTGGCTAATAGAAACGTGTTGCCATCAGCCAAGGGTGTCTGTATGATGACAGACCATGTAACGCTTCGCTAAGGTGTGGGGCGTAGCAGTATAATTAAGAGGTAGATAGTAACGTATATCAGGTAAGAAGAGACAGTTGCGTAACGGACAAATCGGGCACTCTTGTCAGCATGACAAATGTGCCTTGTCCTTGCCGCAGGACACTGAGGCAGATTGGACGTAGCAGACATGTCTGCCACATTCAATATGCCTGAGTGGACAAGAACTGCCTCTTGTATAGCAGGAGAAAGGATGTAAAACAGTTGATTATTGGTATAAGTGGTATGGGTGGGCAGAATGACATTACACGTACATTGCCGAAGCCCAATAATGGGACAGCCAGACAGCAATAAAGGCAGTTATCAGAAGTGGCAGTTTCTGATAGTGCCATTGTTGGCTGCCTGTCACATGGGATACGTGCGGTGTCCGTACAGTAATGCCGTTCTGAAGGTGTGGGGCGAAGCGGTACAACGCATATGGACGGACACACCGATTATGGCAGAAGATATTTTGTAGTAAAGCAGGTGTGGGTGGGTAGTGAAGCTGTCGCAAGATTGACGGTCTGAATATCAAGGCGAGTGGATAGCCAGTAAAGGACACAATTATCAGAAGCCTCGGCTTCGGCATCTTGTGGCATAGATGGCAGTCCTCTCGCGTTCAGACCTTGGCATACTGTCTTTCTTGGCTAATAGCGACTTTGTTGCCATCAGCCAGGAATGTCTGCATGCCAACCATCTTGGTGACGTTTCGCAAATGGTGAGGGACGAAGTGGTTAGAATAAAGGAAGACGGCGTTGCCGTTATGGTTAATAAATGCACATGGTTGTTATTAGAGAAGATTATCACACGCTATAACAGCAGATTGATGTCCCTGAGCAAAACAAAAGCGACCTGAAGGTCGCCTTGTTATGAAGAGGAAAGGCTATTTCTTGCCCTTCTTGGTTGCTGGATTGGCCGGCTCTTCCGCAGGAGTCTCCTCCTTGTCGGGACACTCGTAGAACTTGGTTGCAACCATGATGATTCTGGAGTGCTTCACGCCATCCTTGTCTGTCCACTCCTCTGGCTTGAAGAAACCCTCGACGGTGAGCAACGTGCCTTTTTGTGAGCTTGTCGAATGATTCGGTGTGCTCGTTCTTGCGCCATGCTTCCATATTCATGAAAGCCGATACGCGGTTGGTTTCCTCGCCGTTCTTCTCCTGACGGCCTACTGCCAATGAGAAGCGTGCTACGCTGGCGTTTGCGAACTGACGGATTTCTGCATCCTTACCTACGAAACCTGAAACTGTGAAGTTGTTCTCGATCTTTTTCATTTTGAATTGAATTTAAAAGTGAAACTTAATTTTTACATGCATTCAAAAGCAGGGATGTGGCACCATGTGGGAAGCACCATGAAAATCGTTCGCAATACTCGTTTTCTTGTTGGCGATGAACGACAGAGAGGAAGAAAAAGGAAGATTACGCACTATTTTATTGGTCACAGCGATAGCGGCCACACAAGAAGGAGGAAAGTCCTTCGCAGCATCACGCTACCTTTGCATGGTAAAAATAAGTGGCTTTCAAATAACTCAATTCAGAAAAGACGGGGCAAAACAATGGAACAAAGGTTGTAAGCAAGGAGGCAATCCGTATGCAACAGACAGGGGCACTGCTATGGCGGTATGCCTGGAGAAACGAAGCGGGAAATCCGACCTTATAGCTGTATCAGCTGAAGATGGAGGAGCATGAACAATTATGCACAACGAACGACAAGCCAAAGGGTCAGCTTACCAATAGAGGCATCAAGCCAAAAAGAGGACAGACATCAGAGGATTGGCGATAGCACTGTCATCATGCTAAGACCAAGTTCTGTGTCCGACAAGGAAGAGTCGCAAAAAGACAGACGAGTAAAACCAAAAGGCGAAATGACCATTCCTATAACAAGGTGACGGGTTGCTTAAAACGGCGACGGGACTTTGGCGACGTGTAGCTATACAGCTGTCGAAGCATCGCTTCTATAACAGGACTGGAGCAAGTGAGCAAACTGCACAACTTGCTCCCAAGATATTTCAGTTACAACAACCATAACCTCATTGGAGGATTGTCCTAAAAGAGTTTTTGCAGTCAAAGGAAGAAAAGAGTCTGCAAGCCACCTAGCCAACAGACTCTCTCCTGATTATTCACAGATGACAACATCATCCTTGTACTCCGTCACTTCCTTGCCGTTGATGAGCTGGACAATGACCTCACAACCCAAGTCCTCGACAATCGTTCCCTCTGTCTGACCTCTTCGGGGATAAAGCAAGGTGCAGAAACACCCTACAACGCCGTCCAACTGCTCCATGTCTATCGTTGCCATATCCGTTCCTCCTTGTTAGCCGAATGTGATTGGATTGATGCAGAAATTCGTGTCCTCTGCCTCATACTCGTATTCATTGATGAAGTCAATCATCTTCTGTTCGTTTCTTCCGTCCTGTGAGACACCAGTCTTCTCACACCACAACCTGATGGCATCGCCAAAGGTGGAGTAAGCACCCTCACAATCCTCAAAGAGTTCTCCGTAGGCAGTGACGTAGCACTCTTCGGGGAAGAAGTCGTTCTCATCGTGCGTATAGAAGATGTCGCAACCTGGCTCAACCTCTCGCCAACTGATTGAAAGTTCGTCGCCAAGTGCCTTGTTCACCTCCTCAAAGAACAAGTCGCATGAAGACCAAGCACTTTCGGTGTCAAAGGACAAGAGGGCATAATCGTCTTCCACGTTCTCCTCAAACTCTGCCCAATAGATGTGTCCTCTCACCGAGATACCTTTCTTCTCGTAGTCAATGCCATAGTGTTCTGCCAAGAGATACAGATACACATTCTTACTGTTCACCTCCAACTCTTGGAGTGTGTTCCAAAGGTCTGCCACGGCTTTGCGTGAGCCTGTCACCTTGTACTGAGTGTCGCAAATGTTAGCCATAAGATAAAATTTTTATTTTCTTCCCTTATGTAGAACCAACTACCATCGGGATTGATTAAAGAATTATGTTGCCCCAAAAGGTGTTATGGCTCATCAATGCAAGGTTTTGCCGTCAAATACTACCTCTGACGCAATCAGAGCGTGGAGATTTCACGGACAAACCACAGGCACCGACCTTGCAGGATGAACGCCATGACGGGTACCTTTGCAACACAATTCTTATCAGAGCCCGATGGGGTGGTACATGGCAGACAGCATGGTACAGCAGTGTGAAGTGACGTTATAGGTGGAGATAAGGCTATAAGAGGTTTTTTTTTGCAGTCAAAGGAGAAAAGAGTCCACAAAGTGCAGTATCTACAGGACAAAAACACTTTAGTTTACCTTGGTTAGCTCTTATATATATGCTAACCTAAAGTAAACTGTATATATGTCCGTCTAAAACCCGAAAACCGTACGGGTCAGCTTACGTCAGAAACAGAAGTATAGAACCATAGAAGTGGTTCAAGAAGTCTTTTCTTCCTTTGACTGCAAAATATTATCTTTGCACGAATCATAATTGCCCTGTAGGATTTAATATAATTTAACACTCTTTGTTGAATGCAAGGAAGAACAGCTTCAATATGCTGAATATCAGTAGTATAACATTGTGTTAACCCTTAATCTGTAGAAAAGGATGTTATCATACAAAGTAATGTCCATTTGTACTTTTTCTATATGGTTTTTATACTTACATTTGCATATCATTTGTATCCGTTCATCGTCTGGCACGTTTCGAGCGGCAGGCGGCTCACGGCCTGCCCCGAGAGTCCCGCCGTGTTCTCGCCCGGCAGGTCGCGTTCGAAGGTCTGCACGTCCTCGCCCTCGAACGGCGTGAGGTGGTGGTTGTTCACTACCAGACAGGCCGGTTGCAGCGTGTGGATCAGTCCGTACAGTTCGTCCAGGCGCCAGTCGAACCCGGATTTTCGTCCTGGTCCCACACGCCGTCGAACCAGATCGCCCCCCACCGGGCCGTATTGCGTGAGCAGCTCGGTGAGCCTGCGCCTTCATGAAGTCGAAATAGGCCTCCGCATCCTCCTTTTTCGGCCGGACGTCCCGTGCCGCGCCCCGTGCGGCCGCGCGGTGCATCCTCCCGCCACCAGTCGATGAGCGAATAGTAGAAGTGGATGCCCAGACCCTGCCGGCGGCACTCTTCGCCAGTCCTCCTTCACCACGTCGCGTCCGAACGGCGTGGCGTCCGCGACGTTGTAGGGCGACTGCGCCGTGCGGAACATCGAGAATCCGTCGTGGTGGCGCGTCGTGAAGCAGACGTAGCGGGCTCCTGCCTCGCGGAAGGCCGTCACCCACGCCTTTGCGTCGAATGCCGCCGGACAGAACGCCCCGGCGAGCTTTCTCGTATTCGCGGTAGTCGATGTCCTGGTTGGTCATCACCCATTCGCCCTGTCCGAGCAGGGCGTAGAGACCCCAGTGGAGGAAGATGCCGAACCTTCCATCGGCGAATCGTTGCCGTGCGGCGAGGTTCTCGGGCGACGGCTCGTAGGCGGGTTGTGCGGACGCGTTCGCGGCGAACAGCGCGGCGCAGCAGCAAAGCAGCAGTTTTTCATGGCGTTTTTCGGGTTGAGATTTCCAAATATAGTGAAAATTTCCGGAATTTCCGCATGCCGCCTCCGGCGGCTTCTTGCTAACCGGTCCGTCGTTTGCTGCGGACCGGAAAGTCCCGCGATCGGC